>OBEQ010080296.1_pt1 | contig 23380 bp, 23 predicted proteins | sample 1670901 | NCBI WGS metagenome assembly OBEQ01 (sample SAMEA104232315, study PRJEB22302) | groundwater metagenome | biome: forest; feature: aquifer; material: groundwater | place: USA | collected 2011-08-07 | depth 5.4 m
ATTATTGCTCGGCATTGTGGAATGAAAGTCGTCGTACTTTCAGCTATTGCCAATGTCGCTGTTGGCTTAACTTCGCAGGTTGTCACGCATCAGGAGGTTTTGAAATTTGGAAAAATTGCAGCGCAATCCATGCAAAAATTAATCATGGCCGCCATCAAGGAAATTTAAAATCGCTATACTCCAAAAATTTTAACGAGGAGGAATGGATGAAGAAGGACCCATTGATACTGATAGTTAGGGCAGCTTGGATTTATGGAGTCACCAGTGTGAGTTCTCTGGCCTATGCCAATGATGCAGGAGATCAACCCATGCCCTGGGAAGGGCCGCTTGAAAAAATCATGCATTCGATTAGTGGACCCGTGGCGCAAACCTTGGGGGTGATCGTCATTGTTTTAGCCGGCCTGGGGATTGCTTTTGGAGAATCCGGCAGTGGAGTTCGAAAAATCTTGATGGTGGTTTGTGGCTTAGCCATCGCCTTCACTGCATCGAGCATTGTGGCCTCGTTGTATAACTCAAGTAGTGGATTGTCATTTTAATGACGCCGGGTTTTAGCATTCCCGTTCATCAATCCTTGACTAGCCCCATTTTGTTAATGGGCGCTCCTCGCCGTTTTAGCATTTTGAATGGAATTTGGTGTGCAGCCATTGGTCTAGGACTTCACTCATGGCTGATTCTTCCCCTTTGCATTGTTTTTCAATGCATTGCGATTGCCTTGACGAAGAAAGATCCTTATTTTTTTCAGGTGGTGCTTCGACAAGTTCGTCAAAAACCCTATTACCAGGTGTAAGCGATGTTTAATGTATCGGAGTTTCGAAAAAAAGCAGATCGCTTGAGTGATCTGCTCCCGTGGGCGGCCTTGATCGCTCCAAGCACGGTCTTAAATAAAGACGGGTCTTTAATGCAAATTTTTCGTTATCGAGGCCCGGATTTGGCTTCATCGACGGAGGCTCAACTGGTCGCCAATATTGCGAGGCTTAATAATGCCTTGAAACGACTCGGCTCTGGCTGGGCGATTTTTACCGAAGCACGTCGAAGACAAGCCATGGATTATCCTGCTTCGAAAGGCTTTCAAACTGAGGCAAGCGAGCTTTTAGATCAGGAAAGAAGAGTCTTATTTGAAGCAGAAGAGGCACATTTTGAAAGTGATTATTATTTGACCCTGCAATATCTTCCGCCTACAGAAACAGTGTCTTATTTTTCTACCTGGTTTATCTCCAATAAAAGCGCAGATCGTCGACGAGATTACGGGCGAGTACTCGACAAATTTACTGAAAAAGTGGCTCAAATTTTTGATATTTTAAAAGATGTCATGTTTGAAGTGTCGCGACTGAGTGATGCTGAAATTTTAACGTATTTGCACAGCACAATTTCCATGAAGGCTCAAGCTATTCGAGTCCCTGAGATTCCCATGTATCTGGACGCCGTACTGGTCGACACCCCTTTAACCGCGGGGATTTCTCCCAAACTTGGCGATTTTCATTTAAGAACCTTATCTATTTTAGGATTTCCTTCTTCCACAGTGCCGGCTATTTTGGATCAACTCAATCATTTGCCTTGCGAATATCGCTGGGTCACTCGGTTTTTGCCTTTGGATAAATGGGATGCAGAGAAAGTCTTGAAAAGCTACAGACGGCAATGGTTTGCGAAGCGAAAAGGAATTTTAACATTATTAACAGAGGCGATGAACAAGAGTGAGAGTCAGATGATTGACTCAGGCGCCTTGCGAAAGTCTCAAGATGCCGATGCAGCATTGCAAGAATTATCAGAAGACTACGTGAGTTTTGGATACTTTACGGCCACCGTAACCGTCTGGGACTTGGACTTAAATCGAGTTCAAGAAAAACGGCGAGATATGGAGCGTGTCATTGCGGGCATGGGTTTTGCGACGATTCATGAAAATATTAATGGTATTGAAGCCTGGTTATCGTCCTTGCCCGGACACACGCATGCCAATGTTCGAGTGCCTATTATTCACAGTTTGAATTTGGCGCATTTGATTCCTTTTTCTTGTCCCTGGGCTGGGCCAACGTATTGTCATCACTTAAACGATGTGGTTTTGTCGTATGCCAGAACGGCGGGGAACACGCCTTTTCGCTTGAGTTCCTTTGTGGGCGATGTGGGGCATCAAATGATTGTTGGACCCACGGGAGCAGGGAAATCTGTCTTGCTCAATGTCATGGCCATGCAATTTTTGCGATATGAGCAAGCGCAAGTCTTTATTTTTGACAAAGGCGGAAGCTTTTTGGTCTCTACGGCTTGCGTGGGAGGAAAATATTATTTGATCGGAGACCCAGAGAAAGGAGGGCTTGTTTTTCAACCCTTAGCTGACATCGATCTTCATGAAGAAAAAATTTGGGCTTGCGATTGGCTCTGCGGCTTGTTGCAAAATGAGCATGTCGACATGAATTCAGAACTGAAAGAACGGCTTTGGGAAGCATTAACAAACTTATCCCATGTTCCCCGTTCTCAACGAACTTTTACCGGATTGAGTGCCTTGATTCAGGATCGATCCTTGCGGCAAGCCTTGGATCCTTATGTGATGAGCGGATCTTACGGCAGTATTTTAGATGCGGATCATTCTTATTTTTCTGAAGCCGATTGGCAGTGCTTTGAAATGGAAGTTTTAATGCAGACCCCGCCCTTGATTGCACCGGTCTTGAGTTATTTATTTCATGCCCTGGAAAAGCGCTTTGACGGTCGACCAACACTGATGATTTTGGATGAGGCCTGGCTATTTTTAGATCACCCTTTATTTGCCTCAAAAATTAAAGAATGGCTGAAGACTTTGCGTAAGAAAAATGTCGCTGTCATTTTTGCGACTCAATCGGTAGAAGACAGCCTATCTTCGGGGATTGCCTCGAGTCTTTTGGAAAGCTGCCCTTCTCGAATCTTCTTGCCGAATGATCGAGCCTTGGAACCTAAAATTCGACGCACATACGAAGAGCTCGGTTTGAATGAGCGACAGATTCATATTTTGTCGAATGCCATTCCAAAACGGGAATATTATTTCGAGTCTCATATCGGAAATGCCTTATTTGACTTAGGCTTGGGAGAAATTGCTCTGGCCTTTTGTGCCTCATCCAGCCCACAAGATCAAAAAGAAGCTCACGGGCTGCTTTGTAAAGTGCAGAGCGGCTATGAATTTGCAAAATGCTGGCTGGAATATAAACGACTTCCAGAAGCCGTAGCAGCCTTAAATCAAATACATGAAGTTAGAGTCGAAAAGGGGAGGGGAGGCGCATGATTCAGGTCTATGATGATCCGATTGGGAGCTTCCGTGTTAAAGCGTATCGGTATCGAGTAATGACGTTTTGCTTTTTGGGGATTGCTCTTTTTCTCGGATTGTATTTTGTCATCCTTGTCCAAAAACCAAGAGAGAAAGTCTTGGCAGTTCAAGTGCTCAGTACTGGTGCTGCGACTGGAGTCGCCTACTTGGAGAAGCAACATGAACCCGTATGAAAAAGCGCAAGAAGAGTGGTCTTTGAGAATTGGAACGGCTCGATCTCAAGACCGAAATTGGCAGCTGGCTTGTTTTGCGAGCTTTTTGATGGTGATTCTCTTGATTTTGGCCATTGTGATCCTGATGAGTGCACAGAAAACCTATGTGTATGTGGCTGAAGTAAAACCGCAGGAAAACATTGTAAATGTGAAACCGGCCAGTATTCCGTACATTCCATCGACCATTCAGCAAGAGTATTTTATTGCAAGATTTATTCGATCGATTATGAGTCTTTCCTTAGATCCGGTAGTGGCGAGAGAGCAGTGGATGAATGCCTATCAATGGATTGACAGTCGAGCGATCGATCAGCTCAATGCTTATGCCCAAAAAATCCAGCCTTTTCAGGACATCGGTCGCATGACGAAAGTCGTGAAAATCAGAACTTTTCATCCCATTGGGAATCAGAGTTTTGAGTTTTCGTGGACCCAAACCAGCTATGATCTTAAAGGGAACTCTCAGCATACCGATCTATACAATGGAGTATTTACCTTAAGCCAAGGGAAACTACCGGAAAATACCAATCTTTTGTTAGAGAATCCCTTAGGTTTGAAAGTGGTTTATTTTAGTTTTTCCGTGCAAAGCAAATCGTAAAAATGAGTCAGCAGAAGGAAGGTCATGTGAGTAAAATAGTGTTGAAATTCCCCCTAGGAATCTTGAGTATTGTCGGAATTTTTTTGGGCTTAGGACTCAGCGCCTGCGCGCCAAAAATGACCTTAGAATCGGATGCTCAATCGGTAGGAATGTTGCCGAATAGTGCGACTTCAACAAGCTCGCCGAGTGCTAGTGCCAATCAAAACACGGTTTCGCACCAAGTTCATACTAAAGTAGTCACGCAGTATGTCCCTGTGCCGGTTCCTGGACAGCTGATGCAGGCACCTCTGCAAACTCCAAGCTCGACTTCAAGCCTGCAAGGAGAAAAAGCAGTGGCTTCAGCCACGCAAAATGCCATTGTGACTCCCAGTTCAGGCAATTTCTTTAATGCGATGACGAGCTACGATTTTATGCCGGGGGCTTTGTACACGGTGTATACCGCGCCAATGAGAATTACGGATATTACTTTGGCGCCTGGAGAGAAGATGATTTCGAATGCGGCGGGGGATACGCTTCGTTGGCAAGTGAGCCAGACCTACAGCGGGCAGGGAGATCAAATCATTCAGCATATTTTGATCAAACCAGAATTGCAAAATCTGGATAACACTATGGTGATTAACACGGATCAACGGGTCTATCACCTTATTTTAAAATCGACGAGTAATGATACCTACATGGTGTCTGTTTCTTGGCGGTATCCCCAAAATTTAACGCAGTTGGGGTCTTCTTCATCTCCCGAAGCAGCTGCAGGAGGGAACACAGCGGCCTCTGCATTGGATGAAAATTATGGCTTGAACTTGAATAACTTAGATTTTAATTATCAGTTTGGAGTTTTAAAAGGCGGAAAACCCGATTGGTACCCGGTCAGGGTGTTCAATAATGGGCGCCAAACCTTTATTCAATTCCCTCCCCATTTTTCAGCTTCGGACACACCCGTCTTATATGTTGCCGATAATAACGGGGTATATGGAACAATGGTGAACTGGCGATTGAAAGGTCCTTATATGATCGTCGATGCCGTAATTCAAAAAGCAAGGTTGCAGATTGGAATCGAAAAAACAGGTCAGACGATTGTTCAGATTCAGCATGTTTAAGAACAGCAGATGGAAGAGAATGATGAAAAAGAATGAGCATGCCTCAATCGAGGTTGGAGTGAAGAAGCCCAAAGTGGTTCAGCTCAATAAAGGACTGATCATGGCTTTGATCGGCATTGTCTTTTTGGTTTTCATCCTGATTATTGTGAATAGTTATTCGAAGCAAATGAAAAATCAAAATGTGGGCACTAAACCAGCGACTCTGACAGTTCCGAGTACCGATTCCAAATCTGATCAAAGTCTACTTAATCAGCTTCCCGCGGGTTATCAAGATGCGCCTCAGGTAGAAGCGATTGTGCAGCGATCTTTGAGTGGAAGCTCAGCCTCTGCCGTACAAGTCCAGCAAGAGATGAGCGATTTGAAAAATTCACAAGCTCAATTGATGCAAGAAGTGTCGACGCTTAAACAGCAAAAATCTTCTTCCTCGAGTGCGTCAATCGATACGGAAGCCAGTCATAGTGCGATCTTCTTCGCGGGTGCTGCACCGATCCGAAATGGCCAGAATGAAGCCAATCCCTCAAGCAATGTTTCAGAAGACAGCAAAAATGCAACAACAGATAAAACCGCTCCAGCCGCAAAAGCCTCGAGCACAGCGTATTCGACAGAATATCAATCTCAGAATATGCAAACTCAAAAAACAGATTTCCTGAACACTCAAGCCTCGAAGGACATCTACAATCAAAATGGCGTTCAATATCCTCTTTCAAAATTTATTATCCAGGCGGGGACCATTGTTCCTGCAGTCTTACAAACTCAGATCATCTCTTCCTTGCCGGGAATGATTACGGCAATTGCAAGTCAAAATGTGTATGACTCGATCAGCGGGCAATATTTAATTATTCCCAAGGGCAGTAAATTGCTGGGTCAATACAACTCTCAAATTTCCTATGGCCAAGAAGAGTTGCAAGCCAAATTTACTCGAATTATTCGTCCAGACGGATCATCCATCACCTTAGGAGAAGGAAGTTCTGGCGTTGACCGAAATGGAGTGAGCGGCTTCTCCGACAGCGTCAATAACCACTGGGGAAGCATTATTGGTTCGGCCGTCATGATGACTATTTTTAATATTCCTGAAATTGTGGCCACGAACCAGATGAATCGTAGTTGTGTGGATAATGGGAACGGAAGCTGTACTCCGTCCATGAGTTCGACGGTGGTCGCCTCTTCGCTGCAATCAGCGAGTCAGTCCGTTTCTCAAGTGGGCAGCTCTTTAGTCAATAAGAGTTTGAATATCCAGCCAACCATTACGATTCATCCGGGCTATCAATTTTCTGTGATGGTCACGAAAGATACAATTTTACCGCCATATCAAGTCCCCTTGGCTAAGCATGAGTGATATTAGGATACTTATTGATGCCCCGGAAATAACAGCATGGGATAACGTTGTAGTAGGTAAATTCTACCGACCTATTAAGAAGCAAGTGACGCTTCGTCTAGATGCAGATGTTTTAGATTGGTTTAAGAATTCCGCTGACAAGTATCAAACCTTGATCAATGCCGCGTGTCGAGACTACATGAACCATCGTCGTTGAAGGATGTATATTCATGTGATTTTCGCGGGGAACAGCGCTCGAATCTCCAGGCCTTTCCCGGATTCCGGAGTTTTGGCTTCAATGCTTCCATGATGTAATTGAATGACTTGTCTGACGATAGAGAGTCCCAGTCCTGAGCCTGATTGGGTATTTCCGAGCTGTCTAAAAAATCGGTCGAAAATACGTTCCTGAAGCTCTTTGGGGACGCCAGGGCCATCATCGATCACTTGAAGACAAACAGCCTTCGAAGCTCCGTCGTGAATCTCGGATAATTGAACGCTAATATGTCCACCTTCAGGAATGTAATGAATGGCATTGGCGATTAAATTTCGGAATAGAATCTCAAGTGCGGCGGATTTTCCCATCATAAAAATAGGCTGATTTGGGTGAATGAGTTCCAGTTCTATATTTTTTTCAATAGCCAAAGGAATCATGAGGGATACTAAGTTTTCAGCAATTTCCGATAGATTCACTCGATCTAACTTCGCCATCGCCAACGCTTCAGGTTCCAAACGACTTAAAACCAGTAATTGCTCAATCACATGAGTGCAGCGATTGGTCCCTTCAATAATCTTATTTAAAATTTGAATGCGCGTACTTTCATCTAATTCTCGTTTCGCAATTTCAACCTGAGTTTTGAGTGCGGCGAGAGGCGTTCTGAGCTCATGAGCGGCATCGGCAGTAAATCGTTTCTCGCGAGCAATGCTTTGATCAACACGCATAAAAAGGCGATTGATTTCCTGAATAATGGGTTTCAATTCTAAAGGAACACGGTCGAGGTTGATGGCTTTTAAATTCTCTCCACTTCGCTGAGAGATTTCATTAGCAGTATGGATCAGGCCTTTCAGCCCTTTTTGAATCGTAAAAAAGATGGCGACGCCAATTAGCAGATACATCAAAACGAGCATTTCGAGATCGTGAATAAAAACATCCATCTGAAATTTGAAGGAAACGTCTTCTTTTATTCCCACTGTGACACGAATGTTTTCTTTGAGATTATTGAGCGTAAAAGTTCGCCACGACTGATTTTTGTCCCAATATACGCCATAGCCTTTTTGATTTTTGGTGACGGGGTAAGCAGGCGCATCATCGGATTTAAATAAGAATTTCCCTGATTGGGTATCCAAGACCTGGAAAAGAAAATCATCATGATAATTATCGATAGGCAAGTGGTTCTCGACAATGGTGTTTAATACCGAGGCTGAAGCGGCAAGTTCAATATCAAAAAGATGAGAACTTTCTCGATAGACCTGCCAATAATTAATGATCCCAATAAAAACCATGACGAGTGTGAGGATGGAGAGCAGGGTGATCACTAAAAAATAATGAATAGACCAAAACTTTTTGACGATATTTCTAATCGTGGGAGAGAAAAGCATCATCCTCATCATGGCTTAGTGGGCTTGAGCTGGGGGAGGGTCTTTCGGGACCATGTACCCAATCCCTCGAATAGTTCGAATCATGTCCACGCCAAACTTTTTTCGAAGATTATGAATATGCACTTCAAGCGTATTGCTGTCGATTTCATCATCAAAGCTATAGAGCAATTGAACCATTTGATTACGCGAAACAACTTTCCCAGGTGAAGTCAATAAGAGGTTGAGAAGGTCAAATTCTCGTCTGGGAAGATAAATATCTGTGCCTTTGTAAAGCACCGTGTGAGAAGCGGCATCAATGCTGATATCCCCATAATGAAGCTGATTCGTACCCCTGCCTTCGCCAGAGGAACGTCGAACAACCGCGCGAATTCTAGCAATGAGTTCTTTGAGATCGAAAGGTTTGCTGAGGTAATCGTCGGCGCCTAAGTCCAGACCTTGAATACGGTCTTCAATCGCATCTTTAGCCGTTAAAATAAGCACGGGAGTCATGACGCCTTTTTTTCGAATATGACTTAAAACTTCAAGCCCGGGTCGTTTAGGTAGGCCCAAATCCAAAATAATGGCATCAAAAGAATTATCCAAAATGGCATGCTCTGCGCTAATGCCATCTTTGATCCAATCGACAATGTGAGAGTCTTGCTTCAGGCCATGACTGATTCCATCGCCTAAGAGCAAATCATCTTCAACGAGTAAAATTCTCACTTTTCAGACCTTAGTTTATGGGAAATATCCCAGATAATATGTATATTCTTTGAGTTTCTCAAATTTTGTTTCAAAAAACGTAAGAGTAAATGTATGAAAAAAGCGGCGTCGACGAAAAAAATGCAAATCGAAATCTCGAAATCGATGGGGTTTCGACATCGAATAAAAGAGATGCTCTTGGTCTGTGTTGCCGCGCTTTCACTTTTTTTAGCCTTAGCCCTGATGACGTATCATCAAACTGATTCAAGCTGGTCTTATCGTTCTAATTTGGATGCCATTCAGAATTCTGCGGGGAAAATGGGCGCTTACAGTGCGGATATTATTTTAGCTTTTTTGGGTTTTTTTGGATTTTTATTACCGATTTTATTGGCTTATGGAGCCTGGTTTTTATATCACGAATCTCAGCAGGCTGCCTCAAAAAAAAGCACTATAGGTATGGGGACGATTGCCTTAAGAATTTTAGCAGCTGCTTTGGTTTTTCTGGGAGGAAGTGGTTTATCAGCTATTGTGCTTAAAAATTTTGGAGCTTTTTTGCCTCAAGGACCAGGTGGGATTTTGGGGGAGCTGGTTTTTCATCGGCTTTTGCCGAATTTAAATTTAGCGGGTTCCCTTTTATTTTTTGTGATTTGTATCGCCGTCGGTTTGACGTTGTATGGAGGGCTTCGGTGGATAGACAGCGGGATTTTTTTGGGGAAGACCCTGGCTCGTCTTTGTCGATCTTTGAGCTCTCGCATGACGCGCGACAATCCCCCTGCGATTTTCAAAGCACCTGATCTCCCTTCACTGCGAAAGAAGGAAGAGCCTAGTCGAGTGATTGAAAAGAAAGCGCCAATAGAGCCGAGTGTGAAGCCTGAACTCAAAGTAACCCTGCCGAGTAAGCCGAACCCTGTGCTTGAAGCGACTTCAGTCTTGACGGCATCCTCGAAAACGATGGCCCAGAGTGATTTGCCGAGCATTGAACTCTTGGACAAACCCAAATCTAAACCTCAGGAAGTTTCAGAAGAATCCCTCAAAATTTTGGCCCAGTTGGCAGAAGAGAAGCTGACAGATTTTGGCGTGGATGCCAAAGTTCTTGGCGCGATTCCAGGCCCTGTCATTACACGCTTTGAACTGCAATTGGCTCCAGGAGTGAAAGCCAGCAAATTGAGTAATTTGGCTAAAGATCTGGCGAGATCCTTATCCGTTCATAGTGTTCGAGTTTTAGAGGTCATTCCGGGTAAATCGTATGTTGGATTAGAAATTCCCAATGAAGTTCGGCAAATTGTTCGACTTCGCGAAGTATTATCTTCTCGCCATTATTTAGAACACAGTTCTGCGCTTGCCATGGGATTGGGTTTAAATATTCAAGGGGAGCCGGAGGTTGTGGATCTCCAAAAAATGCCCCATCTACTGGTGGCGGGAACGACGGGATCTGGAAAGTCTGTAGGTTTAAATGCCATGCTTTTAAGTCTCTTGCTGAAATCCACACCAGAACATTTACGACTGATTATGATTGATCCCAAAATGTTAGAACTCTCGATTTATGAAGGGATTCCGCATCTTTTGGCGCCCGTGGTAACCGATATGAAAGAAGCGGCGAACGCCTTACGTTGGTGTGTAAAAGAAATGGACCGTCGATATCAATTAATGGCAGCCATGGCGGTTCGAAACATTGGGGGATATAACGAAAAAGTGAAAGCCGCGATCGAAGCAGGAAAGCCGCTTTTGAATCCCCTTCAAGCGGAAGGTACCCCGAATCGAGAATCCTTGGCGTGTATGCCTTATATCGTTGTGTTAGTGGATGAATTTGCTGACATGATTATGGTGGTTGGAAAAAAAGTAGAAGAACTCATCGCCAGATTGGCCCAAAAAGCAAGAGCAGCGGGGATTCATTTAATCGTCGCGACTCAGCGTCCCTCAGTGGATGTCATTACGGGGCTGATCAAAGCGAACATTCCCACTCGTATGGCCTTTCAAGTCTCTTCAAAAATTGATTCTCGAACCATTCTCGATCAATCCGGCGCAGAACAACTTTTGGGTTATGGAGATATGTTGTACTTGCCTCCGGGCTCAGGCCATCCCCTTCGAATTCATGGAGCTTTTGTTTCAGATCAGGAAGTTCAAACGATTGTGGCGGCTTGGAAGTCCAAAGCGGGGCCTCAGTATCATCCAGAAGTCATGAAAAGCTTGTCAGAAGCAGAAGAAGGTGAGGGAGAGGGCGATGTTGAAGGTCGAGATGAACTCTTTGATGAAGCAGTTCAGATTGTCTTGGAAACTCAGCGAGCTTCCATCTCTGCTGTTCAGCGTCGACTTCGTATTGGTTATAACCGAGCTGCTCGATTAGTGGAGGCTATGGAAGCTGCAGGGATCGTCTCTGAGCTTATGCCCAACGGGATGCGAGAAGTATTATTGCGGCGCTGAATCAGAAGTCGATGAAGGGATAAAAATTCTTCTTCCTGGAATAACATAAGGGACTGAAAGCACTCTTGCTGTGCTTGAAAGAGACATTGACGACGTTTTTACTACCGTCTCTAGTAATTTTTTTATGGTTTTAAGAATCGCGTTTTTACGATGCACCTGAGTCGCTTCTGCATGTTCCGCTTTAAGGTTAGTGTAAATCGAGGGAACGGTTTTCAATCCTAGGCGGTGTCCAGTGGGAAGCTTCATTCCGCCAACATCGAGCCTGTCTTCGAGATTAGTACTGAGCTTGTGCTTCGAAGGTCCCGTATCGATACAAGCTGGCATAGCACCGGCTCCATATAAATGATGTTGATTGGTCTCTTGATGCACGGCGGTGGCAAAAGCTCGGAGATTTTCAGGATGTTTAAGAAATGCGTTGAGGGTGGCTTGAATAGATTCCGAGGGATTCCTCAACGCCTCCACGATATCCCATACCAGAGCAAAACGATCATTGGCACTTTTGCAACCTACAACGTTTCCCGAGGAGGTTACTAAATGCAAAGCTTGAACCAGGCTACCATAAATCGATTGTTCTCCCGGCGTTTTATGCATCCAGGGGTCACGACTGTACTGTGAATAAAAAATCTGCAGTAAAGCGATCTGAAGTTTGTCGTTTTTACTAGGGTTCTGAATCATGGAAAAATTCGCAATGAGAGTGGAAATTTTATTAATCTCTTGCTGGAATGCGATATAAAAATCAGCAGGGCAGATGTCCTGATGAATGAATCTTTGATACAGGGTATTCATGGCTTGTATGGAAGTTTCCATCTCTTTAAACCCCAATGCTTGAAGAAATTCTGAATGGCGATGAATCACTTCAGATAAAGTGGAATTCGCAATCGCCAAATGGCTTAAAAATGTGGCTTCAGCCGTGGCCGATCTTGATAGACTCAGCGGAACGGTCTGTTGATTAACGGGGATTGAGAGAGGGAAAAAATAGGATTCTCCAGATTTTACGGAAGCATTATGCTCATGGACTGCAGAAAAGATTTTCTTAGCGGTAGCGTGCTGATGATCTTCATCAACGCCGTTAAAAAAAGAAGTGAGAAGATTATAAGTCATGGGCTTAGAAGTGTCTCCTATGGCCATTTTTCTTCGGCTGAGTAGATCTTGAATTTGGCTTAAAACGCTAACACCGTCATGTTCGACGAGAGAGGGGCAGCGAAAATGTACGCGTTCCATCACCAGCTCTCTTTTTGTCCCATCGGGAGCATAGTGTCTCATTGGAACAATAGCGGGGTCTGCATGTTTTTTACTGTGAGAAGATTGATCGCACATCTCAACAACGCTAATCGACTGATTCGCATTCGCTTTGATGACCGTGATAGCACCGGCTGTATGGCTGATCAGATAAGGTTTCCAGTCTTCTCGTAATTCAATCTCTGAATTTTTAAGAGTTTGAATAACGTGAGGTAGAACGATTTGGGTGAGATAGCGTTCGCGATTTTCATCGACATAGTGATTAATGATCTCTGTGTTCCCGCTTTCCAGCGCGAGTCGCAATCCTTCATCTGCATGGAGCCTATCCAAAACATTCTGAGCGATTCTTTGAATCAAGGCATTGGCCATCAAGGAGGAGAGATCATTGCTCAGCCCTCTAACATAGCGACTGATATGAAAATACATTTCAATTCCAATGGAAATAATTCCATCTTGGCGAGAAGCATCATCATTTTCGGCGATCAGGAGAACAGGCTTTCCATTGAGATTTTGAAATTGAAAATATTTTTGAGAAGCCGGGTCAGTAAAAATGGGCCCGTCAGCTTCTTTGCTCTCGGCGGCTCCTGATTTTGCTTCCATGCTGGCATACCATTGGGCCAAAAGATTTAATTTTTCCTTGGGGGTCAAGGGCTTGATTTCAAGAGCAGGGGGTAGGGAACTCATTAAATCATCTTTTATTATTATTTCTTTAAGGTGAGTTTAGTTTAATTTAACCAACTTTCAAGAATTAATCCTGGAATGCGCTTGAATTCTTTTGTATTTTGAGTCACTAAGATCAAGCCATGGCTGATTGCTTGACTAGCGATAAGTAGATCATAAGGACCGATGAATGTTCCCTCTTGTTTGAGCTTTGCTCGCAGACTTCCAGCAATTTTGGCTTCTCGCTCTTTGAACGCCAGAATTTCAATTTGAGATAAAAGTGTTTCAATCATCGAATTAATTTTGTGAGCTCGTTCCAAATTCAGTTTTAAGCCGTATTCAATCTCCATCACGCTGATACTGGAAAGAAAGACTAAATGTGATGGAGTGGCTTTGAAATGTTCACTAATGGAAGGGTGTCCTTTGATGAAATGGCTAATTGTGCAGGTATCGAGTAAATATTTCATGCTAGGGGGTCCTCTTTAGGCGAAATGAATTCACGGCGATCAAGCTCAAAGGCTGGAAAATCGGGGATTCCTTTAAAATTCAAAATTTCTTCTGGCCAAGTTCTCTCCATTTTCTGGATAAAAAGATCAATAGCTTCCCGAATTAATCGGTTTCGAGTTATGCCTTGTTTTTCTGCATAAACATTGAGCTGTTTGCCTATTTGATCACTCAAGTAAAGATTGAAATTCATGTGACATCTCTTTTAAATGCGTTTGGGGTTTCATGATATAACATATTTAACAGTTATGTCAAAAAATCTTTGTCTAGTTTCAACATGATTTTTAAGATACCGTCCCTGTTTTTTCCAGTCATTCTCGAGGAGTTTTATGCGGAGAATCCAGAAATTATCCACTCAGCTATCTAATCAAATTGCAGCAGGAGAAGTGGTGTCCAGACCGGCCTCCGTGGTGAAGGAACTCATTGAAAATAGTTTAGATGCAGGAGCAACTGAAATTTCGGTTTATGTGGAAAAAGGAGGGGTGGATCTCATTCGAGTCTCAGATAATGGCAGAGGGATTCATCCCGATGATTTGCCTTTGTCTTTAAGCGCTCATGCCACCAGCAAAGTTTACGATCTCTCTGAATTAGAAGCCTTAATGACGCTGGGTTTTCGGGGAGAAGCTTTGGCGAGTATTGCGGCCATTTCTCGGCTACAGTTGATTTCACGGCATGAAGCAGGGACTCATGCTTGGGAAATTAATCAAGAAGGTCGAGATGAGATCCCTGAAAGAAAACCGGCGGCTCGAGATCGAGGGACAGAGATTTGGGTCCGAGATTTATTTTTTAATACGCCAGCTCGGCGAAAATTTTTGCGAAGTGATAAAACTGAATTTGCTCAAATTGATGAAATTTTCAAGCGAATTGCCTTGAGTTACTTTGAGGTGGGCTTTGCTTTGTATCACAACGATAAAGCCATCTATCAGCTGCCCCCGGCCACGGCACCTCATCTCATCGAAAAACGCATTGCGGATCTCGTTCATTCTGATTTTTTAAATCAAGCTATTAAAGTCGATGTGGCTGCAGAAGGCTTAAGTTTATCGGGCTTTGTAGGCTTGCCGACGTTTTCAAAATCGAGTACAGATTTTCAATATTTTTATGTCAATCAACGCGTGATTAAAGATAAGTTAATTGCTCATGCGATCAAGCAGGCCTATCGGAATGTTTTATATCAAGATCGTCAGCCTGTCTTTGTGCTGTACTTGAATTGTGATCCTGCCGGAGTCGATGTGAATGTGCATCCGACCAAAGCAGAAGTGCGTTTTCGAGAGAGTCGCTTGGTGCATGATTTTATTTTTTCGCAATTGAATCAGGCCTTATCGGAATCGAAAGCAGGAAGAGTGCCTGAAATTATGCAGTCAGAAGAACCACGAATGCTTTCAAATGAGACTGAGAATTTTGCTAAAGATTTTGAAAAAACATTATGGGCGGCGGCGAAAGATCCACGGATTAATGAGATCTATGAAAGCTTAGTTCAATCGTCTCCAAGATCAGTACCTGCAGATCTTGCAGTCGTAGAAACGCTCCCCGCGCTTAAAGCGGTTCAACAACAAGAATTCGCTTCCATGGAAAAGACCTTGCATCCTCTGGGATATGCCTTGGCTCAGCTGCATGGCATTTATATCTTGTCTCAGACTTCAAAAGGCTTAGTTATTGTGGATATGCATGCTGCCCATGAACGCATTGTCTATGAAGGATTAAAACGAGACTGGAAGAATCATTCAGTCGTTCGAACGGTACTTTTGTTGCCACTCGTGCTGGAACTGAGTGAATTTGATCTGAGCTTGATTGAAGAGCATCAATTGGAGTTGCAGTCCTATGGATTTGTTATGGAAGCCTTCGGAAGGACGCAGGCCATAGTCAGGGAGATCCCCGATAGGTTAAAAGAGGCCGATCTGGAAGCTTTGATTCGAGGCATTTTCAAAGATCTTCGACAGTATGGAACGTCAGATCTTGCTAAAACATTTGAAAATGAATGCCTATCTAGCATCGCTTGTCACGCTGCGGTTCGAGCCAATCGAAAACTCAGCTTGCTTGAAATGAACGCTTTGCTGCGGGACATGGAACGAGTAGAGCGTTCTGGCCAGTGTAATCATGGTCGACCCACCTGGACGGAAATGTCCTTGGCAGATTTAGATCGATGGTTTTTACGAGGAAAATAAGTCTATAAATTAAAATATCACCTATCCTCCGCACTCTTTTGAGTAGTGGGGGGTGCCATGTTGTCGAATGGAGAAGAAGAAAACTTTAGCGAAGAACCAACAGAATTTTTAATCGAAGAGTTTGATCCTACGAAAGTTTTGGGAGAGGGCTTAACAGGAGCGCTTTCTTTTGAAGACATGGAATTTCCAGACTTGGTCGATATTGAAGAAATCAAACCGAAAGCATTGCACGTTAAAAAACCAAAAGGCAAAAATAAATCTCGGGTGACTAAAAAGTTGGTGATTAGAAAATCGTCTTCTGACCATTTTCAAGAAGAGGGAGATGCAGTTCGTGTGTATTTGAAAGAAATTGGTAATGCTGCTTTGCTGACGGCAGAACAAGAAGTGACTTACGGTCGACGAGTTTTGGAAGGCTGCTCGAAATCTAAAAATATCATGATTGAATCGAATCTTCGTTTGGTCGTTAAAATGGCAAAACGTTATATGTATCGAGGCATGTCTTTTTTAGATTTGATCGAAGAAGGGAATCTTGGACTGATGCATGCCGTGGACAAATTTGACCCGAATCGCGGCTTTCGCTTTTCCACTTATGCCACCTGGTGGATTAAGCAAAATATTGAGCGAGCTTTGCTGAACCAAACTCGAACCATTCGCGTTCCTGTTCATGTTTTAAAAGAAATGAATATTTATTTGAGGGCGGCACGAGAATTGTCTCAAATTTTGGATCATGAACCTTCTGCGGAAGAAATCGCAGAGTTTCTTGATCGTCCCGTCGAGGATATTAAAAAAATCTTGTCGGCTCATACGCCCACGGATTCCTTAGATTATCTTCAAGATGACATTGAACGCCCCTTGATGGAGCAAATTTCACCCGAGAATCAGGCTCCCCTTGCTCAATCCATAGAAGAGAATGACTTGAATGAAATGATGGAAATTTGGGTAGATTCCTTATGTGAAAAGCATCGAATCATTTTGATCAAGCGCTTTGGTCTTCGAGGCGAAGAGCCTCAAACTTTGGAAGACGTTGGGAAAGTTGTGGGTTTAACGCGAGAAAGAGTGCGGCAGCTTCAGATTGAGGCCTTGAAAATTCTGCGAGAAAAAATGCGTCGTTTGAATTTGAAAGATCATGAGTGGCTGGAGTAGGAGCGGTTAATGCATTCTGATAGGATGATCCGTCTTTGGAATTGAAAACATCAATTTTATAGGTTTCCAATTCCAAAATTATCTTGTAATATGGAATTGAAAACATCAATTTTATAGGTTTCCAATTCCATGAAAAGATTTATTGGTCGAGAATTTGAACTTTCCCGCTTGAGGCAAATCGCTGAAAAGCCAAATGCCTCTATCGTTGCTATTAAAGGACGACGTCGGATTGGTAAGAGTAGGTTAGTTCAGAAATTTGCTGAAAATTATCGATTTTATCATCTGTCTGGGCTTGCCCCAACGAAAGAAACAACAGCGCAAACTCAACGAGAAGAGTTCGCGAGTCAGTTAAAATTGCTGGGTTTTCCAGCGATTAAAGCGGATGACTGGAATGATCTACTATTTTCTTTGGCGAATGAGACAAAGAAAGGTCAAGTTGTGATTCTCTTGGACGAGATCTCTTGGATGGGTTCAAAAGATCCTCACTTCTTAGGAAAGTTAAAGAACACTTGGGACTTATATTTCTCACGTAATCCAAAGTTGATTTTGATTATTTGCGGATCGGCTTCTTCCTGGATAGAAAAAAATATCTTGAGCAGTACGGATTTTTTGGGTCGCATTTCATTAACCCTGACTTTAAGAGAGCTTTCATTATCAGAATGCCGTGCTTTTTGGCCAAAAAATATCGCTGAGTATGAAATTTTGAAAATACTTTCTGTCACGGGAGGGGTCCCAAAGTACCTTGAAGAAATTAATCCAAAATATTCTGCCGAAGAAAATATCAAAAATCTCTGTTTTACTGAAGGAGGTTTTTTGGTTAATGAATTTGAAAAAATATTTTCGGATATTTTTTTACGAGACAGTGAACATTACAAAAGAATTGTGAGAGCTTTGTCGGAAGGCAATAAGGATCTCATGACGCTTCAATCCAGTCTTAAGCAAGAAACGCAAAGTCGATTAGCGGAGTACTTAGAAGAACTAACTTTGGCTGGATTTGTCACTCGAGACTTCACTTGGGACATTAAAACCGCTAAAGAGTCTAAATTGAGCCATTATCGGCTTCATGATTCTTATTTACGATTTTACCTGAAATATATTGAGAAAGAGCATTCGAAAATTTCCCGTCATGCCTATGCTTTTCAGTCTTTAATGGCACTGCCAGCTTGGCAAGCTTGCATGGGTTTTCAATTTGAAAATTTAGTTATTCATAATCGGCTGATGCTTTATCCACTTCTTCATATTAGGAGGGAAGAAATCATTAATGAAAATCCTTATTTTCAGCGAAAAACATCGATTCATTCAGGCTGTCAAATTGATTACATGATTCAAACTAAGTTCAATACGCTTTATATTTGCGAGATTAAATTTTCTAAAAATACCATTGGCTGTGAAGTGATTGATGAAATGCAGGAAAAAATAAAAGCTTTGAAAAAGTCAAACGCGTTTACGTGCCGACCAGTATTAATTCATGTGAATGGCGTCACTCAAGATTTGATTGATCAAGGGTACTTCTCTCATATCATTGATTTTTCAAGCCTATTGTCGCTGTAATTTTTATTGAGGGGAAAATTGAAATGCATGTTCTTTAATTAGTACATGATTATTGCTTTGTCGATAATTCTAGCGCTAACAAAGCGTTTGACTTAATTCCCCCCCTTTCGATAAGATCGCGCGCCCTGGGAACTGAAGAGTTGATGTGATTGAAGAAAAACATCTATAAGGAAGCCAGCGCCAAGCGAGAGATGCATTTTTCGATCAAGGTGTCTGAACTTCCCCGAGTATTGGAAGTGCTGCCGGATTCCGATTCTTCGGAATTGGTGGTTTTTCTGTTGTTCGGAAAGGGTGAGCAGGCTCAATGTTATGTAGAGGTTCATATACAAGGGCTTTTATCCTTGAAATGCCAGCGCTGCCTAACTTTGATGCCTTTTGAACTCAGCACAGTGCATCGTTTAAGTCCGATTCGATCGGATCAAAATGCGGATGATCTCCTGGGAGAGCTTGAACCGGTTTTGATGGATGAAAATGGATTGGTTGATGTGATGGAGATGATTGAAGATGAAGTTTTGCTGGGACTACCCATGTGTCCAATGCATGAGATGAAGGACTGTGCTTCCAGCATGATAGAGTCGAATGGTTCACTAGTTTCGCAAGAGAAGAAGAAACCTTTTGCGGGGCTTGCTGATTTGTTAAATAAGAAAAGTGTTTAGGAGATAAAAATGGCCGTTCAGAAAAGCCGAGTCACTCGTTCAAGACGAAATATGCGTCGTGCGCATGATGCGTTGACAGCCCCTGTCGTCTCGATTGATGTCAAAACGGGAGAAACTCATCTTCGACATCATATGACCTCGACCGGTTATTATCGGGGTCGAAAAGTGGTCAATCTTGATAAAAAAACGCCTGTTGAAGAATAAGTTAGAATTCAGTGAATAGCAGTCCGATCGTTGTTGCTGTTGATGCCATGGGAGGGGATTACGGCCCTTCAGTCACCGTGCCTGGAGTGAAGTTTGCTCTTGAGCGTTTCCCGAATTTAAATGTCATTTTAGTCGGCTTAGATGCAGTGCTTTCCTCAGCGGTCATTCAGCATGGTTTGGACAAGGACCCTCGCGTAAAACTGGTTTTTGCTTCTGAAGTGGTGGAGATGGATGAATCTCCTGCCTCGGCACTTCGAAATAAAAAAGATTCTTCAATGCGAGTTGCTTTGGATTTACTGAAAGACGGAACGGCTCAAGCTTGCGTGAGTTCAGGCAATACCGGAGCTTTGATGGCCACCAGTCGATTCGTATTGAAAATGTTACCGGGGATTGATCGACCGGCCATTATGTACTCTTTACCCACTTTTGATCCTTTGAGTAAGTCTTTTTCTAAAGTCCATATGCTGGATCTGGGTGCTAACGTCAGTTGTACCGAATCGCATCTTTTTCAATTTGCGGTGATGGGTTCAGTCTTTGCGCAACAAGTCGATAATTTGATTTCTCCCAAAGTAGCACTTTTAAATATTGGTGAAGAAGAGTTGAAAGGCTTGGAAGTGATAAAATTGGCCTCTCAAAAAATTGCGGCCTGCTCTGCGATTAATTATATCGGCTATGTCGAAGGGACTGACATTCTAAAAGGCAAGGCAGACGTGATTGTTTGCGATGGGTTTATCGGAAATATTGCCCTTAAAACCATTGAAGGAACCATAAGATATGTTGCCTCGCAGATGAAAATGACGTTCAATCGAACTTGGATTAACAAATTGTGTGGGCTTGTGGCTTTTCCTATCTTTCGTGAAATGCGAAAAAATCTTGATTTGCGTCAATACAATGGGGCCAGTCTTCTCGGATTGAAGGGGATTGTGATTAAGTCTCATGGGGGTGCAGATGCAGAATCTTTTGCAACCGCGCTGGAAGTCGCGGCTCATGAGGTGCTCAAAGATATTCCGAATAAAATTCATACGCTCATCGAGGAAATACTAGGTAGAGAGGATGTACGCTAAATTAATCGGAACCGGGCAATATCTGCCCAGCAGAATTCTGTCGAATGATGAACTGGCTCAACATGTAGATACATCGGATGCCTGGATTAAACAACGAGTGGGAATTGCTTCTCGAAGAATTTCTTCGGAATCTGAAACCGTGGTCTTTATGGCGACTGAAGCGGCCAAACAAGCGCTTGAAAAAGCGAAAATTTCTCCCGATCAACTGGATCTTATCCTGCTCACGACGTCTTCGGCGGAAGATCGAATGCCTTCTGCAGCCTCTCAAGTTCAGCGAAATTTAGGGATTGTTTCTGGCTGTCCTGCTTTTGACCTCTCTGCAGCCTGTTCTGGTTTTTTATATGGCCTCCAGGTTGTGGAACAATATATTAAGGCTGGCACTGCTCAGCACATTCTTTTAGTGAGTTCAGAACGCATGAGTCGATTAATTGACTGGTCTGATCGTGCGACCTGTGTTCTTTTTGGGGATGGGGCTGGAGCTGCGGTATTCAAAGCGTCTGATGAACCGGGAATTTTAGCGACCTGTATTCATTCCGACGGCCAATATCGAGAATGCTTGTATGTAGATGGAGGCCTGCCAAAAGGTCCTTTTGTTGAAGATGAGGGCGATGTCGACCCGATTTCGCTTAAGATGGAAGGCAATAAAGTCTTTAAGCATGCTGTCAATATGTTGGCAGACATTGCAAGTGAAGTGATACAAAAAGCAGGAGTGAAGCCTGCCGAGATTGATTGGTTGGTTCCTCATCAAGCCAATGAACGCATTATTGTAGCTACGGCTAAAAAATTAAATTTATCAATGGACAAAGTGATTTTGACCTTGGCGGAACATGGCAATACCTCTGCCGCTTCGGTTCCTTTGGCTTTGGATGCGGGGCTGCGCTCAGGAAAAATTAAATCAGGTGATTTGATCTTATGTGAAGCGTTTGGCGCTGGATTTGTCTGGGGCGCTTCATTAATTCGAATATAAGCAAGGAGAGTCTTCAGTGAGCATTGGGGTCATATTTCCAGGACAAGGCTCCCAAAAAACGGGAATGCTTCTAGATATTTATGCAGAATTTCAGAGTTTTCGAGAATTGATGGCTGAAGCCTCGGACATTCTTAATTTTGATCTTTGGGAACTGATATCGAATCCTGAAAAAGAAGCGCAACTCAATCAAACCGAAATCACTCAACCGGCCATTTTAGCGACCTCTGTAGGGCTCTTTAAACTTTTTTCGGATGAAGTGGCCGGGAAAATTGCGTATATGGCGGGTCATAGCTTGGGAGAGTACTCAGCCTTGGTCTGCGCCGGATCTTTAAAATTTTCAGATGCCCTACGAATCGTGTCAAAACGAGGGAAATTCATGCAAGCTGCCGTTCCCTCAGGGACTGGGGGCATGGCAGCCATTTTAGGATTATCGGATGAGCTTGTGATTCAAGCCTGCCAAGAATCGGCAGGAGCGGAGGTCGTCGCTGCGGTTAATTTTAATTGTCCCGGTCAAGTCGTGATTGCGGGACATCTCAATGCGGTGAATCGAGCGTGTGAAAGTGCAAAGCGTTTGGGTGCTAAACGTGCGCAATTATTGCCTGTCAGCGTGCCTTCGCATTGTGAACTCATGAAACCTGCGGCTGAAAAATTGGCCTTGGAATTAAAAGAGACAGAAATTCGTTCTCCTTTGATTCATGTGATTCATAACGTGGATGCCAAAATGCATGTTTCTGCCGATGAAATTCGACAGGCCTTGTGCGCTCAGCTCAGCCAGCCAGTACAATGGACACAAACAATCCAGTCTTTTTCATCGCTCGGAGTGAATCGTTTTATTGAGTGCGGACCCGGGAAAGTCCTGTCTGCTTTAAATAAACGTATTGTAGAGGATCCCGTTATCAGTGTTTCTTCGGTAGAATCGTTGGCTTCATTAGCGGAATTTTTAGCATAAGGATCGGATCGTGAAAAAAGTGGCATTGGTGACAGGCGCTTCTCGGGGGATTGGGCAGGCGATTCTGCATCAATTAGGTGCTCAAGATTTTTACGTGATGGGAACCGCAACGACAGAGGCGGGGGCTTTGAGCATTACGAATTATCTTAAAAACCAAGGATTCCAGGGAGAAGGAAAGGTTTTACGAGTTGAGAATCCCTTGGAGATTGAAAGCTTTTTTAAAGCCCTTTCGGATCCAAAAGGCCCGGGAATTCCGTCAGTATTGGTGAACAACGCGGGAATTACTCGAGATAATTTATTTATGCGTATGAGTGATTTGGAATGGAATGAGGTCATTCAAACCAATCTAAGTTCAGTATTCCATCTGACGCGAGCCTGTATTCGAAGCATGATTAAAGCCAGAGAAGGTCGGGTGGTGACGATCGGATCCGTCGTAGGCAGCTCAGGAAATGCGGGGCAAACCAACTATTGTGCGGCAAAGGCAGGGATTATCGGATTTTCCAAAGCCTTGGCGCGAGAAGTGGCCTCCCGAGGAGTGACGATTAATGTGGTTGCTCCTGGATTTATCCGAACGGACATGACAGACAAGCTATCAGAAGAGCAAAAATCAGCCATTTTGCAATCAGTGCCCATGGGGAAAATGGGGACGGCGAAAGATATTGCTGCGGTTGTCGGATTCTTAGTTTCGGAAGCGGCAGGCTATATCACGGGAGAGACGATTCACGTGAATGGCGGAATGTTAATGGATTAGAGAGATCTTTTTTAAAAAGGTCTATGGCTGCAAAATAAGGAGTTTTTCGATGAATGCTAAATATGCGCTTTTAGCGCTCTTAGCGACAAGTTTGTGGGGCGTAAATTTTGTAGCCTTAAAGTTTGGGGCACTCGCCTTGTCGCCTTTTATGGTGACGTTAATTCGCTTTGCCTTAGTCGGTTTAGTGTTGAGTCCCTGGGCCTTTCGCGTTCCTCGTTCTTTATTTTTTCACATGCTGGGTCTGTCGTTTGTGATGGGAGTCCTGTATTTCGGCGCTTTATTTAAAGGCTTGCAAGGCACACCCTCTGGGGAAGCTTGTGTCATTGTTCAAAT
>OBEQ011505281.1_pt1 | contig 23377 bp, 17 predicted proteins | sample 1670901 | NCBI WGS metagenome assembly OBEQ01 (sample SAMEA104232315, study PRJEB22302) | groundwater metagenome | biome: forest; feature: aquifer; material: groundwater | place: USA | collected 2011-08-07 | depth 5.4 m
CCACATAGTTGGCCATGAAGGTATTGAGTCCCTGCCCTAGTACCGGCCGATCTTGGATCATCTTCCAGGCCGCTTGCCACATGACCACGCGGTCTTTTGCTCCCATATCCCACAGATGCAGCGGATCGCGAATGCCTCCGCCCTCGGCCCGCAACACCAGGCCGATCATCAGCGCACCGACTACCGCTCCGATCCTGAGCACACGCCGCATCGGCGACCACACTAGTACACTGATGATGACAGCTCCACCCAATGCCAGCCAGGCGCCCTGCGAATGCGCCCGCACCACACACCACAGCAGCAAACCGCTCACGCCCCATGCGGCTCGCCGCCATCGTCGATCGGGATGGCGCCAGGCCTGCGCCAAGAGCACCGGCAACACCACCACGATATACATCGCTAAATCGATGGGGTTCTCGTAGGGACCCGTGATCCGGCCATAGCCGGACACGCGCCCAAAAAAGACATCGCGTTTGGTGATCTCTTGAATCAGGCCGTCCGCCGCGACGAGGCCGGCCGAACACACCATCACCAGGAGACTGCGCGCGCCCACGCCGGGGAGAACGATCACATCCGCCGCGATCACGCAAAACAAGAGGTACTCCAGCGTCTTATTCACCAACCCATTGAGACTCAACCAGGGGTAGCTGCTTGAGGGCACGGACAGCGCGCACGCCCCCGCATACGCCAGCAAGGCCAGCGCGCAACCCTGCAGGGGACGCTGCGCCCAGATCGACGAGCGCCAGCCCGAGGGCGCATGCCTCACCACCCAACTGATTAGCAGCACCCCAAAGGTGATTTCGATCATCGCCTTTGAGATCGGCAGCATCAGCAACAGGACATAGAAGGCGCCGGTCTGCACCCGATCCGCCCAACGGGCCAAGGCGGTCATAGGACGTCGCTCACCCCGGCCGTCACCACCTTCCAACTGACGCCGTGCGGCTCGCAACAGCGCTGAATATGCTGCAGCAAATCTCCAGGCGGATCGTTAATCGCGATGAGCACTTCTCGAATGGGCTCCTGATCCAGCAATGCGGCCAGCCGCATCCGCCCGCCCAACACCGGCACGCCCGCGATGCGGTTGCCGCGCTTGCGCACATCATCATCCAGGAATCCCGCCACCCGACGACCGGTGCGCAGATCAGAGGTGAGATAGCGCAAGACGCGCGCGCCGGTGTCTCCCGCTCCCACGATCACCACGGCGCTGCCCGGCTCAGCGGAGGCGAGAATCCATTGATCGAGCACCCGTTCGGCCACCCGCGCGCCGCAAATCGCCAACAGACACGCCATCCAATCGATCAGCATGACGGCGCGGGAATATCCCTGGAACCGCCAGAGATAGAGAATCGTCAGCGCGGACAGTCCTGATCCCAGCGTCACCGCTTTGGCAATAGTCAGCAGATCCGCCAAGCCCAGATACCGCCACATCCCGCGATACAGCCCGCAGCCGGCAAAACAACTGAGTTTAATGAGGAAGAGGACCGGCAAGGACTGGAGAATCGCCAGCTGGAGATCATGGCTCAAGGTGCCTTCAAACCGCAGCAAATGCGCGAGGACGTAACAGCCGCCCACCAGCGAAAAATCGACGAGCACCTCCACGATGCGGCGCTTGTGCATGAGCATGGCCTCAATCGGCGTCGAAGACGCCTTGCCAGCGTCAGGTGGGGCCGGCGCCTGCGCGGGAACGGCATACACCCGCACGCGCGCCAGATACGCGCCGATGACCAACACGCTGGCGACCATGAACAACCACATGCCGATCGCGGCCATCGGCTTCACCTGCACAAACACCAGACTCATCAGGCCAAACGCCGCGCTGACGACATACAACATGAGCACGGTCTGTTGCTGGCTCAAGCCCAGAATCGCCAGCCGATGCGACACGTGATCCGCCCCGCCTTGAAACGGATGCTGCCGGTTCACCAGCCGCTGAATCGTCACGAACGTGGTGTCCAAAATCGGCACCGCCAGCACCATCGCCGGCACCACGAGAATGCTGATGAGCTGGGTCGAGTGGCGCCAGGTCCCCAACAGCGCCAGGCTCGCCAAGCTTAATCCCAGTAAGTGACTGCCCGAATCGCCCATATAGATTTTCGCGGGAGGAAAATTGTACCGCAGGAATCCGATGCACGCCCCGCTGACGATGGCGGCCATCGTCGCCACTTTCCACTGCCCGGTCACCGCGGCATGAAACGCGCAGAAAATCGCAGCCACCGCGCCAATCCCCGCCGCCAACCCGTCCATGTTATCGAGCAGATTGAACGCATTGATCACCAAGACAAACCAAAAAATGGACAAGGGGATCGCAAACCAAGAAAACGCCACCAACTCAATGCGAATGCCTGCCATCACCAAACAGCAGCCAATCGCCAATTGCCAGAGCAACTTGGTGTACGGGCGCAGGCGGTGCAGATCATCCACCACCCCTAACCCAAATATCAACCCGCCGCTGATCAGCAAGCCGATAAACACGCGGTCCAGCTTCACCCACACAAGGGCCGGAATCATGATGCCAGCACACAGCGCGATTCCCCCCAACCGCGCCACCACCCGTTGTCCCCAGCGGTTCTGCGCCGGGCGATCCACGCAACCCACCTGCAGTGCAAACCATCGCACCACAGGCGTGGCAAGCAGGGTTAGGAGGCAGGCGCTAGCGGCTGCGAGCCACAGACGCCACGGATTGGGTTCGAGCATAGGCCACCACATCTTGAATGATATCGTTCAGCGTCATCGTCGGCGAAAACCCGATGAGCGTCCGGAGCTTCGTAATATCCGGCACCCGGCGGGGCATGTCTTCATACCCTTCCTCATACGCCTCTTCGTACGGCACATAGAGGATTTTCGAAGAGCTTTTGGCGATGTCAATGACGCGCTTGGCCAATTCCTCAATCGTCACTTCTTCCTGGCTGCCAACGTTAAACACATCCCCCACCGCCTTAGGGTGCTCGATGAGTTTGACAAGAGTGCCCACCACATCCTTGACGTGAAGAAAACACCGCGACTGTTTGCCGGTCCCGTGGACCGCCAGCGGTTCCCCCTTGAGCGCCTGGCCGACAAACCGTGGGATCACCATCCCATAGGCCCCGGTCTGGCGGGGGCCGACGGTATTAAACAACCGCACCAAAATCGTCGGCACGCCTTTTTCTTTCCAATAGACGTAAGCCAAAATTTCATCCACCGCCTTGGACGTCGAATAACTCCAGCGCGTCTTCAGCGGCGAGCCCAAGATCCGATCCGTGTCTTCTTTGAGGGGTCCATTGGTATTTTTTCCATAGATTTCAGAGGTGGAGGCGATGAGCACTTTTTTGCGATACCGATGCGCCATTTCCAACACGACTTCGCTGCCGCGGATGTTCGTCATCAAGGATTCCAGCGGACGCTTGATGATGAGCTCCACCCCCACCGCCGCCGCCAGATGCACGACGACCTCGCACCGCTCGACCAGCTTATCCACCAGCTGCTCGTTCAAAATCGTCCCGTTGACAAACTGAAACTGCGCATGGCCATCCAGATGGGCGACGTTCTCAAACCGGCCGGTGGACAGATTATCCAGCACGGTCACCGCATCGCCACGTTCCAGCATCGTTTCAGCCAGATGCGATCCAATAAACCCCGACCCCCCGGTAATCAAGACACGCATCACGATCCCTCCACTCCGTTGCGCAACTCTGCAACCCCTAACAGCTCGCGATAGAGCCGTTCGTAATCCTCAATCAGACGCGCCATGGTAAACCGCGCCCGGACGTACGCCCGCCCGGCTTCCCCGCAGGAGCGCCGTGCGGCGTCATCCTGCATGAACTGCTCAAGCGCGCGTACAAATCCCTCCCGGTCATCGGCGCGAAACAAGCAACCCGCCGACACGCGTTCGACGGCTCCCTGCGGAAGCGGCTGTGACACCCCGTCTCCCATAACTTCTCGCACCCCACCCACATCGGCACTCACCACAGCCGTGCCGGCAGCCAGCGCCTCAATCAGCGCCGTCGGCGTGCCTTCATTCTGAGAGGTACAGCAGACCACCTCGAGGTCACGGTAGATGGCGGGCAAATCGGTTTGCCAGGTGATCCATTGTATCCGATCTTGGAGGCCATGGTCTGCAATCCATTGTAATATTTTTGGCCGTAACTCGCCATCGCCAATTACGAAGCCGCGAATCGGCTCTTCGGGATGCTGGCGGATCAACTGGGCGACTCCCTCAACAAATAACTGAGGGTTTTTGATGGTCGCCAAACGGCCCACCAAACCAATGCGAAACGGCTGTCCGGGCATTCGGGGGCCTTTTGCGGCTTCGCTCATCGGAGGATAGCCGTGAAACTCCACCCCCACCGGAATCACCACAATCTGTTCCGGCCGGCCGATGCCGCGCACCAATAAATCTGTTTTCAAGGCCTGACTCACCACCACCAACCGATCGGTTCCCCGCGCCAAGACGCGTTCAATCTGCAAAAACACCCACGTTTGCCAGGGACGAAAATAGCCGTCCAACACATGCCCATGGAATGTGTGCACAATGTGGCAGCGAAGCGCGCCCCATCGACAAAAAAGGTTATAGGCCCAGGCGGCGGTCCGCCCCAGCGTTCCGGCTTTGGCCGTGTGGGTATGGAGAATCTGCGGGCGTTCCTGCCGGATGATCTGGAGAATCTGCCACCAGGCGCGCAGATCATGAAACGGATGGATCGCCCGCCGCAAACTCGGCACATACCGCAGGGGCAACGGCGTGCCTTGCGGCGCTAAATCCCCTTCTCCGTCACCCACATGGCCATAGACGAGGAGTTCTCGGAATCCCCGCTGATTCATGGCCTCGGTTAATCGCAGCACTTGTTTGGCGGGCCCCCCGACGTTGAGCCTAGCGATGACGCGCACAATCATTGGTGTCGTAACCGCGCGCCGAGGAACTTGCTGAACCCTCCACCACACTGAAAGAAGAACCAGAGCCCCCACGATGATCAGTAATTGTTTCAGAGAGGATGGGGCCACGCCGCGCGTCAACGCGCGCACACTCAACGATACAAGAAACACTCCCGCGGCAAAACCCGTCCACCACAGCTGCCGGGTGCGGCGGGACCACGCATGAACGACCCCGCGCAACATGCGGCTTGACACCACCACCCGCCTGGTGACGGATCGATACCGACCATTGGTCGCAGTCGCCGACGCTCCGGGGTGCGGGCGCTCGCTCATCCGCCCCTCATCGGAGCCGGCCGCGTGCTTCGCGCCCGCGGTTATCCGGTTGCGCTGAGGGGTCGTTGTGCTTCGCTGCTCCATGCCAGTCCTCGTGCGATGCCGACGGCCGCCAACATCAGCAACACCGGTTCAATGGTCCACCGATGGCGGCCCGCGATATAAAAAATCGCTTGGCCGACGCTAAACCCGATCCCAACAATCCACATCAGCTGCGCCAATCCCCGCTGCGCGGCGTCCTTGCGCATGGCCCACGTACCCGCCAATGCGGCCCCGCACATCAGCACGTACCATAGCTGATACACCACCAGCCACAGCCGGGGATAGGTCAGCCCCGCGTGGGGCGACATCCACCAAAAATATCCGAGCTTGCGCCAATAGAGCTGCCATGCCGCTACCGGGTGGTGCCGCAGAAACCGCATCGCCTCCGCGTGAAACAGCTCCATCTGCTGCAGTTCGCTAGCACCCTCCAGTCCAGCAGGCGCCTGCGCCAAAATCGAGCGTCCGTCAGCGGTATACTCTGTGCCGGTCGCGCCCTCGTGATTGCCTTTCCACAACGCCATCCCCGTCGTGGTCATCATCGGCATCACCCGATGATAGACGCACATGTTGCGAATCATCCACGGCGCCAACACCAGGCTCGCCGCAATCCCATACGCCACCACCTGGCGCGTCCAATCTCGCCAGGAGACGCGTCCCCTCCGCTTGACCCAGAACAGCACCAGCGGAAACACGAGGGCCATCGTACCCCGCTCATACATCAGCAGACCCGTGAATCCTCCTGCTGCGCATGCGCGGATATGCGATGGGGTCTCGGCCCATCGCACGATCGCCAGGAGAAACCCGACGACAAGACACGCATCGAAACTAAATTGCTGCAGCTTCATGGCATCGTACGCCAGGAATCCCGGATGCAGCGCGACCAACCAGGCGGCCCCGCCCGCCACCCACGCGCCGCCACACCGATACGCGAGCCGCCCGACCATCACGCAGAGCGCGGCGGCGCATCCCCACTGGACGACCAGCATCGCCGTGTGAGACCCGCCGGTACAGGCGTAGACAGCCGCGGTGAGCCCATCGTACGGAAGCATGCTATGGAACGAGCGATAGACCGTTCCTAAAAAACTATAGGTGTACCCATGGCCCCCGAGCCAATTGCGCACCAGCGTTTCGGATTCAAAATATTCCGGATGCCAGTACGCGCCGGTGGCCATCGCGAGGATCCCGCGCGCGAGAACCGCGGCGATCGCCGCGGTCGCAGGATGGAGTAGGCGCGCCAGCCACGAACTATCGGGCCTGCGCATAGACCACGAGGGCGTCTTGTCGTCCCAGCCATCGCCCGGCGGTCTGCAACATGCCGATGCCGCGGCCGATCAGCGGATGATTCCATCGCTCGTACCGGTGGCTGCTGCCGGATAAGGCCACCCGCTGGCTGACTCGGCGGGCATCGAAAATATCGCTCGATGACTGATCCAGCGGTTGGAATCCGGTGTCCTCAAGCAGCCGGCGCAGCGTGCGCGCGTTAAAGAAAAACAGGTGCCCATAGGCGTTGTCAATTTGCGCCAGCGCCTCCAGCGGCGTGCGCAGGCGTCCGCCGGACCACGCATAGCCCCACAGCGCCGCCTGATGAATGAGCCCATCGACGTCGGGCACGCGGATCACGACGATCCCGCCGGGTGCCAAGCGCTGCTTCACCGCCTGCAGCGCTTCTCGAGGGCGCGAGACGTGCTCCAACACGTCCAGCAAGCTGATCACCTGAAATTGATCCGTGATCTGATTCAGCGTCTCGACGCCGCCGATGGCAATCCGCGAGCGCAGCGACGCATCAGCAATCGCGCGCACCAAACTCGCGGAGGGCTCGATGCCCCTCGCGTCGAATCCTGCGCGCAACGCTTCCTCGAGAAACCAGCCATACGAACAACCCACGTCCAAGAGCGCGCCGGCCGCGCCCAGGCTTCGCAGGCGCGCCGCGATCATACGGAACTCTCGGAGCTTAAAGTCGCGATAGCAGGCGGCCCATTGCTCATAGCCGACATCGTCATAATAATCACCGTGCCCGTTGCCTCCTAGACCGGATGCTTTATCCAGAAACACCAAGTGGCATGAGCGGCATTGCACCAGCGGATGGCCGTCGAGGATGGCGCGGCGCTTCACGGTGCTGGCACGACAGATTTCACACGAACGCATGTCCTGCATGCTAGGGTGACGAGCTCGGCGTCTCCTTGACGCGATAAAACGAATACGGCGCGGCGTTGTAATAAGTCCGCACCAAAATTTCCGCCAACAACCCCATCAAAATCGCTAAGATCCCGACGAGGAAGAAGAACACGGTCAACAACGGCAACGGCGACAAGATGAATGACACGCCTTCGACGATTTTGCGATACACGGCCCAGCTACCCGTGCCACAGGCCGCGGTAATGCTCAAGAGTCCGAATCCTCCAAAGATGCGCATGGGCCGGTCCGAGTAGCGCACTAAAAAGATCGTCACGATCAAATCTAAGATGACGCGAGGCCCACGGGCCAAGCTATATTTGGATCGGCCAGCCACGCGCGGGCGATGGTTCACCGGCACCTCCGCTAAGCGCGCCCCCTGCCCCACCACATACAACGGAATAAAGCGGTGCATCTCGCCGTATAAGCGAACGTCTTTGAGCCATTCCCGCCGATAGAGCTTGAGCGTGCATCCATAATCATGGAGTTTCACGCCACTAGCCCAGGAGATCAACGCATTGGCCGCTTGCGAGGGAAGACGACGAGTCAGCCAGGGATCTTTGCGGTCCACGCGCCAACCGCTGACGACATCAAACCCCTCGCGCACGCGCTGCACCATCGCCGGAATATCCGCGGGATCGTTTTGCAAATCCGCATCCAACAACGCCACATACGCGCCACGCGCGGCTTGGATGCCCGCGCTAATCGCCGCGGTCTGCCCGAATCGGCGGCTGAGCTGAATGAGCCGCAAGCGCGGATCTGTTTTGGCGAGCTGTTGGAATTCCTCAGCGGTGCCGTCGGTGCTGCCATCATCGACGCCCAACACTTCCCACGTCATGCCGGTCACCGATAACACCTGCTGCACTTCGACAAGCAACGGCGCCACATTCTCCTGCTCATTATGCATCGGCATGATGATGGAGAGTTCGCAGGATCGCTCGTCTTCCACGGGAGTCCTGTGCGGCCGCAGGATCGTCGAGGACATCTCAGACATGGCTCGTGCGCGGCTCCAGGTTGAGCGCCGAATGCGTGCGCTCGGGTTCCTGTTGTTGTGGAGGCTGCCGGTCCATGAGGTGCGTATAGACCCACACTTGAAACACCAGCAGCGTCCATAATTTTTTCGCGTGGTTGGCGCGACCACGTTGATGCTCGTTCCAGAGCACGAGCGTTGGAGCCGCCTCGAACACGCCCACGGCCTCCAGCGCCTCCGGATTCAGATAGCTCCAGGCAAATGCCCGCAATTCGCGGCGCAACCAAATGGCGATCGGCGATGCGAAGCCGCGCTTCTTCACCGGCAAACGGCGCCCGAGCCGCCGCCCCAGCCAGCGTCGCAGCAGCCATTTCGCCTGCCAGCCATGCAATTTCCACTCACTCGGCAGCGCATTCAGATATCGCACGACGGCCGGATCCAAAAACGGGCTGCGCGCTTCCAAGGAATAGCGCATGTTCGCTTTATCGGTATGCGGACAAATGCAATTGGACAGAAACATCTGCTGATATTCGAGCCCCAAACGCCCCAGCGCATCAAATCCGGCGGCGCGTTCATGCATCTGTCGCACCGGCTCGAAGACGCGCGCCCATCCGTCGGCGCCTGGCTGCAACGCCTGCGCCTGCTCCCCACCCCGCAAGAGCGCTTGAGCTTCCGCCGGCGTGAACGCGCAAATCCACAGCGAATTGCGCAGCGCCGCCGGGGCATCTAAGCCGCGCATGAAGTGCCGGGCCCGGTACCACAGACCCATGTAGCCATATTGCACCGGCGTCGCGTCGATCACGCGCCGCAGGAGGCGGCGGACCGCAGGAGAGGTGGCGCGATGCAGCCGCTCGGAGGCTTCCCACACTTTAAACGTCTCGTAGCCGCATAGCAGTTCATCGCCACCGTCGCCGGCCAACACCACTTTGACATGATCGGAGGCCAGCAGCGCGGCTTGGCACACCGACAAGTATCCGGGATCCGCCAACGGCTCATCCAAATGCCGCACGCAGTCGGGCACGGTCTGCACACATTGCTCGGGCGTCAAGATCCGCTCGTGATGCTGCGTGCCGAATTGCCGGGCGAAACGCCGCGCTTGCGCCGACTCATCGAACGAACGCTCGGTGTGGCCGATGGTGAAGGTTTGCAGATTCTGCCCGCCGAGAATGTCGCAGGAAAGCGCCGTCAACGCCGTGGAATCCACGCCGCCGCTGAGGTACACGCCCACCGGCACATCGCTGCGCAAGTGGCGGGCCACCGATGCGCGCAGGCACTCGATGAATTGCTCTTCATCCGCAAGCGTCAGCGCCCGCGCGGGCTGGTCCGGTGGTGCGCCGATCGGATCCCAATACGGCCAGATTTTCAGCTGCCCGGTCTGCCGGTGATAGAGCAAGGCGTGCCCCGGCGGCAGTTTGCGGACACCGCGCACCGGCGTGTCCGGAGCCATGAAATTTTCATAGACCAGATACCGGGCCAGCGCTTCGCGATCCAGCTCGCGCGGGACGCGGGGATGGCGCAGCAGCGATGAGAGCTCAGATGCAAACACGATGCCCGCTTCGTCCGCATAATAGAGGAAGGGTTTCTGCCCAAACGGATCGCGCGCGGCAAACAGCCAGTGCTGCTGGCGATCGTAGAGCCCAAACGCAAACATGCCGCTGAAGCGCGCCAGCGCCTCGATGCCCCACTCCAGATAGGCATGGAGCAGCACCTCCGTATCCCCGCTGCCGGCAAACCGATGGCCTTTGGCCTGGAGCGCTTCCCGCAACTCGACGTAATTGTACAGCTCGCCGTTATACGTCACCACCACGCGATTCGACGGATCCGCCATCGGCTGATGCCCGCCGCTGAGATCCAAAATCGAGAGGCGCCGATGCCCCAATCCGATCCCCTCCTCCACCCACACACCCTGATCATCCGGCCCGCGGTGCTGTTGCGCCAGACTCATGCGCTCCACGACCGCGGCGTCCACCTTCCCCCCGCCGGGGGTTCGCACGTCACCGCAAATGCCGCACATCAACAGCTCCGGTGTGAACGTCTTTCACTTCGATCGGTAACGTTGGGGGAGAGGCGACCGCGTGTCCCGGCGTGAGATACCCGTACGCCCAATACACCAATATCGCCAGATATTCATGGAGCACCGCCCGCACGTGCTTCCACGCGACGTGGCGCTGGTCGCCATAAAAATCACTGTGGAGAATCGGAGTCGGGATCATCGTCAGATCAGGCGCGACCGCACGAGCCACCAACATCGCCCGGCGCATATGATAGGGACTGCTGACCAGCAGCGCCTGATGCGCTCCTTGGCTGCGCAACCATTGCGTCGTATGCACCAGATTTTCATACGTGTTCCGTGATGCGGTCTCCAAGGTGATGCGATCAGCCGGAATGCTCAACGACACCGCCAGCGCTTTCATCACGGCTGCCTCTTGAAAGATGTGGATGTAGCCGGAGGAAAACATCACGCGGGGAGCATAGCCTCTGCGATACAATTCCACGGCGTATTCGACGCGCTCTTGATAGCCCTGCCCGGCCTGTCCGGATTCCCCAACGCCGCCTCCTAAGACGATGATCGCATCCGCCTGCCGCAACGGCTGCTGGATCCGAAGCGGTGCGGCCACCCACCACAACAACGGCGTATGGAACAACACCACCCATCCCAGCGCCAACATCACCAGCGCGTGCCGCATCCGGCGGGCCGAAATCTGGTAGACCGTGCGCAACACATCGCGCCAGTGGATCTGGCGCTCGTGGGTGCGGCGGTCAAGCTCCTCTTGAATGAGGCGGCTCATGGCTTCGATGCGGGCTTCCCAGCTGTTTTGCTGGGCGATGCGCCGACGGGCATCGGCGTGGTCGCCATTTTCTGACACGGCCGCCCGGATATGCGCCGCGAACGCCTCCGCCGACTCGCCAATCCGGACAGGATCCTGATAGCGGGTGTTAAACGTCACGATCTCCTGAATCGGGGTCGCGATCACCGGTTTGCCCAGCGCGAAGTATTCATTCAATTTCGTCGGATACACATACCGCGTATATTCGGTGAGCCGATATGGAATGAGACACGCATCGAACGCCTGGATATACTCGGACAACGCCTCATGGGATTTGGCGCCGAGCAAATGGACGTTAGGCAGACCCGTTAACGCGCTGACATCGGTCTGGATCGGCCCCACGAGCGCAAACGAATGTTCCGGCAATTGCTGGGCCACCGAACGCACTAAGGCCTGATCGAGCCATTGATGGATCCCGCCCACGTATCCAATGAGCGGGCGACGCAACTGCGCCAGGTCGGCGGGGACCGCCGTCGAAGTGCTCGCCGCCGATGGGAAATCCCGCAACGCCACCCCGAACGGAAACCAATGCGGGCGTGTGCCATGAGCGGGCGCGCACCGGTCCGCCAGAGCTTCGGAGGTCACGAAAACCAGATCGGCTTCGCGCAAGACGCGTTGCTCACTCGGCCCCACTTTCCGCTTGGCCTCCGGCGAGCTTTCTTCAAAATTATCGATGCAGTAATACACCACCAACCGGTGCGGCACGCTGCGGATCACATCCAGGGCCAATCCCGTGGGCAAAAATGTCCAGATGATCGGCTGGCGCGCCTGCATCAACACCATCCACCGGCGGATGGTGCGCAAGAAAATCCGGCGATTGATCCACTGCGCCAACCGCGAATACGGAAACGGGAGCAGAATCGGCGAGTAGACATAGAGATTCTCCCGTTCCTGCCGGATGCCCTGGACGCCACGACGCCAATTCCGGATGCGCTGCCGCAGGCGCGGCAAATCCCGCCACGTTGGCGTGCGGACGCCGGTATTTTCCACAAACAACACCCGGTTCCCCTGCGCGGCGAACGTGCTCATGATTTCCTGATGGCCTTGCCACAGAAAATCCCAGTCGATGGTGGACAAACACATGATATCTTCGCCGGTTAACATGGCGCGGTCACCGTCGAGGATTTGCGCGCGCTGGCCAACCATCCGCGAAACGGATGGATCGCGATCTCAAGCAACCCGGCTTCTTCCAACCAGGTTTCGAGTGCGGCGCGGCTATAACGATACTCAACCGGCGCCCCAAACCGGTCGTACAGATCATTCGCCAGCGTGCGCAGCTGCGTGGTATGCCGATACGGGATCCGGTCGGCCAGCGCACGCGTCGCCGGATGCCGCCGCAAGAGATGGGCCGGCCAGGAACAGGTCAGCGCCACCAGCGGCGCAGCCCCCCAACACACCCCATACAACAGACGCGGCGGCAACAGCGTCGTGACAGCGCGCAGACGATTGATGCTCCAGAGCGCCATTCGTTCCACCCGTGTGCGCTCCTGGAAATCCTCATAGACATAGGTCACCAACATTCCTTCCGGGGCTAACACGCGTGTCAATTCCCGCAGGCCTTGCGCAGGATGCGGCAGATGATGCAGCACGCCGTAGCTGTACACAAACTGGGCGCCCTCGGTTCGCAGCGGCAGATGTTCCAAATCCGCGCGCACCACATGCACGTGCGGCAAGTGTTTGGTGCGCTGATAGGCGGTTTGCGTGCCTCCTTCGCTGATGTCAACCCCGATGAGCGGCCCGGAGGTGGCCCGCGCAAGGGCGACTAAATCGGTGCCGTCTCCGCAGCCGGCATCCAACCAGAGCCCATCCGGTTTCGGCACGTCGACGACAGCTCGGACGCGATCAAAATGATAACCAGCCGAGGCACCCGCCGCCGGTTCTTGCGTTGGAGTTTTCGACCACAGCAGACCGTAGACTCCAGAGGAACGCCGCTTCACCCGCTCCACATCGGACAACAGCTGCGGCACCCCCTCGCGGATCGGAAATTGCCTCCGGCACCCCTCGCACATGAGCGAACCGGTCTCGAGCTGTGCAGCCGCCGCCTGGCGCGTTTGGCCATGGCCCTGCTCCTGGCGAATCGCCAGCGCGCCGGCGCAGACAGGACATTGCAACCACCGCACCACCTCAGCCCGCATCGAGCGTCTCCGGCATGTTCACGCCAAATTTCAGGGGCTGCACCGTCATAATCCGTCCCACGAGCCAGTAGTCAAGTGACTCAAACAAAAACGGACGCCCGGGTTCCAACCACATGCCCGCGATATACAACCCGCGAGGTTCCGGTTCATGGAGCGTCGCCAACCCAACCAACTCGGCCGTAAACGTGCATCGGGGCCCTTCAGGAAACGGCGTCTCCTGGATGGGATTCACACGCATGAGGATCACGCTCTCGCCCCATCCAGGAATGCCGGATTCATCACCAGGCCTCACGCGCGCAACGATTTCACAGGACACGGCCTCATATTGAACGGTCAGCTTGACCGGTTTGGTGGCTCGATCTTCGATGCTGCGGATCATCCCTCGCAGCTGGCCCATCGCCGTGTCGAATTCGACCGGGGCTTTCGCAATCAATCGCCACTGTCCAAAAAACAATCCTGAATCGGTCGCGGTCGCCAACACCAACACATGCAACGGCACCACGCGCTGGTCCGCGGCGTTGACGGTCACGCGATCCGTTTTATTCATCGGCACCGAGATCTGATTCGGCTCTGAAGACCCGACGCCCAGCACTTTGACGACCGGCCGGCCCGCGTGATCCCGTTGCAAAATGTGGCCATAGGTAAATGCGGATGCGTGCTCATGTACGATGGAGGCGGGAATCGTGACTTTCATGAACATCCACACTCGACCCAACTCCTGCCGTGGAACCGGTCCCACCCGCTGGACCACCACATAACCCAACCCTAACGCCGGCAGGCCCACCACCAGCAGGACAAGCGACAGCCCATCGATCAACGAACCTCGCCACCGCAACTGACGTCGTGAGACGCGCGCGGCTGGACTCATGGCGTTTCTCGCCGTCCCATGTTCTGCCACAACCGTCCCACCGCCTCCCGCAACCGCGGCAGCGGCGCTTGAATCTCATTGCGGCTGACTTTCGTGAAATCAACCCGGCCGGCCACATCGCGAAAGAACGCGCTATAGGGCTGCCCGTTCCACATCAGTCCGGGCGCCAACTGTTCAACGAGCTCCGGCGTGCGGCTAATGTCCTCCACGCTGTACCACCGGCCCTGGGCGGTGCGCATGACCACATGATGCGCCGGATCGCACACGCGCCAGGCGCCCTGCAACCGGACAAACACTAACGGCAAATACGGCGCTCCTCCCCGCGGGCTCGGAACAAAAAACCATTTGGCGGGCAATCCTGCGTCCGTACAGAGCAAGGCCATGACATCCGCGAGTTGATCCGAGGTGCCATACCCTCGAATCACAATATGCCACACATGATCATCGACGACCGGCAGTCCCGCCGGCACCCCCGCATGCAGCGAGGTCTGCATCCACTGCCACAACCGGTCAAATGTCTCCTCCGGAGTGCGACTGCCCTGGACAATGCCTCGCACCAATCGTCGCATTTCCAGATCGCGGTACCACAATCCCATCGCCTTCTGATAGAGCGGCAACCGCTGCGCCTGGACCACATAATTCACGCCTTGGCGTGTGGAGACCGGCCACTGCAACACGCTGATGCCGATGGCCAGCACCCCGATCCATAGAACAATTCGCTGTCGTCGCGACATCTTACGTGGTCGAGCCTCGCGCAGCAGACAGACGCGACCACACCCACGTCCATCCCATTGCCACCGCGAGCGCATAGATCGGCAAGAACAATTGTTTATGCCGGAACAACGTCCCCACGTTGCCCCCGCTCAACGCCAACACCATTAAAAAACTCCCCGCAATGGCCGCCATCCACCATCCCGCAAGCGAGCGTTGAAACCACAACAACAAACTCCAACCAATGACCGCTAGCGGCAACACCGCGTCAATCAGGAGCACTTCCGGCAACACCAGCCGCTGGAGAGAGGAGGTCGTCCGCCATGGTGGCCAATACGTCCAGATCACCTGCCGCCAGCCCCGGAACAACGCCCGACTGAAGGGCCCCGGTTGAATATTTTGCGCATCCGATAACTGAAGGTCATACAAATAATAGCTCGATCCCCCAGTATAGTGAAAAGCTGTCGCCTGTCCTGCCATCGTCAGGAGCGCGCTGTGAACCTTCGCCGCGACCGGTCGATGCGCGAGAGCTACTCCAGCGACGAGCAGCGTCACCACCGCCGCACTGACGCGCCTGCGAACTGGTGGTCGTCGTCGGGCCAGCCACACCCCAAGCGTAAACACGCATCCGATGGTGACGTAGATCGCCAACATCCATTCTCGGCACGCCCAGACGATCCACCCCGCCAGCATCAACCCAACGAGATAACGAGGCCGAAACGTCTCCAACCATCGCCACCCCGCCCAAATCCATAGGCTCACACCCAAGAAGAGCAATGGTTCTTTCATATGGGTAATCGAGAAAAACAACCAGGAAGGACTCGCAGCCGCCAGCACAAAGGCCACACGAGTCGCCTGCAGCGTCGTGACACGGCGAGTGAATCCATAGAGCACCAATAACCCCATCAGGGCGATCCACGTATTGACAAACGTCACCGCCACCGGACTAAACCCAAACACATAAAACACGCCGGCCATCACATAAATAAACGGATGAATGCCATGGAAGACATGCCAATGGATCATCATGGCCTGCTTCAACGATTCGTAATGGCCGTGCCAGGCTTCACTTAAAAACCATCCGGCTCCCAAATAGCCGCCGCTATCCGCCTCCAGCGCCAGCGGACCGTACGGCACCGTCCAGCCATGCCACAGATGCAATCCTGCCGACAGCACCACCCGAACACCCCAGGCGATCCCAAACGCCCACATCAGCCATTCGCGTTCCTCGCGCGGCTGCACACGCCAAATACCCCACAAGGTCAGGCCGACCAGCGCCATCGCCACGAAGGTGGCCGGGGAGCACACTGCCACGATGCCAGTCAAGAGCCCCGCCAGGACCCCCTCAAGCAGGGGGCGCCATGAGACCGCCTGGACACGTTCCGAATGCGCACTAGACAGCTCGGCCATAACTCGTCACCTGTTGCTGCGCTTGAATGGACGGGGCAAAACTTCTCGCTGCCTCCGCCACGTGAAACACGTTTCGTTCCAAGAGCCGCAGCCACACTTCAAATGTCAGCAGCACCCACAACTGATGGCTGGTGTCCCGCTGATGCTCCCAGTGCGCGCGCACTGTCGCTTCCACTATCGGCGCGTCGAGGAACCGGCGCCACCGCGCACCCGATGAGAGCAGCATCTCCTGGATGTACGGCTTGAGATTGCCGCGAAACCAGGTCCCGATCGGCACGCCGAATCCCCACTTGCCCCGGCGCTGAATGGCCGGCGGCAGCACATCCGCGCACGCCTCCCGCAAGAGCACTTTCGTGCGCCCCCAGGACAGCTTCATCGCATCCGGCAAGCCGCAGACGTAATCGATCACGGCCGTGTCCAGCAACGGCGAGCGCGCCTCAAGCCCGTGCGCCATCGTGCAGCGATCCATTTTGATATGGAGGTCATTCAGGAGATATTCCTTGAAATTCACATACAGCAAGCGCGACAACACCGACCACGACGCCGCCTCCTGGACATCTTGCTCAAACGACGCCCGGATTTTTGCAGGGGTGAGACCATCGCGCCACTCGGGATTCACCAACGCCAGCGAATCCGAAAAATACGCGTTCCAGTAAAAATACCGCTCGACGAACGGCCGCTGCGCGGCGCGGGCAAAGCGTCCGACGCGCGCCAGCAACGAAAACGCCCGACCGGATCCAAGTTGTGCGCAAGCGGCCAGCGGCATTTTACACAGCGCTGGCAGCTGCTCCGCCAACACCCCCGCCATGAACCGCGGGTAACCGGCGAATAATTCGTCTCCCCCGTCGCCGTTGAGCGCAACGGTCACATGGGATTTGGTCAGCTTGGCCAGCACGTACGTCGGAATCGCGGAGGAATCGCCAAACGGCTGATCGTGGTGATACACCAGCGCGTCGATCAGGTCAATCGCCTGCGGCTCGACGACAAACTCCGTGTGCTGCGTGCCAAACGCTTGGGCCGCGACCCGGGCATAGTGCCGTTCGTCAAATTGCGGATCGCCCTCAAACCCGATGGTGAAGGACTTCACCGACGAGGTCAGGCGGCTCGCCAACCCGGCGATAATCGTCGAATCCACGCCGCCGCTTAAAAAAATGCCCACCGGCACATCCGCCACCAAGCGTTTCTGCACCGCCGCAGTGAGCAGCTCGCGCAGCCGAGCCGCCGCTTCGCGATGGGATGGAACCGGACGGCGCGTGTCGAACGAGACGCGCCAGTAGGCGCGTGATTGCACGCGTCCGGTGGTGGCATCCAGCACCAGCAAGGTAGCAGGCGGCACGTGCTGCACGCGATGATAAAACGTGTCCGGACACGGCACATACCCATACGCCAAATATAGCGGCAGCTTGTCAAAATCCGGCTCGCACGACAACTGCGGATTCGCCAGCAAGGCCTTGACCTCGGAAGCAAACGCCACACAGTCGGCGGCCTGGTAATAGAACAGCGGCTTTTTGCCGGTGCGATCGCGGACCAACAACAGTTGCCGGCGCGCATCGTCCCAAATCGCGATGGCAAACATGCCGTCCAACCGCGGAATCGCCTCAGCACCCCATTGTTCGTAGGCCTGCACGATGACTTCGGTATCCGACCGGCTGCGAAAGCGATGGCCCAATCCTTCCAGCTCGGCTCGCAGCTCCTGAAAATTATAAATTTCTCCGTTGAAGATCACCCACACGGTCCGCGCCTCATTGGTCATGGGCTGGGCCGCAGCGTCGGACAGATCAATAACTTTCAGGCGCGTGTGCCCGAGCCCGACCCACGGCTGCGGGCGGGCCATCCCTCGCGCATCCGGACCGCGGTGGCTGATCCGCTCGGTCATGCCAGCTAAGACGATCTCCTCAACCGGCGCCTGACTCAGATTCACGACTCCGCAAATACCGCACATCGCTTGTCCTTATAAGGCGAATTCCCGCCCGTGCTCGCGCAACGATTTCTCCGCGCCCTCGAGAATCTTCACGACTTCCAGCGCGAATTCTCCGTCGCTGGACGGCCGCTCCTTGTGCTCGATGCACTGCCGGAAATGCTGGCACATCATCTTCAGCGGCTCCGTGGTATCGATCTTCGGAGCCCACATGTCGCCGGTCCGGTAGATGAGCTGCCGCTCTAAAAATCCCTGCGGGCCGTCCGACAACTCCACGCCGCGATCATAGATGCGGACCTTCTCGATGTTTTCGATGTCGTCATACAACACCATCTGCTTGCTGCCGCCGATAAGCATCTGGCGGACTTTCACCGGCGAGATCCAGCTGACCGTGATATGCGCGAGGAAATTGTTGGCGTAGCGGAAATCGACATACGCCAGCTCCGGGATGTCTTTGCGGATAAACGACCCTCCGCGGCTGGACACATGCGTGGGCCGCTCTTTCACCAAATGCAACAGCACCGACACGTCGTGGCTGACCAAATCCCAGAGCACGTTGGTATCTGGCTGCAAGAGTCCCAAATTAATCCGCGAGGAATCGTAGTAGTACACCTGCCCCAAGGCGCCGGTTGTGATCAAATCTTTGAGTTTGCGCACCGCGCCGGCATAGAGGAACGTGAAATCCACCATCAGCGTCAGCTTGCGCTTGGCGGCCTCGGCCACCACCTGTTCGGCTTCTTGCACGCTGAGCGTGAACGGTTTTTCCACCAGCACATGCCAGCCCATGCGCAGCGCCTCCAGCGCCAACGCCCCGTGGCTGGAGGGCGGCGTGGCGATGACCACCGCATCCAGCTGTTTGTGCTGCTTCAGGGCGTCCCAACCGTCGACCACCTTCACATGCGGAAACCGCTGCTGGATATACGCACGCCGCTCCGGACGCTGATCGGCGCACACCTTCACCGACACCCCTTCGGTGTCCATGAAGTTGCGCAACAAATTCTGTCCCCAATACCCGCACCCGATTACGCCGAGCCGCAACATGTCGCCTGCTGTTCGCTCCCTTTGCCTGAGTGATATAATCGTTCTAGTCCGTCTACGATCCGCTCTGTGGTAAACCGTTCATACACCAGCTGCCGTCCCGCATTCGCTAACGCCTTGGCCCGCGCCGGATCTCGCAATAACCCGAGGATCGCACGAGCCAACGCCTGCGTATCGCCGCACGGCACCAACACCCCGGTCTGCCCGTCAATGACCGCGACTTTCACATCCTCGGTCTCAAACGCCACCGTCGGCACGCCCACACCCAACGCTTCCAAGGCCGTGATGCCGGCAAATCCTTCCACCACGCCTGGGCGCATGTACACATCCAAGAGACTCAGCAGCTCCGGAATATCATGGCGCACGCCGGTAAACCGCACCCGTTCCGCAATGCCAAGCGAGACCGCTAACGCTTCCAGCTTCGGCCGCAGCGCGCCGTCTCCAATGATCAGAAAGTACGCGTGCGGGTCTTGCGCAGCCACCCCGGCCGCCGCTTCCAAAAATAAATGATGGCTCTTGCGCGGCAAACACGCGCCGATGGTGCCGATGACGCGCGCCTCCTCCGGCAGGCGCAATTCCTCGCGCAATCGCTGCAGATTCGCGTGGCCGTTGAGCGGGCGAAACCGCTGCGTATCCAACGCGATGTGGCAAAATGAAATCACGCGCGGATGCGGCGGTAATGACAACCGGGTCAACCCGCGCTCGATCTCTCCGGAAATGGCGAGCATCACATCCGCGCCCCACGTCGAAACCCACAACCGCGCATCGCGCCAGAGGCGCTCCTTCGGCGATTCGTACAATCCGCCCGGCGCGCTGAACACCGGTGGAAAATTGGTCTGCCCACGCCGGGCTAGCGCGAGAATCGCCGCGCCGGTGGCCGACAGCACATGAAACGCATCGATTGGCGTTTCGCGGACCAGTTGCCGCACGCGCACCGAGGCCTGCCAGAGCGCCAGAGGCGAGCGCCAACCCGTCGGCACCCGCACGTGTTTAACGCCGATCGCCTCAAGCTCCCGGCGCAGCACGCCGTCTTCCGCGACCACAATCACCGCGTGGCCCCGGCGCCGCAGCTCCGTCGCCAAGCGCAGCAGATTCGTCTCGACTCCGCCGACGTTGAGCGTATTCGTCACAAAGACAATCCTCACGGAACCCGGACCTCCTTCACCGACTGACACAATCGTTCCAGCTGATCCACCACGCGCTCCCAATCAAACTGTTCAACCGCCACCGCGCGGCAGCGGCTGCGCAGCGCGTCCAACGATTCCGGCTGCCGCAGCCATCGTTCCACGCGGTCCGCCAAGGCCGCGGCACCGTCCTGCTCACAGACTAACTCACGCTCAACAAGTTGCATGGTGGCAGCGGTCCCGCCCTGCGCCGGACACACGACCGGGACCCCACAGGCCAATGCTTCCAGCGTTGCCAGACTGCGGTTTTCGAAATAGCTTGTGGAGAGCATCAAATCGGCGGCTTGCAGCCATGTTCGCACCTGCTGAGCGTCACAAAATCCCGCAAAACGCACAACCGTCCCAAGACCTAACCGATCGACCTGGGCGCGCAGCGATGCTTCTTGCGGCCCAGCCCCCACCAATACGCCGCGGACAGCCGTTCCCTGCTGCCGCAGACGCGCGAGCACCTGCAGCCATAAGTCCCACCGCTTCACCGGCACCAGACGCCCCACGCCAATCACCACAGGATCCTGGGAAGCGTAGCCCAACGACTGCTTGACCTCCGCTCGCGACGCCGCCGGCTGAAAGATCGCAGTATCCACGCCCGTTGAAATCGAGACAACTTTTCCGGCGGCTTCCGGCGCGCGCGTCAGAATCTCTTCCTTCGAGAACTCGCTCACCGCCACAATCCGATCCGCCCAACGGAACACGCGCTTCTGGACAGAGTCGGTATAGCTCGACACCACTCGTTGCCGGACTCGTGCGAAGCCGCGCGGTCCCCGCAGCCAATCATGATAGAACGCGCTATGATACAAGAAGATGTTCGGTACCGGCCATTTCCGCAACACCCAAGAACCGGCCAAGGCCACATCGTAGGATCCAAACAGCGCCGCATCATATATGTGGCGGTCGGCGATCTGGCGCAGCTGCCGCACCGCTCCCACCACATGCGTCAGATGCGAGCTGACCGGCGACCACCGCGCCACAGGATACGTGGCCAGCGGCACGCGGTGCGGCCAGCCATTTTGCATGAGAGCCGGCGTGCGGCTGGTGAGAATCGTCAGCTCATGGCCGCGCGCCAGCAGCCGCGTGCACATTTCCTGCGGATACGCGTTGCCGCCGAAATCTTGCGGCAAGAAGAGATTTCTTGCAAACAACAGTTTCATGATGAGACCAGCGGTGACTGTTCGGACGCCGCGTGCGATCCCCGGAGACTGCGCAGCCACGTCTTGAGAAACCCAACCCGCCACATCACAGCAGGCCAGGCCTGCCGCGCGCGCCGCAGCCACTGCCGGGCGGATCCTGACTGCCCGGCCGCCGCATACGCGATGGCGATATGCAGATACATTGCGCTCTCGCCTTGCGCGCGCCAGGGCGCCAACCGTTGCATCAGCGCCGGATTGTCCAGCACCATGCGCAGGGCCCGCAGCATCGAGCGCTCCATACCCGCGGGATTGGCCATCGTATTCGCCTGGTGCACCCGCACGTGCACGTTGTGCCGGCGGACGCACCCGATGGGCGCGATCGCCGCCAGGCGCATCCACAGCTCCCAATCCTCCGAGCCGGATAATGCCGGATCCTCGCTGAACCCGCCCAGGCGTTCCAGCAGCGTTCGTCGGATGGTCATCGAAGAATTCGGGATAAAATATGCGGTCCACAGCCGCCGCACGATCTCGCCAGACGGCAACGCAGCACCCTGGCGTCCCAAGACCGCGCCGTCCGCTGATATATAGGAAGCCGGGCTATAGACGCTTCCCAGTTGCGGCTCCTGCGCCAGCAGCGCCAAATCATCCGCGAGTTTTTCCGGAAGCCATCGGTCATCGGAATCCAGGAATGCGACACACTCCCCGCGAGCCACTCGCAGGCCGGCGTTGCGCGCGGCGGCGCGTTCCCGGTTTTTAGGAAACCGGATGACGCGCGCGGCTCCTGCCAGCGTCGAGAGATGCTCGTGCGTCCCATCAGTCGAGGCGTCATCGACAACGATCATCTCAATCACCCGATGCGTCTGCGCGCGCACAGAGGCCATGGCCTCCTGCAGATACGCCAATCGGTTATGCGTGGGAATGATGACGCTCACCAACGGCCCGCTCATGCCAATTTTTCCACCTGTTCCATTGATGGCGCTGGTGACAGAACGCCGACATGCCTGTTCGCCCATGATCGGATCGCAACGATGCCGGCCGCGGCCAACAACACCAGAAACGGCCACGCCGGATCAAAATATCGCGGATCACACACTTGGGCCAGATGCACGATGACCACATAGCCCACCAGCACCGCCGCCGGCAGCCACTCGCGCCATCTGGCTCGCCAGGCCCAAATACCAATCAGCGCCAACACCCACACCACCGCATTGGGAAGAATCGCCAACCGCAACCACCCCGCGGGCAGCCGCGCAGCATCGTCTTGTTTCAGCGGAAGCGAGGACATGACCAGCTTTGGCAAGCTATAGGTGATCCGGCGCGCGACAAATCCCCACCGATCTTCGCTGATGTTGGCCTTTGCGATATGACCCAACGCTTGGTCGAACGCCACATCGGCCTTCGGATCGCCGGTGAAATACCCGTGCCCTGCGCGCAACGCGTCCAGCTGATGATACGCCACGGCGGTGTCATGATATTGGTGGATGAAGAGTTGCGCCTGCGGAGAAAACGGCGCAAGCACATCCGGAGTCACCTGTTCAGACACGGCGGCCCGGAATGCCGCCTGCCACTCGGCCATCGGCATGCGCCCTTCCCACGAGGCATAAAACATGCTGGGGCCTTGCCGCATCGCCGCTAATGGATGCCCGAATAAGTGTTGGTTCCGAATCAGCCACGGCGCGAACAGCGCGGAGGCCACGAGCGCTCCGCCTAGCAGATGTCCAAAGATGTGGTGGCGCGAACGGCTCGTCCGCCACAACGCGCCTGCCCACACCCATGACCCGTCAAACCAGGGCGTC
>OBEQ010872193.1_pt1 | contig 23376 bp, 23 predicted proteins | sample 1670901 | NCBI WGS metagenome assembly OBEQ01 (sample SAMEA104232315, study PRJEB22302) | groundwater metagenome | biome: forest; feature: aquifer; material: groundwater | place: USA | collected 2011-08-07 | depth 5.4 m
AAGCCAGATATCTCCCTTATGAAAATAAACTCGCTTCCCATTTGAAAGCTCTTTTTTCTTAATATTCCAGTTATCAAAATCTTTTTCCATAATAGTGATTATAACATATACAATAGCTTGGGTAACTAAAGAAAATAAGCTATAATCACTACATGGTTACTGACTTTGATGAAGAAAAACAAAATAAACAACTGGACGATTTGTATAAACAAGAAGAAGAACAGCTTGTGGCAAGCTTGGCAGAATCAAAATACAATCTTCCTTATATTGACCTATATCATCTAGGTATAGACAATGAAGCCTTAAGAGCCATATCAGAGACTGAGGCCCGAGAAATGAAAGTCGCGCCTTTTAAGCTTTTTGGGGGGAATATTTTCATAGCTGTCCGCTCGCCTTCAGATGATTTATTTAAAAGGTTAAAAGACGCAATGGAAAGACATAACTTGATACCTACTTTTTACATGGTATCTAACGCAAGCTTAAATAAGGTCTGGGATAGATATAAAGAAATCTCAATGGCTGAAAGTTCAAAAGTTGGAGGACTGGATGTATCTCCTGAAGTTTTGAGAGATACAGCAAAAAAAATTGAGTATCTGCAAGATATTACAAAGCTAGTGACAGAAGCGCTGGAAGGAAACAAAATTCATAAAATTTCTCATCTACTTGAAATAATTCTGGCTGGCGCCATCGCCATTAAAGCTTCAGATATACACATAGAACCAGAAAAAGATAGAGGACGACTGCGCTTGCGTCTGGATGGCGTGCTTCAGGATATAAATTTTTTTGGACTTGAGATATATCGCCTGCTTAATTCACGCATCAAGCTCCTCTCCGGTATGAAGTTAATTTCAAAAATTGCGCAAGATGGACGTTTTAGCATTATGGAAGAAAAAGAAGAAATAAATGTTCGTACTTCTCTTATTCCCGGAGCCTACGGTGAATCAATTGTTATGCGTATCTTGGACCCAAAATCTATTCAAGTGCAACTGGAGGAATTAGGAATAGAGCCTTATCTTTTTTCTGTGATAGAGCAAGAGATTATGAAAACAAACGGTTTAATTTTGGTCACCGGTCCTACTGGAAGCGGAAAAACCACAACTCTTTACGCTTTTCTAAGAAAAATTTATTCTCCAGAAATAAAAATAATAACCATTGAGGACCCAATAGAATATCATTTATCTGGTATAACTCAAACTCAAGTAAACGACGAAAAGGGTTATAATTTTTTGGAAGGGTTGCGTTCAGCATTGCGTCAAGACCCAGATGTGGTGATGGTGGGTGAAATACGCGATAAAGAAACAGCTGAAATTGCCGTGCAGGCATCATTGACTGGTCATATAGTTTTTTCAACTCTTCATACCAACAACGCGGCCGGCGTTATCCCCCGTCTGATTGATCTTAAAGTAAATCCAAAAATTTTAGTATCAGCTTTAACGCTTTCTCTGGCTCAACGTTTGGTGCGCAGACTCTGCTTAATTTGTAAAAAAGAACACATTCCGACAGAAAAAGAAAACCAAACGATAAAATTAGTTATGAATAGTATCAAAGAAGAGGGTAAAAGCCTTGCAAATTACAAAATAAATCCGGATATGCCTATAAAAATTTTTTCAGCGGTGGGTTGTGAAAAATGCAACAAGACTGGTTATAAAGGACGAATTGGTATTTTTGAAGCAATAAAAACCGACGAAACAATAGAAAAAATAATTCCAGAAAATCCAAGCGAGCGAGAAATTAAAAAATTGGCAAGTAGACAAGGAATACTTTCTATGCGACAAGATGGCATCGTAAAAATTTTAAACGGCATTACGTCGTTGGAAGAAGTGCAGAGTGTTGTGAACTTGAATGAGGAATAAATTTATTCTATCTTCCCCTTAAACACAAATACCGCTTCGCCACGAAGAATTATTTCTTCTTTATTTTCTGACAGATATAGATTTCCACCTGGGAATTCTAGTGTTATTTCCCTCTGTTCCGCTAGAGCTTGCTTAGCGGAACTAGCGGAAGCTCTCATAAGTATTGCATACACCGCGCAGGCTCCGGTACCGCAAGCAAGAGTAGCCCCAACACCGCGTTCCCAAACTTTTACTTTAAAATAATCATCCGAAACTTTTTCTACCAACTCTACGTTTATTTTATTGGGGAAATGAGAATCCAGCTCTATTTTTAGACCAATTTCTGATATATTAATCAGAGAAATATCTTTCACCATTCCCACAGCGTGCGGATTACCCATTGAAACAAAATTGAATTCAATATTTTCAAATTTAAGAGATTTTTCAGGAAAATCAGCGTGAGAAAATACGGGAATTCCCATATCTATAGAAAAACTTCCATTTTTATTGACTCTTACTTTTTTTATTCCATTCCTCGTATCAATTAATAATTCTTTTATCTCTCGTTCTGTGGATTTTATATGTTCTATAAAAAATTTAGCTACGCACCTCACTCCGTTACCGCACATTTCCGCCAAAGTAGCATCAGCGTTGTAATAATTCATAAAACAATCTGCCTTATCGGATGATTCAAGAAGTATCAAGCCGTCTGCGCCTATACCAAAATGCCTGTCGCATAAAAGTTTGATGTTTTTAACATCAAAACCCTTATCACGATTATCAATTATGATAAAGTCATTACCTGTGCCATGATATTTATAAAATTCTTTCATAATTTTATGTGTGTTTACTTTATATAACCTTTTTTTACCAATAATTCAGCAGTCAGCACGCTTCCGCCGGCTGCGCCTCGGATAGTATTGTGTGACAATGCAACACATTTCCAACCTAAAACAGAATCTTTTCTAATACGGCCAACGCTAATTCCCATACCACTGTATAAATCTCGGTCAAGTTTTGTCTGCGGTCGATCATTTTCCTCAAAATATGTTAGGAATGGTTTCGGGGCGGAAGGTAATTTTAAAATATCTAAGGGATTGTTGAAATTTTTTAAAGATTTTATAAGTTTTTCTTTTGAAACATTTTTACCAAACTGAATGTTGATTGCAGCCATGTGACCGTCTGTAACAGGAACTCGGATACAGCTGGCTGAAATTTGGGGTATATCTTTCAAAACAAATTTATCTTTTTTTATTTCTCCAAAAATTTTAGAAGGTTCTTTTTCAGATTTTTCCTCTTCTCCGTCGATATGGGGTATGACATTATCAATCATCTCCGGCCAAGTTTTAAAAGTTTTACCCGCGCCAGAAATTGCTTGATAGGTTGAAACGATTACTTTTTGCGGATGGAAATCTTTCCAAGCAACCAACAACGGAACATAAGATTGAATTGAGCAATTTGGTTTGGTGATAATAAATCCAGTCGTCCATCCGCGGTTCTTTTTTTGTATAGGAATAATGTCCAGATGATGAGGATTAATTTCAGGCATAATCATAGGTATATCGGATGTCCATCGATGAGCCGAATTATTAGAAATAACCGGCAGTCCTTTCCTTGCGTAAACTTCCTCAATTTTTTTAATAAAATCTTTATCGGCATCAATAGCTGAAAACACAAAACTGCATTTTTTAGAAAAAGTATCTAAATCATCTTCGATAGAATATATCGTAAGCGCCCCCACATCTTTTGGTATTGATTCTTTTTGCGACCATCGCCCTTTCACTGCTTGTTCGTATGTTTTACCAGAAGATCTTCTAGAAGCCGCAACATATGTGACAGTAAACCATGGATGATCCTTTAATAAACAAACAAGTCGCTGCCCAACCATGCCGGTCGCCCCCAGTATACCGACTGGAATTTTTTTATTTAATTTTTTCATTTCTATTGCCTATTAAAGTCCCGCTGCCTGTCGGGTTAAAAGTGTTTTTAATATAAATGGGTATATTTTTTAACACTGCTGGTCTAATAGTTTTAGGATGAATAACTTTCGCGCCATTATATGCCATCTCTTCCGCTTTTTCATAAGATATTTCTGGGATAAGGAGCGCGTTTTTCATTTTTCGGGGATCTTCTGTCATAATACCATCAACATCAGTCCATATCTCAATTACTGATGCCTCAAGCGCCGCGCCAACTAAAGAAGCGGTATAGTCAGACCCACCGCGACTAAGAGTTGTAGTTGCTCCATTTTTTGTAGAAGCAATAAATCCACCCATAATGGCTAGTATGTGTTTATTTTTTAAGCGTTTTGAAATAAGCTTATAGGAAGTTTCTATATCTACATTTGCGCTGCCAAAGTTGTCATCCGTTTTGATAACAGTTCTTGAGTCAACAAATTCACATAAAACATCTCGACTTTTTATTGCTTCACTTATTATGTATGCTGATAATTGCTCACCAAAACTCATCACAGCATCTAAAGAAGATAGGGGAAGTTCTTGCGTTGAAAAAATATTTTTTACTATTTCTTCTAATTCTTTATATTTTTTATCTAGTTCCCGCAATACCTTTTTTTTACTTGTCCCGCCATGGCGTGGGTTTTTTGAATCAATCAATTCCTTAACGACTTGGTCATGTTTTCCGCAAAGGCTTTTAAAAATTATCTTATATTTAAGATTCCTTTTAGAAGCAAAATTTGCAAGTTTTATAAGATCATCAGTAATGCCACTTAAGGCAGACACAACGATAGATATGTCATCTCTTTTAGCTTGTGACTCTAATATAATATCAATAATTTTATTGATATTGGAAGCATGGGCTACTGACGTACCGCCAAATTTCATAATTTTCATAATTATTTCAAATTCCTTTGAATACTCTTTATCGCTCTTTTCATATTTTGCTTGTCTCCGAACGCGCTCAAACGGACATAACCTTCTCCCTGCGTCCCGAAACCAGAACCCGGAGTGACGACGACATGCGCTTCTTGTAACAATTTATTGAAAAATTCCCAAGAACTCAAATTATCAGGAGTTTTTAACCAAATATAAGGAGCATGTTCCCCTCCAAAAACTTTAAAACCAAGCCTTAAAAGACTCTTTTTTATCAAGGTTGCATTGCTCATATAATAAGCAATTATTTTTTTGCTTTCTTTTTGTCCAGCAGCCGATAGCGCCGCCAAGGCGCCTTCCTGCGCGATGTTAGATGCTCCGTTGAACATACTGCCCTGACGCCTAGTCCAAATGCTATTAAGCTTGCCTTCTTTCGTCCCTTCTACAGTCAAATCCATAGGCACAACAGTCCAGCCCAGTCGGACACCTGTAAAACCCGACCATTTAGAAAAACTATTAATTTCTATGGCGCACTTTTTAGCCCCCTCTATCTCATAGATGCTTTTAGGTAAAGAGTTGTCAGAAATATACTCGACATAAGCGGCATCAAAAATTATAACTGCTTTGTTTTTTAACGCATAATCAACAAAATCTTTTAATTGTTTTTTTGTAGCAACGGAACCCGTAGGGTTATTTGGATTACAGAGATAAATTATATCTACTTTTTGCTTAGGCGGAGAAGGTATGAAATTATTTTTTTCATTACATTCCATATATACCAAACCTTCATATTTTCCATCAACAAATTCACCTGTCCTGCCGGCGATGACGGCGCTGTCTAAATACACCGGGTAGACAGGGTCCGCAATCGCCACAACATTATCTAGCCCAAAAATTGACTGAATATTAGCCAAATCCGGCTTTGCTCCATCATTAATAAAAACTTCTTGCGCTTCTAAACTAATTTTTCGCATTTTATAAAGATCTAAAAGAGCGTTTCGCAGCCTTGCATTACCCCCTTTACCCTCCGCGTCTTGATAGCCCGTATATGTTTTAACATTAGCAAGTTTTTTTACTCCCTCTTTTAATCCATTAATAACAGTTGGCGACAAGGGTCGAGTTGTATCGCCAATACCAAGCCGCATAATTCCCACGCCAGGATTTTTTTCCGTAAAATCTTTTGTACGTTTAACAACTTCTTCAAAAAGATAAGCGCCCCGCAACTTGTTATAGTTTTTATTAATGGTAGCCATAGGTTATCAGATCTAAATTAATTTTAATTCTTTCAGGGTTTTTTCTACCAGAACTCTATTCTTGTCTTCAATAAAAGTCAGTGGCAGTCTAAAACTCTCTTCAATAAACCCCATCATAGCCATCGCCGTCTTAACGGGAATCGGATTAGATTCAATAAAATTAACATTCATTAAAGGAAGTATCTTATAATGCAAATTTTTTGCCTCTTTAAAATTATCCGCTAAAGCGAAGTGAATCATATCAGAAAATAATTTAGGAACTTCGTTGCAAACAACAGAAATACAGCCCTTACCACCCAGAGCAATCAGGGGCAAGGCTATGGCGTCGTCGCCAGCCAACACAGCAAAATCTTTCGGACCGTTTTTTTCCACTTCATTAATAATTTCCATCATTTGATTTAAGGAACCAGAGGCTTCCTTGACTGCCACAACTTCCGGCACTTCTCTGGCAATCCGCACAATGACTTGAGGAGAAACATTCGATCCAGTCCGACCCGGAACGTTGTAAATAATAATGGGCATATCGACAGCTTTGGCAATTTCTTTAAAATGAAGAACTAATCCATTAGGGGTTGGCTTGTTGTAATAAGGAGTCACATGAAGCAAGGCGTCCGCTCCGGCAGATTTGGCAAGCCTTGAAAAATGAATTGCTTTTTTAGTGTCATTTGAACCAGCCCCGGCAATCACTGGAATTTTTCCGGAAACTTTTTTTACCACTGTCTTTATCACGGTAGCGTATTCATCATCATTGAGTGTCGCTGCTTCTCCGGTAGAACCGGCAACGACTATCGCATCCACTCCACTTTTCAACTGATACGCCACCAATTTTTCTAGTGCGGGCAAGTCTAAACCCCCATTTTTTTTAAACGGCGTGACTATTGCCGGAATAGAACCAAAAAATTTATTCTTCATTTTGTTTTATAAATTAATAATATCTTCAAAAGAATAAATTCCTTTTTTATTTTTAATAAATTCGGCCGCGACCAAGGCTCCTTTGGCAAACCCAGTTCTATTATACGCTTGGTGAGACAAAGTTATTCCATCCACCTGACTATCAAACACCACCTCGTGAAAACCAGGATTCCTCCCAGCCCTGATGGAAATAAGATGCAACTCGCTTAGTTTAATCTGACCATTGGGTTTTTCAGTGAGCACTGATTTTTTGGAAGGAAAATTTTTCATAATTTCGCCTGCCATCTTTAAAGCCGTGCCCGAAGGACTATCCAATTTTCCTTTATGATGAATGTCCATTCCATAAACATCATAATCAGGAAATTTGGAAAAAAGTTTCGAAGAAAAGGCGACCATTTTAAAAAATATATTGGCGCCAACGGAGAAATTCGGACTATATACCAAACCTATTTTATATTTCTCAACCATTCTTTTTACTTCGGGTAAATGTTCATACCAGCCTGTTGTGCCAACGATTAAATTTTTACCAAGCTTCGCAACCGCTTCTATATTTTTTAGCGCTACATCTTTAGATGTAAAATCAATAGCTACGTCTGCTTTTTTTATACCTTCTAAATCCAAACTATCATTTATATTTTTATAACTAGTTGAAACAACTTCAAAATTTTCTGACTCACGACATAGCGCATCAATTTCTTTGCCCATTTTACCAAAACCAACCAAGGCAATTTTTATCTTATTTTTCACCATAGTTTTATTATACTAGAAATTAGCAAATACCAAAGAAAAAAGCACTAATCTCTAAACAATCCTTTTGAAGCTAAGCTCCAAGAGTAACAAATTATTAGAGGATAGCCCCAGTAAAAATAAATTTTTGCCAGAACGTCCTATGCAAACTCGTATAACCGGTGGCTGATTGCTTAGAGATTACTGCCTTCTCTAAAAGATATTGTACTATATTGAAATTACCGCAAATGCTATAATGTGTATAGCTATGTTGATACTGTGTTAATAACTATACCACTTGCGCAGTGTAGCATACTGTTAAACTAATGTCAAGTCCTAAAACAAAAGACCCACGCTTCACCCCGCCCCAGGGCGGGACAAGCAGCGTGGCAAGCAAAACTGAAGACGTGGTTTTAGATCAAACCCTGCGTCCTGCTCGCTGGGATGAATATATTGGTCAAAAACACATTAAAGACAATGTTAAAATCTTACTAAGAGCGGCTGAGGAACGCGGACATATCCCCGAACATATCCTTTTTTATGGACCTCCAGGATTAGGCAAAACTACCTTGGCGCATCTCATAGCTAAAGAGACTGGACGACAAATGAAGATAACTTCCGGACCAGCGATTGAAAAAATAGGCGATTTGGCCTCTATCCTTACCAATCTTGCCCCAGGTGATATTCTTTTTATAGATGAAATTCATCGATTGAATAAAATGGTTGAAGAAATACTTTATCCCGCTATGGAGTCCGGCGTTTTAGACATTATAATCGGCAAAGGCCCGTCTGCTCGCACTATTCAACTAGACCTTCCGCCTTTTACGCTAATCGCGGCAACTACTCGCGTCGCTTTGATTTCCTCACCTCTGCGTTCACGATTTTCTGGCGGAGTTTTTAGATTAGAATTTTATTCAAATGAAGAAATTGTAAAAATAATAGAGAGGTCAAGCAAAATTCTGGATATTGTTCTGGAAAAAGACGCTTTGGGAGAAATTGCCAAAAGAAGCAGGTTCACTCCCCGTACGGCAAATTATTTTTTGAAACGTTGCCGCGATTTTGCCCAAGTGAATAAAAAGGACGATAAAAAAAGTTTAAATCAGAAAATAACTAAAGGGGCATTGGATATGCTGGCAGTTGATGATATCGGACTCAATTCTTCTGATAGAAAATTCTTAGAAATATTAATTGAAAAATTCAATGGCGGACCAGTGGGATTAAAAACTATGGCCGCGGCTTTATCAGAGGAAGAAGCCACAATAGAGGAAGTAATAGAGCCGTACTTAATTCAACTCGGCCTCTTGGAACGCACCGCCCGCGGCCGAGTCGCCGCTAAAAAAGCGTATGAGCATTTAGGATTTGATCTAAAAGAAGGACAAGAGAAACTTTTATGAGTCCCGTTAGAAGCCGCGGTCGCAAAAATTATAAAATAACTTTAAGCAGTGACGATCTGACCCCGACCTGCTTCTAACGGGATGAGAATTTTAGGAATAGACCCCGGTTTTGAAAGATTGGGTATCGCAATATTAGAAAAGAGTAAAAACGATAAGAAAGAGCGTGTCGTTTTTTCTGAATGTTTTAAGACTTCCAGTAAATTAGACTTTTCAGAGCGACTGCGTTTAATAGGCGAAGAGATAAGAAAAATAATACAAGAATACAAACCAGAAGTTTTGGCCATTGAAACTTTATTTTTAAACACAAACCAAAAAACAGTCATGCGCGTCGCTGAAGCGCGCGGGGTTGTGGTTTACGAAGCCTCCCGAACAGGACTTGAGATTTTTGAAGCGACTCCTTTACAGGTAAAAGTGGCTACAACGGGATACGGAAGAGCCAGCAAGGAACAAATAATGAAAATGGTAAAAATACTGGTAGAAATAGACAATATCAAGAAGTTGGATGACGAATTAGACGCTATCGCTATAGCTCTGACTGCCCTTGCGCATAAAAGAGGATAGCGGTATAAGTTATCCACACATCTCCCTTTACGAGATAATCAAGGAAATGGCTATCAATGATAGAAGGGGAGCGACAACCTAAGTTATCACTCCCCAGCATTCTCATGAAAGGACAGAAAGAACAAAGGAAGAGAGTTATTGTTCCTCCTCCTTTCTTTTCTGACTAGCTTTGACGAACTGATCAAAACAGTCAGGATCTATGTGGATGAGATGAGCTGAAAGAACTGTGAACCGCATCTCATAACAAGGCATCTCGGTGTTGAGGCATTCATAGATGAGTGTCGGGTGCCTCCCCCGAGTATCACCTATATAAAATGCCTCCGAGTTACAATTTGGGCAGAGAACTGGCATCTTTTTCCTCCTTTCCGCTAAACCACACGGGTTCGGGAATAGCTAAAGGGCAGTTGCCCCAATTGAAACACGCCCAACCCCAGACACCACAGGATGTCTCAAACTTGACGAGTGGCTTGTGGCAATGTCTGCACTCCATTTCAGCCTCCTTTCCGACTATTACAGGGTTAGGTTGAATGTCAAAGAGCAAGCAATTACGACACCATACTAGCCTCCGCCACTTATAGACGCGGATAAATCCGCACTTGAGGCATCGCATACTTTCTCCCTATGCAAGAAAAGCTAGGATGAAATCCACCTCATCCTGCCTGCTATCAAAGCTCCTTTTCACCAACTCCTTGATTAATTTCTCCTTCACCCCGAGCTTATCGGTTGTTGATTTCAGCTCCTATATCGTCCCTAAAAATGTCCTGAGTTGGTCCGGGCTGACGGTTCTGTTACTGGTCATATGAGCGGTAACGCTGTTCGCGTTAAACGCTCTTTCTGCTTCGGCCACGAAGTCTTCTTTTGTCAAGGTGCACCTCCTATTAGGTTGTACTATTTTTTATTATACGCTTCCCAATAGATTGTCAAGGAATACCTATTGAGTTATCCTGTTAGGGGAGATGTGTGAAGTTATCCACACCTTAAGTCCTTTTGCTATTGCCAAGCTTTTTAGATTTTGGTACAAAGTAGGAAATCTAGCCCAAGGCGGATAAGCGCATGGAGCAGAAATAAATTATTAGAGTTGCTATAAAAAAATTTGTATGAGTTACAATGAAAATGAGGAAGTAGAAGGTGGTTTTAATATGAGCGTTGATGAAGATGAATCAGGTGAGCCGTTAGACATGCCGGAAGAGATACCAGACTTTGGACTAGACGAAGAAGATCCTGATAAAGATAGATAAATAAAAATAGCAATAGCGCACGACCGCTTCTTATTGCTGAATAAGTTATTTTGTTAGTATTTTCAGAAATCTTTTCTTGCCTATTTTTAATGTTAGATCTTCTGAAATTTTAAAATCAACATCAGAGATAGTTTTATTTTTAGATAAATCATGAATAGCATTCCCCAACACAAGCCTTCTCCACTCCCCCTTTGAAGATAAAATCTTATTTTTTACTAAAACTTCACTCAACAATTCTCCTGTTTTAGATTTTATTTCTTCCATTTTCTTCGGGATTTCTTTCTTTTGGAAAGTGTTAACGAAATTTTCCCCTGCTTCGTTGGCTTTTTTTTCTCCGTGATAAATTTTAACAATTTCATGAGCAAGTCTTATTTTAATATCACGCGGGTTAACTTGATTATTTTTTAAATCATTTTTAATTTTTTCTATTTCAGGCAATGGAACATAGGTGCAATCTGTAAACAATTGTGAAATATTTTCGTCTGCTTGAGCCATTATTTTCCCGTACATATTTATTGATGATTCGTCAAGACCTATCCCAGTACCTAGACTTTTACTCATTAATTTTTCCTTTGTTATTGGATTTTCAAGAAGGGTTGTTGTAATTACAAATTTTTCTCGTCCTTGTAAATTTTTTACCAAAATTCTACCAGCAAGCATGTTGAAGGTTTGATCCGTTCCACCTATTTCAATATCTACATTAAGTGCCACACTGTCATATCCTTGCATAAGTGGATAAAAAAATTCATGCATATAAATAGGTTTATTTTCTTTAATTCTTTTTTGAAACATATCGCGTTCCATCATTTGTTGCATGGTAAAATTTGAGGCAAGATCCATAACTTCTTCAAAAGGCATTCCCGTAAGCCATTTTGAATTAAAAGCAAATTGCGCAGGATTTTTTTTATCATTAAAATTAATAATCTTTCCAATTTGTTTTTTAAATGTCTTTAAATTATTTTTTACTTCTAGGGCTGAAAGTTTTTTACGAAGTGAAGTTTTATCACTGGGATCACCAATCTGTGCAGTAAAATCACCTATTAAAACTATAATTTTATGACCAAGTTCGTGAAATTTTTTAAGCAAAATATAATTTGTTGAATGTCCAATATGCACATATGTAGCTGTGGGATCTATCCCTATATAGACGCGCATTTGTTTGCCAGAAAGCAACACGCTCTTAAGCGTCTCTTTTGATGGATAAATTTTACTAATTGATCTTGTTAAAACTTCATCTATTTTCTTTTCGTCAGTAATAATCATTTGCTAGATTATAACACATTTTCTGCTATGATTAACGATAATGAAAAAATTGGTTAAAAACAGAAGATTTTGGAAAAATATGATGCTATTTTCCGCCAGCGTTTTTATTTTAATAACCATAATAATAGTTATCTGGCTTTCTTCCCTTAAAATACCGGATTTTAGCTCTTTTCAAGACAGAAAAGTTATTAATTCAACAAAAATATATGATCGCACGGGGAAAATCCTGCTCTATGACATCCACCAAGACATAAAAAGGACAGACATAGCCTCGGAAGCCATGGGAATAAATATCAAGAACGCTACGGTGGCGATTGAAGATTCCGAGTTTTATAATCATGGAGGAATAAGATTCATTTCTATCGCGCGAGCAACGCTCTCAAATTTTTTTGGCAGCAGCAAGACACAGGGCGGTTCAACTATCACTCAACAATTAGTTAAAAATGCTCTCTTAACGCGAGAAAAATCTTATACCAGAAAAATTAAGGAGTGGGTGTTGGCAATTAAAATAGATAACTCCATGCCGAAAGAAAAAATTCTGGAATACTATCTGAATGAAAGTCCTTACGGTGGAAATGTGTATGGAATAGAGCAGGCCAGCAAGACTTACTTTGATAAAGACGCAATTGATCTAACGCTTGCCGAAGCCGCCTACTTGGCAGCCATACCGCAATCTCCGACAGCACTCTCGCCTTACGGAAAAAACAAAGATAAACTGGAAGCTAGGAAAAATTTAGTGCTCGCTAGAATGTTGGAACTCAATTTCATAAAGAAAGAAGAATATGATGAGGCAAAAAAGGAGGTGGTAATTTTTGTTCCACAAGCAACCATGGGAATCAGGGCGGCGCATTTTGTTTTCTTTATTAAAGATTATCTTGAACAAAAGTATGGGAATGAAATGGTAGAAAAAGGCGGACTTAAAGTAACAACGACATTAGATTACGGTTTGCAAGAGAAGGGAGAGCAAATCGTTAAAGAAGGCGCATTAAAAAACGAAAAAGATTGGGATGGGAAAAATGCCAGTTTGGTAGCGATAGATCCCAAAACAGGGCAAATTCTAACGATGATAGGTTCTCGATATTATTTTGACAAAGAAATAGATGGAAAATTTAACGTAGCTACCGCTTCTAGGCAACCGGGTTCATCTTTTAAGCCTTTTATATACGCCACAGCCTTCAATAAGGGCTTTACACCTGATACAGTGCTCTTTGACTTGCCTACAGAATTTCAAACCACCTGCGATGTTTATGGCAAGGCTCTGCCTGGACGCAATCAAAAAGATTGTTATATGCCTGATAATTATGATGGAAAATTCCGGGGGCCGATAAGTCTTCGAGATGCTCTGGCGCAATCAATTAACCTTGTGGCGGTAAAACTTTTTTATTTAGCCGGAACTTCTGATTCATTAAAAACGGCGGAAGATATGGGCATCAGTACTTTAAGCGATATCGGACGATATGGACTTACGCTTGTTATCGGAGGCGGAGAAGTATCGCTTCTTGACATGACATCAGCTTATGGAGTTTTTGCAAATGATGGCATTCGTAATCCTTATACTGGAATCCTAAAAGTTGAGGATAGCAGCGGAAAAATTTTAGAAGAGTTTGCGCCAAAGACACAAGAAGTTTTATCTAAAAATACGGCATTAACTATTTCAGATATTCTGTCAGATGAGAAAGCGCGGGTACCAACCTTTGGGGCGCATTCAGCTCTTTTTATACCTGGAAAAGATGTGGCTGTAAAAACCGGAACGACAAATAATAACAAGGACGCTTGGACTATTGGCTATACGCCATCTATCGTCGTGGGAGTATGGGCTGGCAATAATGATAACAAGGTTATGAAAAAAGGAGGAGCCGCCGTAGCTGGACCAATTTGGAATAAATTTATGAATGAAGCGTTAAAAACTTTACCTGATGAAAAATTGGAAAAACCGAACTTGGATATTGATCCAACTAAAATAAAACCAATACTTCGCGGATTTTGGCAAGGAAATGAAAACTTTTTTATAGATAAAATTTCCGGGAAATTGGCAACCGCTAATACGCCAAAGGAGACCACACTGGAGAAAGTCATAACCAACGTACACTCAATTCTTTATTGGGCGGATAAAAATGATATAATGGGAGCCCCGCCCGTAAATCCATCTAGTGACCCGCAATTTAGCCGTTGGGAGATACCCGTACAAAATTGGTGGGCGCAAAATCGCGGACGATACGGAATAACAACTCTAAATGACAAACCAAGTATGACGGATGATGCGCACACTGACTCATCAAAACCAATCATTTCAATCATTGAACCAAACATAAATACTACATATTCACCTGACCAAAAAATAAATCTAAAAATTTCAAGTTCGGGCTTTTATCCGCTTCTTAAAATAGATACCTTTATAAACGATACACACTTAGGAACCCTTCGAGCTCCTTTTGTCTTTTCTTTCACTCCTTCCCAATTAGAAAACTTGCAAACAGAAAATGAATTAAAAATAATTGCCTACGATAATGTTTATAATAGCAGTGAAACAACTTTAATATTCAAAGTGCGAGAATAATATTTCTGTTTAAATATACAAGCTAAAATTCAATATCTCGCGCTTTATTTCATCGCATCCAGCTCCACATAAAAAGTAGAGCCCTTGTCTGCGCCTTCGGACTCCGCCCAGATTTTACCTTGATGAGCCTCTATGATTAGAGATTGGAATGCTTATTCATACAATTCTGGGTGAGTGCCTATATCTAAAAAAACAACTGTGTTTTCATCAAAATAATAAAACATAATTCTATAATCGCCAGTTACATTAAAACTTCTCTTATTTTCATATTCACCTGTAAGCGCATGATTATTCAATAGAACATTAAAAGGGTCTTCTCTAAAAAGTTTAGTCCGTTCACGAGCTTTCTTTTGTATAAATTTATCTTTCTTTTTGAAAGATTTATCAAAATTTTTAGTCGTTATTACATTTATCATAAAGAAAGAAAATGTTTCTCTAAATCTTCATGAGTTTTATATACTGTATATTTACCACTCTTAATTTCTTTCTCCGCATCTTTAAACGCTTTCCTTAAACGAGCATTGGGTATTTCTGGCACGGTAAATTCCATTCTTTTTTCTGAAACTATTTTTTTTAAAGAAGCATTTAAGGCGACAGAAAGGGTAAGCCCCATCTCATCTAGGACTTTCATTGCTTCACGCTTTAGCTTGGCATCTGTATTAAAATTTATGACTGCATGGGACATATATATACAATATATACCTATTATATACACAAGTCAACTAATTGTGTGGTTGCTCTTTTTTCATTATTTATTATTTCACCGCATCCAGTTCCATATAAAAAGTAGAGCCCTTGTCCGCGCCTTCGGACTCCGCCCTTGACTTTTTGCACAGGGGGGGGTTACACTTCAAAAAGAGTATTAGCTCTTTGATAAAAATCATTGTCTATGAGGCAAGCCCTCCTTCGCTAAAGCTACGGACGGGTAAACTTTTTGAAACCAGTTTTGGCGACAGAAGGCTTGTCTCATCTATGATAAATAAAATAAGTTGTAACTGTCAGGATAAATCTGACAAAACGAAAGGAGGTTAAATGTTAAGTGCAACTATCATCTATGATGAGACAAGTCGCAACGTCGGGGCGAATCCGACAGAAAGAAGGAGTAAGACATGTTGACAACCTCGTCCACTATTACCAATAATCCAACCGACGCAGTTCAGATGATCACTTTTCTTGATCTCTCGAAGATCAAAAATAGGGTCATGAAAAGAAATGGTTGGACAGAAGACCAGACCAATGTGGCAGAGAAGTGGTACCGCAGATTCCTGATACTCGCAGTCAAGTATCCGGACCGGAAGCTTATTCCGAGCGCTCTCATTGACGAGATGTGGCATCAACATATCCTCGATACCGAAAAGTATTCGAGGGATTGCGATCATATCTTCGGTAAGTTCATGCACCACAATCCTTCAGGTACCCCCGAGGAAGGGGCATCTATTCGGGATCAACTCTTCGCCGAGACCAAAGAGCTGTATCGCTCTGAGTTCGGCGAAGTCCACATGAGATCCATGATCCCTATGGATCATGGCCACGACGATGATGTGTCACTGAGTGGCTCAAGAGCCGTGACCTGTTGCGATTACTTCATCCCACTCCCCACTCTGTAACCGAGTGATATAAACAACGACTGATAGCGTAAATACTACCAGAGAAGAGGCTGGAAACAGGGTAATTCCGACTCCAGCCTCTTATTTTTATGGAATGGAAAAAATATTTTAAAAAACGCGCAAAAAGAAAACCAAAAGAGCAATTAGTTCGAGCTATTTCCTTTTGTGTCAGTAAAGAAAATGCGTTAGATCTCGGCTCTGGAACAATGATTGAATCGAAATTTCTTGCTCGAAAAGGTTTTGAAGTCGTCGCCATTGATAACTCACTAGATGTCAAAAAATATACTAAAAATATCAGTAAGAAAATCAAATTCAAAAATATTTCTTTTCAAGAATATGATTATCCTAAAAATACTTTTGATCTGATAAATGCTCAATTCTCATTGCCTTTTCATGGCAAGAAAAATTTTGATTATTTTATAAGAAAGATAATAAATTCGTTAAAACCCAAAGGCATTTTTGTTGGACAGTTTTTTGGAATAAATGATAGTTGGAATGACAAAAAATCAAAGCTTGCATTTCATACGAGACAAAAAGCAACGAAGTTGTTGGGAAGTTTGGACATCATTGAATTTATTGAAAAACAGGGAGACGGAAAAACTGCTTCGGGCAATTTAAAACATTGGCATGTTTTTCACTTTATTGCTCAAAAAAGATAGATAATAACTAGTAAATAGTTCTTATTTATCTTCTTTAACACATAATTTTAAGCTACCGCGTCCAACTCCACATAGAAAATAGAGCCCTTGTCTGCGCCTTCGGACTCCGCCCAGATTTTGCCTTGATGTCCCTTTTCAATTATTTCTTTAGCCAAATATAGACCAAGCCCAGAACCACTGGTGTTCATTTTATTACCCTCGCCTCTATTAAATTTTTGAAATAGCGTTGGCAATATTTCCGGCTTAATTCCCATACCAGAATCTGAAACAGCAAGAATAACTTTATTCTTTATTTCATCTTTTAAGAGTTTAACCTTGATCCATCCCGTTTTTGTATATTTTATAGAATTATCTACTAGATTTTGAACTACTTGCCACAACTGCTCTCTGTCCGCATTTATCATATACGGACTTTTATTATCTGTCTCAAAGCTAATAGTCAGACCTTTTTCTTGGACTGTGACAGAAAATTCCTCCATAATTTCTTCAACCATTTTTTCCAGTCCGAATAATTGCCTAGTATACTGTATTTCTCCCTGCTCAATTTTGGCAATATCCAGGAAACGAGTGATCATATGATTTATTCTTTGGCTGGATTTAAATATCTTGTCAACCGGATCTTTTTGTTCTTCCGTGATTGAACCATATGACCCATCCGACAGCATTGAAGAGTAGCCCGTAATCGCGGTAATAGGACTTCTTAATTGATGAGTGGCCAAAGACAAGAATTCTGTCTTAAGATTATCAAGGGATTTAAGTTTTTCGTTGGCTATCCCCAGTTCGTGGTTTAAGCCATCAACTTGCTTATACAATCTCGCCAGTTCGAGATTTTGTGTATACATTTTTTCTGTGACTTTTTTATATTCTTCAGAATGAATAAGATTGTTATTATCTGGCATAGGAATTATTTAAGACTAGATGGAATTTCTTCGGGTGGCATTTCAGCGATTAAATCCTGGACAGCTTCACGGCAGACTTCATGCGAAGCGCGCCCGAAGAGCCGTTCGTATTGGGCAATAAGCCGGTCAATGACACTTTTCGGATCGCCGTTCATTAAAGTTAGTTCATTTTCATTAACCACTTGCAAGCCCCGCACCTTGCGCGCCTCATCCCAAGCCAAAGGACCGATGACCAATTCCTGTTCCTTGATTATTCTTATCGCTATTTGTGGGAAATAGTTTAAAGTATCCATATTTTTTAATCAGTTTTCAATTTATAAAAACCAAGAATTCCAAAAGAAAGCAAAAATGTGCCCAAAGAAAGTATTAGATCACCAAAATTAGCATTATAATAAGTTCCAACTGTTGTGGTGTAAGAAAAAATAGTATCAGCCACGAACATAACACCCAGACCAAGCAGTATTGCATAAATATCCAATGCATATTTTCCACCCAGATATTTAAAAGAAAGTCCTGATATTATTACCCCCAGAGTTAAGCCGACAAAATCACCAAGCGGGTATGCTAAATCAAGTAAGATTTTTAAAGGTGTCTCACCTTCTGGGATCAAAACACCCCCTCTTGCTACCACAACCAAAAGATAATAAGAAAGAGCTAAAATCAATAAAGGTGTCGAAATTACAAAAAATTTAGCGTATTTATTTCTTAAACCAAATTTTGCCCCCGTGGCTTTTGACAAATAAAATGTACCTAGACCATAAAAGAAAATACTTGGAGCAAAACCAAGATCAGCCAGTGATGGATAGGGCGCCGGAACATTCATAAAAAAGTTGTAATAAGACCAAATTATCTCTCCACATCCCCATAAAAATATACCGAGCCCGACAAAAAATATGGCCTTGCCCACCGCGCTCTTGAATCCGCTCCAGAACTTAGCGCGAAGCATGGCAATAATTCCTGCAAAAAATGGAATCAGTCCAAATAAAAATGAATAAAGATAGTTATAAAAACCCTCTTTCAGTCCTAAATAATAGAGAATAGCCCAAAAAATAAACAGAACAATAAAAAAACTGAGACAAACTTTCTGATAGATATTCAAACTCATATTCATAATTATAATCCCCGTAATTTTGAGTGTCAAATAAAATACACTTTAGTAGCGGGGAAACCGTTAAACCTATTCATACATACAGTATTATATGACCCTACATCATGAAAAACAAGTTTATCACCGATATCTATATCTTCAGGCAAAAAAGCTTCTCTTGTAATAACATCCCAACTATCTCCGGTTGGACCAGCCAAAGCAAAGAGAGACTCTCCTACATTTCCAGTTGAACGTGTGCAGGTAATTTTATACCTAGTTGAACCTTGATAAGCAAGAGATTCGAAAAGTCCATTATAAACTCCAGCATCCAAAAAAAGCCACGTATTTTCTCTACGTTTGATTTTAGCGATTACGCTAGTAACTAATATACCGGTGTCCGCAACAATTACTCTGCCTGGTTCTAAAATTAACTTTGGTGAATAAGGCAGTTTTTTATATTGTTCATAAATGTACCTGGAAATATCTTTTAAATCAAAATCTTCTTCGAAAGAGTTGTATTTCGTGCAAGGATATCCTCCACCCAGGTTAATGATATCTAAATTAATATTGTTTTCTTTTAAATTTTTAATAACTGGAGATAAAGTTGCCAGGGCATTGGCCCACGCTTTTTTATTGCTTGCCTGTGAACCTACGTGAAAGCTAATACCGTAAGGATGAAGTCCTAAACTTTTAGCGTGTTCAAGTAAAATAACGGCATTCTTCGTATCTGCGCCAAATTTTTCTGAGAATTTATAAACACTCCCGGTATCATTAACAATTAAACGGCAATATACTTTAGAGCTGGGAGCGATACTTGCAATTTTATCTAATTCTTGAATTGAATCAAATGCGTATTTATCAACTCCATAAGCATGAAATTTTTTTATGTGGCTCAATGGTTTTACTGCTGTGCCGTAAATTATTTTTTCAGCCGGTACTTTTATTTTTTTTAATAGTTCAAGTTCATATTTGGAAGCAACTTCAAAACCTGCCCCTGCATCGAATAAGATTCGAAGTAGCTCTGGTTCGGAATTTGCCTTCATGGCATAATAAACAATGGAGTTTGAAAAGTACTTCTGAAATTCTTTAAAATTGTCCCTTATCTTATTCTTTGAGAAAAGAAAAAACGGAGTTTCGTATGAAAGAGTTTCTAAAAATTCGTTATTAAATTTACTCTTTTCATTTTTAGACATAATTTATGTTTAAGAATTACAACAGAGATAAAAACACAATACCAATGATGATAACAATACTTCCGACAGTTTGAATTTTGGACACCTTTTCTTTTAGGAAAATACGTGCAAGTATGATTGTCGGTAAAGAAAATGCGCCACTTAATAAAGCAATTACACTCAAATGTGATGTGGCGCTATATCCTAAACTTATAGCAAGATAAGCCACTGTCTCACCTATACCTATAAAAATAAGAAATTTCCAGATATATGATTGATAGACAGATAAATTGATTTTTTTCAATTTTGCCAATAATAAAATCGCCAAAGTCATAAATGTATACATGAAGAAAGCATATAAAAGCCAATCTTGACCACTCACAAATTTACCCCAGAGTAAAGTCCAAAAAGAGGCTAGCAGTGTTGCTAGGGCTATTTCTTTAAAACCGGGAATTTTGATAAAGGCAATTCGTTTTGTGCGGAGAGCTTGTATATCTAAATTAAGAAGTAAAATACCAAAAAAGATTATAAGTAAAGCAAAAATTAAATGTCCGCCTACCAACTCACCTAAAAATACGATTGATAAAATTGCGGTTAAACCAGAGAATGAAGAAAAAACAGGACTTAATAATGATACTTGACCTTTACTAAATCCATTATAAACAAAATAATAGACCATCGCTTGCAAGACACCGAAAAATAGTAGTATGCCCCAAGTACTTTGATTATCAGGAATTATAATTTCTTGTTTAAGAAAAAATAATTTATATAAAAGAGCTACTAGCAAAACTAGCGTCCCAAAGATATGCGCCCAAGCCAGTGAAGCAATATCTCCTATTTGGTCTATTGTTTTTTTTGCAAAGAAATCAGCCAATCCCCAACCCACCATTCCGCCTAGTCCGGCTAATATTGCTATAAACAAATCATTTTGCATATTCTTATTTTAGCACATAAAAGCTAAATCAGCTAACTTAATGTTTCACTTCATATTGTTTATTATCAGGAATAGAATGAATGGGGACAGCCACCATTAATTTTTTGTAGCAGTTAATACTAACTGGAATAGACCTAACAACTCAGGACCATTTTTAAGAAATGTTATTATTTATCTTTTTTGAGCAATAAAGTGAAAAACGTGCCAATGTTTTAAATTGCCTGAAGCAGTTTTTCCGTCTCCCTGTTTTTCAATAAGATAAAGGTGTCAGAAGATAAAGGTGTCAGGAACCTTTCTTTTAGCACAACTGCGTGTTAGTATAGATCTATGGGAAGACCTAAAAGAACTGACATTGGCGGATATGTGTATCATGTATTAAACCGAGCCAATGCGCGGATGACTATATTCAATACAGATAAAGAATATCAAAATTTTGAAAACATACTTTTTGATGCAGTAGGAAAATTTAAAATGAGACTCATTGCCTATACTATAATGCCAAATCATTTTCATTTAGTTCTATATCCAAAGTATGAAGGTGAGATAAAAAAGTTTATGCATTGGCTAACTCTTACTCATACTCAGCGATGGCATGTATATACAAAAACAATTGGTCATGGCCATGTGTATCAAGGAAGATATAAGTCATTCCTAGTAGACAAGGATTCATATCTATGGGCATTACTTGCTTATGTTGAAAGAAATGCGTTACGAGCAAAGTTAGTAAAATCTCTCAAAGACTGGAAATGGTCGAGTTATTACAAAAGATTACACGGCACAACCTTACAGAAAAAATTACTGGCCACTGATAGCATTACTTGGCCTGATAATTATGAAAAGTTGCTTACTTTAACTGAAGAAAAGGAAAAACTCGAAGTTATTAGAAATTCTGTAAATAGGGGGAAACCTTACGGTGACGTTAGTTGGACCAATAAAGTTTTAAAAAAGTTTGGTTTAGAGATAACAGAAAGGAAAAGAGGAAGACCCAAGAAAGGTTCCTGACACCTTTGTCCCCACCTTTGTCCCTAATCCCATAAAAGCCCAAATCCACCAAGTGGCTCTGTTGGGTTTTGTTTTACCTCTTAAAATAGAAATTACATAAACTATGTAAGCTAAAAAAGCGATTATTCCAGCAATCACCCCCAAAACAGCCCTTGTGTCTCCAAAATTTAAATCAAATATCACGCTGTAATTATAACATTAATTTAATAACAGTTGAGTATAAATATAAAGGAATATAAAGGGGACAATATAAAGGGAATATAAAAAATCTAATGGGGACAGCCCACCATTCTTTCTTGAAACAATGGTGGCTGTCCCCATTAATCCATTAATTTCATATTTGCTACTTTTTGCTTTTACAATACTAAAAAATGAAAAACCGCTTGAAACGGAATATTTAGATGTGGCTGGGAAAAACCTAGGTTGTGGAATTTCGTAATTCAGAGTTAATTAAATACAAAAACCCGGTAGATTCTCTCATACTGGGTTGGGGAGAATCCGCGCCGAAAAACTTTACAAAACGGGCGAGATAAAAATCAGGAATATACAGAAAATAGAACCCGTGATAAACTATAATTATGAAAAAAGAAATTGAAGCAACATTTCTCTCGGTTGATAAAGATTCCATGCGGGCCAAACTAAAAAGGGCGGGGTTTGAATTGAAAACACCAGAGTATATGATGCGGAGAAAAACATTTGATTTTTCCCGTATCGCACCTGGACTAAATAAGTGGGGGCGTGTTCGGCAAGAATCCGATAAAGAAACAATGACCGTTAAAGAAATTCGCGGATCAGGTATCAACGATACTTACGAGATCGAGCTTATAGTTAATGACTTCAATACTGCCGCATCCTTTTTTGAAGCATGTGATATTCCAGCAAAAGCATTTCAAGAAAATATGCGTGAGGTGTGGGTGCGTGACGGAGTAGAAGTAACGATTGATACATGGCCGGGGTTAAATCCGTTTGTGGAAATTGAGGGGTCAAATGAGAAAATAGTGCGAGAAATATCCAATGAGTTAGGTTTTGATTTCGAAAAAGCGGTTTTTGGCAGTATCGATCTTGTATACGAGAAAGAGTTTGGTATGCCCGCCGAAACAATAATTTGTTTGCCGGAAATCACCTTTGCAAATCCGCCAAAGAAAAACGCCGCGTGAGCTTGTAAGCTTGATACGCGGCGTTGGGCTATTCCCTGTTTAACAGAGAAGTCCGAATTTTTGGATACACGAACTCGCCCGGCTCTTCCATGCACCATCCCTGCTCTGCACCAGGTGCTCTGCAATTGAAGTTGCAGAATGGTGTCACGGTCAGGCGCAACGGAGCTGTTGCAAGAAGATTCTCAACATCTATTGTCCCGATTGCTTCTTGTAACTTCTGCTTCAATACCTCTGGTCTCCCAAAGTATTCCGGTATTTGGAATCCTAGATCCCGGCGCATGTAGCAAAAGTA
>OBEQ012614822.1_pt1 | contig 23373 bp, 18 predicted proteins | sample 1670901 | NCBI WGS metagenome assembly OBEQ01 (sample SAMEA104232315, study PRJEB22302) | groundwater metagenome | biome: forest; feature: aquifer; material: groundwater | place: USA | collected 2011-08-07 | depth 5.4 m
AAAACGGTGATTTTGCGATAACCCAGTCCCTTGAAAGGCGATGAGTATACAATCAGGCCCTAAGTAAACCCTGGACCTCCTGCGCCGCCTAAAGGAGCTGAAAGGCCTTGTCTGCTCAAGCCGCTAACTGCGGATGCGGGAAGATTTAACCCCTCCAGAAGGCCTCTTAGCTGTTCCAGCGGTAGGGCTTCTAAACTGCTAAGAAACGCATTCATGCGAGCCTCTTCCTCGGGAACAAAAGCCTCTGTGGGAGCCAGGGCATTTTTTATACTCTTGAAAATGAACGCAAAAACAGAACGCAACAGCGCTTGATCAAATTGCAAAGCTCGGTTTACTGGGAACAGTAGCGCTTTTAACATCTCCGCAGTCGTTCGATAACGCGGAGGAGAGAGCTTGATGCTGCCGTCTTCTTTTGTGGTTTCACGAAGATAATAATAATCTTCAAGGCACTGAAGTTTGTAGGCGATTTTCGCCACTCCATCTGGGGTCAGAACTAGCGCCTGACCATCCCCCAATTTAGTGATCATGTTTCCAATCCCTTTGAAGGTCAGTCCCCCTACAACGCCGAGTAGCATGGCTGTTAAAAAATCAGAAACCCCAACCGACTCTCCTTCTTTGAGCGGATGCGCCGCTCTATATGCTGTCCACAGGACCCCCAGACTGGCTCCCGTCAAAGCAAAAGTGACATTAAGTAAATTCTCATACTTCTGTTCAACCACAGATAGGCCCCCAATGCTCATCAATGCATAAGTCAAATAACTGCAGTTAACGGATTCTGCTAATTGTTCATCAGAGAGATCAAAGCCAAAAAGCGACTTATAGTGCGGTGCTAAGAGGACCCAATAAGCCTGTCCTGTGTCAGCGACTCCTTTCAATGCATCAAGGTGTTTCTGTTTAAAGTCCATGAATGCCTGGTTGATTCGCACCACGTTTAAGGAATAAAGATTTAAGCTGAGATCTGGCTGACCACCTTCATTTTTAACGTCTTGCTCAAATGAATCCACTAATGATAATGGATTTTGCGCTTTTACCCCTTGAATTCCATGAGGCCAAGCACTGGCATAAATGCCCTTTCCTGTCACACCGCCCACATGCGTTTGCAGCGAAGCATGACCTATTCGAGTTCCACAAACTCCATGATACGCATCATGAAGATCTCCTTGTTGAAACCATACGTGCACGGTGACTTGAGAGGCTGAATTAATTTTTAAAGCGTTCGCTCTCAGACTCTCGATAGCAGAATTCACCCTGATGCCGTTAGAACTTTCAATCGTGATGTCAGCACCAAAACCAAACAGCGCTAACAAACTTTCCTGACATCCACTTCGAAGTGCAACATGCGAAGGAGTATCCAAACCCCGACTACTGAAGAAAAACCGAGGAGCATGGCTTTGCGCATTCAGATAAGTATAGAAAGCTCTATACTGCTCCGATTTTATTGGAAGATTGACACATAAAAAAATGACGTTACGATGTAATAAAAATAAGAAGGAATACTACTCATGAGTTACACCCTCCCCCTGCTCTCCGATGAAATACCAGCGCAGCCGATTAGGCGAAGCCGTCGTCAAAGCGTCCTTCAACATCCAGGTGCTATGTTTATTCTTGCAAGCTTTCTTCCTGCAAAGGACAGAGTAAATTTGTATCACCTCAATAAACATCATGAAGCTTTATTTTCAGAAAGACTTCGCAAAGATCTAAATCTTAAAAAATATATTCTCGATCAGAAAATCAACACTTTAGAAAGATGCCTATATCTACCCACCTGGGCCCCTAGTGGCTGTCAGCACTGGAGCTGTTGCCTTCTCGTTATTGCAGGACTGTGTTTTATTGCACTTGGAGGCGTCCTCTCCACTGGCTTTACCGCAGGTCCTACTTCTTTTCCTCAACCTTGTCTGGGTCTACCTTCGGGCGAATATTGCAGGGGTTCGACCATTAGTGGCCCTGCAATGACCCCCATGGGCTGGCGCTGTCTTGATTTTCTCTTTAATTCAAGCAACGAAGCGGCTGATCCTCTCTGCTGGGACCTATGCAAGAGTCTTAAAGATTGTCGCGCAGCAGGCTTTCTTTCTCCTGAAATGGGAATGGTCGATATATTCCTAATCATTCCTTTACTAGGATTAATCGCTTATGCCATGTTTCGGTGCTGCAGAAGCGCCTGTATTGTCCGAGGAGGAGATCCCGAAAACAGAAGTGTATATCGATTGTCCAAAGGCTTATTAAACCCCTGGGCTGATCTCGATGATGTTAGAAGTTGTCTAGCCGTGCATAGGCGAGCAAGAGAGGCGCTTAACGCTGAAGAGAATGCTCCAGCCGCCGCTCCCTAAAAATCTTCCAGTGTTAAAATTCGATCAAAGTAATGCGCATTAATAAGCGCAGTTTCCACTCCTCCTCCTGCGATCAGGATGCGTTGAATTGAATAATTCTTTTTCGGAGGATTTTGTTTGAATCGTTCTATTTTCTGATCCAATTCTGCAATGACTTCAGTACCTGTTTTTACTTTAGAATATTTGATCTCAACTACCGTATAAACTTTATCTGCTCGCTCAAAAATAAGATCCATTTGAAAGCCTGGACTTTTCGCCTCGAGTGCTCGATTAAAATAAGCGCCACATCGATACTCGACCATCTCAAATCCTAATGACTTTGCAATCCATCGATGGTTATTCCGGCAGAACCGTTCAAAAGAAAAACCTTTCCATTGGTCCAACGCCGCCATCCTCAATCCAGATAATGGATTTGATACGAAATCACCAGCCTCAATGGCTTTCTTTTTAGGTTGAATAAATGTGTAATAAAACTGTAAATATGAATCTGCGATAGTATAACGCTTTAACTTCGAAGGCTCTTTAGCATAAAAAGGAACGTAAGATTGAATCAAGCCTGACTCTTCTAAATCAAATAGCAATGTTGACAAAGTTCCCCCTGTCTCAAGCTTCAACGTTTTTTGAATTTCAATCCGTGTTGCAAATCGACGATGACTCAGAAAATCTACAATCTTTTGATAATTTCGATTATTCGCCATTGAACTCGTAAAAATTCGTTCACACTCATGCACAAAAAAGCCCCCTGGAACAAATGACTGTTTGGCGATAGCGAGTAGAACAGAAGAATCTTGATTGGCTCGTTTTAAATATTCGGGCATCCCACCCAAGATCAAATAGGCATCCATGACCTCAGAAGCTGAACGTTTCGGCAGAAACGTACGAGCTTCTTGAAATGAGAAAGGTTTTAAGGGGAGTTCATATTGAGAACGATTGTACAAAGCTTTGGATTTCAACACTCGCTCAATCATAAAAGAAGGAGAAGAACCGCAAAGGATTAAAATCAACTCATGATTATTTTTGAAGAAGTTATCCCAGGCATACTTCAAATCAGCAATAAAATCTGTCTGATAATCTGCTAACCATTGCAGCTCCTCGAAATATAAAGTCCATTTTCCTGTCTGGATATAAGGGTAAATAAGCTCAAAGATCTCAAGCCATCTTGAAATTGAAACCTTTGAAAGTAGAGGTTCTTGCGCATATTGAGAGAGTTCCATCAGAACATGCTGCTGCTGAAAATGAGCAGGCTTCCCTTCTATTCCTTCAAACTTAAGGATATTTCGATCTCGAAAGGTTTGTTCAAGCAATTCGGTTTTTCCAACACGCCGACGTCCATGCGTGATGATGATTAAAGCTTCTTCTTGATTTGCAATAATATCTTTAAGAAATCTTTTCTCATATTCTCTTCCCACAAATCTAAGATTTTCTTGAATAATCTTGCTTTTCATATGTTAAAATTCAATAACCGGCTGAAATTGATTCATAAAATTTAGCCGATTATTGGCTTAAAAGTCAATAACCGGCTGAATACTAATTTTTATTTTAGCCGATTATCGTATTTTCAGCTTAATCTTATCTAACAATCGATCTAAGGACACTCGTATCGATTTTACTGCGCCATTTTCATCCTTCTCTTGAAGCCCTTTCGCCCAGGCATGCGCAAAAATTCGATGAAAATCCACGTCCACCACCGGGTTTTCAAAGTCACAACGAAGCAATAGATCTCCCGTATCATGCATGTCGGGAAATTCCGGTGAATGTTCACATCCAAACTGAGTAAAAAGTAACATACCTCCTGGCTTTAAGCTCTGTTTAAAGCCAGCGAAAATCGCTTCAAATTCAGATCTCTCTCCAGACAAGTCCACCCCCAAGATGACGTCAAATGCTTTTTCACGAAAGCTCTTCAAATCGGTTTCCATCGATAGTTTTGCTTTGGGATAGATCTTCGCAATTTTTTGTTCTTCCTCAGCTGAGAAAGGTCCAAACAAAAGCACGGCTCTCGGCTGAATGCGGATATAATTTAAACGCTCGATCAATGCTTGATGGGAGGTGTTCATAACGGTCTTAGCGCATGTTGATAGTTAAGCACCGAAATTTGATCTATTTTCTGTTCAAAGGCTCCTGTATATAGCAAGATTCCCTCTGTCGTTTCGATAGGAAACAATTTTTGAAAATACTTTAACCCTTTAAGAAAATCAGGATGAAACGTTTGACTCATTTTGATTTCAATGGGAGTAAGTTGACTCCCGGATTTAACAATGAGGTCTACTTCATTTCCCTGACTATCTCGATAAAAATACAGTCTAGGATCCAGACCTTGATTTAATCGATGCTTCACGAATTCAATCACCATGAGATTTTCGAATAATTGCCCTCGTAACGGATCACGCATCAGCTGTTTAGGATTTTCAATATCCAACAAATAAGAGGCTAAACCGGTATCAGTAAAATAAAACTTTGGCATTTTAACGATTCGTTTGTTGATGTTATTCGTAAACGGAACCAATCTAAAAAGTACATAACTCGCCTCCAGAATAGACAACCAATGTTTTACTGTATGGCTGCTGATTCCCAGCTCTGTGGCTAAACTATTTTGATTGAGCAACTGACCAATACGACCCGCACATAATTTCAAAAAATGTTGAAACGTTTTCAAATCCTTCAACTGGATTAATTGTCTTACATCACGCTCAAGATAAGTTTCCATGTACTGTCGATAAGTTCGAGTTGGGTCTAACTGGTCTTGATAAATTCGTGGATAGAAACCTTGAAAAATTTGTTGATGCACCTCGAGTGCTGAGAAACTTTGCCCAAGCTCGGACAAGGAAAATGGGAGTAAATGCAAAACTGCTGTTCGTCCAGCTAATGATTGAGTAATTGCGGCATTAAGGGAAAATTGGTGGCTCCCTGTTAAAATAAATCTCCCTTTTGCCTGAGGTTCTTCATCTACCCTAACTTGAATGTAAGACAAGAGTTCAGGGACTTGTTGAACTTCATCAAAAATCGCGCCATTGGGATACTGGCTCAACAATTGCTTAGGATCTTGCTGCGTCATGAAACGAATATCGGGAGATTCCAAATTCACATAGGGTTTATCAGGAAAACAATGTCGAACTAAAGTGGTTTTACCGGATTGCCGTGGACCCGTGATCGTAATGACTGGGTATTCCTGAGCGGCTCTTGCAATCTCTTTGGAAATCTCTCTCTCGATATAGATCATTGAAGCCCTCTAATACGCTGAATGAAGCTTTGATGATATCATACAACTTCATTTTTGTACAAAATTTATTACAACATTGAAGTCTGACTTCGTTTTTGTACGCATTGATCTTTAAAATTTTCTCAACATTTATCGTTCAAAAATCAACGACAGCGCTCTTAATTTCACCCCCTCCCGAGACAAACGAGAGACCAAAGCATCCAATAAATCTTGGCATTTTTGTCGGATTTCTTCTGAACTTAAATTTGTAGGCTTCAACTGTTCCCCATAGTGATTGATGACTTTTTTTATCGCGTCCAGCGAGCGCCGATTCTGCTCCGATAAGCTATACAACACTCGCACCGCTTGGTGGGGATTTTTTAAACTCCGATGCAGTTCGAGAAGGTATTCAAACGCCTCTTGTTCAAATCGATGACGTGAAATTCGGTCTGCTTCAAGGTTCTCCTGCATATCCAGCAAAATTTTCTGTGCTGGGGTAACCGAAAGGCTATTTTCAAGCTGAAATTTCTCTTGCAGATCTTTGCTTCGGACCCTTCCCAATAGCGAAGGTTTATGAATCATGGGTGTCATAGCATTCCTTAATTTCATACAGCATGGATAAGGCTTCTCGAGGCGATAAAGTATCCAGATCAAGCTGAGACAGTTTATCCAGAATAGGGAATGCGGTAAGCGATGTAAATAATTCTTGTTGGAGTGGTTCTTTTTCTTTCTGCAAAGATTTCCCAGATTCTAGCTTTTGCAGGTAGCGTTTCGCTTGTTGGATGACCGCTGAGGGGATCCCTGCCAGCTTCGCCACTTGCAATCCATAACTTTGACTCGCTGGTCCCGTTTTGACTTCATGCAGAAAAATAATGCTATCCAAATGTTCAGCCGCACTTAAATGGATATTGGCAATATGAGGGTATTCTTCGGGTAAATGCGTCAATTCAAAATAATGAGTCGCAAATAAAGTGAGCGATCGCAGCTGCTTCGCAAGATATTCCGCCACAGAATACGCCAAAGATAAGCCATCAAACGTGCTCGTTCCTCGTCCAATTTCATCGATCAACACTAAACTTTTTTCTGTAGCTTGATGCAAAATGGCCGCGGTTTCTGTCATCTCGACCATAAATGTCGATCGATTGGACGCCAGATCATCCGAAGCCCCAATCCGCGTAAAAAGTCGATCAATGTTCCCAATCCTAGCTGAGGTCGCGGGCACGAAGCATCCCGCATGAGCGAGCAAAACAATCAAAGCCGTTTGACGCATGTACGTCGATTTCCCCCCCATATTGGGTCCCGTAATCAATAACATGGACGGATGCTCGCCGCCCAAACGGCAGTCATTGGCAATAAAAGGGGCCTTACTCACGTGTTCTACCACCAAATGCCGACCTTTTTGATATTCCACCTCTGTCGACTCCGTGAGAACCGGTCGAACTAAGCGAAGGGCCAACGCCCGCTCAGCAAAACTCGTTAAGACGTCAGTCAATGCGATCATTTCTGCCGTTTTTTGAAACCGAGACAGATCCGGAATCAAAGTATCGAGGAGGGCGTCGTATAACTGCTTCTCTCGAGCAATAGCACGATCTTTAGCGCTTAAAACTTCATCCTCGAACTTCTTCAACTCCGGAGTGATATAACGTTCTGCGTTCTTGATCGTTTGTCGTCGAACATAATCCACGGGGATATTCCCCGATTCCGCCTGGGCTTTTGTCATTTCAATATAATAGCCATGAACTCGATTAAAGCTCACTTTTAAGGTGGATATGCCCGTTCGCTTTCGTTCCTGAGTCTCCAAATCCACCAAGAATTGTGCAGCGTTCTCGCTGAGATGCTGCAGTTGATCGAGCTCCGCATCAAAACCCTGGGCGATCACACCTCCCTCTCGAATCAAAAGTGGCGGATCCTCAACAATCGCCCGACTTAATTGATCAACAACCGATTCATGAAGAGGTAGGCTTGCAAAAAAAGAAAAGCCCGCGGGGAGTAAAGGGATCAAAGTCGGTAAGGTCTGAAAACTTTGCTTTAAACCAATCAAATCCCGTGGTCGGGCTGATTTTAAAGCGATGCGAGTGGAAATTCGTTCAATATCTCCAATCGATTTCAGGCTGCTTTGAATAGCATCGATTTTCCCTGAATTTAAAATGGCCTCAACCGCATCGTGTCTGGCCTTTAAAAGCGATAAATCGCGGGAGGGACATTGCAAATACCGTCTCAATAGTCGAGCCCCCATCGGGGTTTTTGTGCTGTCTAAGACGGAGACTAAAGTATGAGTTTTTCCTCCTGCCAGATTCGTGTCAATTTCTAGGTTTCGACGAGTGACGGCATCCAATCGAAGCATCTCAGCAGAACGCTCGACCTTCACACTCGTAATGGGAATGTTCACCCCTTTCTGCGTCTCTTTGACATAATGCAATAAGGCCCCCGCTGCACTAATCGCTTCAGGAAGATCCGCACAATCAAAAGCAGACAAGTCTTGGACTCCCAGATGCTTATGCAAGAGCGGAATCGCCGTTTTAAATTGAAATTCCCAAGGGGGTCGTCGACGAGTCTGGGTTCGATGAGCCAAGCTCAAAAACAAGGGGTCTTGCTCATGAATCAATAACTCTTTGGGATTCAATCGAGCCAGCTCACTGGCACACTCACGTCGAGGAACCTTGCTCAGCCATAATTTTCCACAAGAGACTTCCAGAGCAGCAAATCCCACTTGATCTTTCACCGAATAGACTGCCAACAACAGATTCTCAGTGGAAGCTTCCAGCAAGCCCTCTTCAAATAAAGTGCCCGGTGTAATAATGCGCAGGACTTCTCGTTTAACAGGACCTTTACTTGTCCCTGGTTCCTCCATCTGCTCACAAATCGCGATGGATTCCCCCAGTTTGACTAATTTGGCCAGATACGATTCCACCGCATGATAAGGCACTCCTGCCATGGGAATCGGATTTCCGCCTGATTGGCCTCGTGTTGTGAGCGTGATCCCCAAAAGTTCAGCCGCTTTCTTGGCATCTTCAAAAAACAGTTCGTAGAAATCTCCCATGCGATAAAACAAAAGTACATCAGGATGCTCCGCCTTGATCCCAAGATATTGTTGCATCATGGGGGTGTGAGGCGTGACAGGAGCATCGGACATGGGCAGCTCTCCTTTTCAATAAAAAAATCCAGGGTAAAGCCGAGCGTTAGCAATTAAATCACGATCCTTTTGATTTACCCCTGCTCGACGCAAACAAAAATCCCATTCTTTCTGGACAGTTTTAACAATGAAATTCAAGGTGACCGCCGCCTCTTCTTCAGAAAGCAAAAAACGTTGATGTCCACTCATAAGATTTTTTTGACGAGCGATACGGCCTTCTAATCCACACGACATCGCAAGAAATCGAGAGTCTTCTGCTATCGTCGGCGTGGGAGTTAAATCATAAGCAGGACTTAAACGCCAGCCTTCTTTTTTCCCTAAAATGGCATGATTTCTAGGGTGGTCATCTAAGTTTGAAATTGCAGCATTAAAGCACATTCGAGCAAACAACTCTTTCAAATCGTCTTTTGGAGTCATACTCAAGCGCCGAAGTTCATCCGCTAATGAAAGATAAGACCAATTTTCTTTAGAGGAAGGACTTTCATCCGCATTCAAGCAAGTTAATGCACTGAGCATCCGATGACGTAAGTACCCTTCTCCTAATTTATCTCGGTCAAAACGACGAACCAATAAAACGTCTTTTCCACCTACCGAAACTACTTTGCTATCAGAGACTTGCAATCCACAAGACTTCGCCAGTTTTAAAAACGCATGTTCCACTAAGGGTTGATTCCAACGATCTTGAGGACTGGTGAATTTTGCAATCCATAAACTTTTTGCATCTTCAATGACAGCCTTTGGTCTCGCACCTCCCATGGAAGTGCCTTCCAACAATAATTCTTGGACTTGCTGAACTTTTGAGTTTGCTATTGATACTCCAGAAAGAATGGATTCAGCCACCCTTTGTAGTGATTCTAAATCAAGAGTTCGACTAAAATTTCGGCGAGGGGAAGGAGGTGTGATTCCAAATCCAAAACCCAAAGCTCCTGCTCGATCATCAGGCCCATACATTAAATAATCAAAGTCTTCAAGCCCGTGTCTTCCTACATGGTGTTCTATCACTTGACGACCCCAAAAATCTGGCATCGAATCTCGAATGGCTCCGAAAAATCCCTTCAGATAAGGGGTTTCAAAGACTCTTTCATCCAATTTGAGATGTAGAGGATCTAGTTCAACCGCATTAGAACGCGCTAAATAAGTTTTACCATAAATAAATTTACCATTACTCTCACCATTATTACTGTAAAGGGTAAACCGACCTGCGGTAACAAATTCTGTCTCTCCTGGCAAAACAATATAAACAAAACACTCTCTTTCTTGTCTCTTGAGCTTTTTAGAAATCATTGTCTAAAGCTCCTCTACGCTTGGGTGCCGTCTTTGGGGAATGAATCCGTTCTAAAGCTATGCCTTGAACATCCAACTTAGGATCTCCTAGGCTCGACAGGCCTTCCATTAAGCCCAAGGCCCAAAGTGCGGAAAGATACGAACCAACAGCAACGGTAGATTTACCTTTCTCAATATCGGACATTGAATACCTGGAGATCCCTATTCGAATCGCCAAATCTTCCAAACGCATCTTTCGACGAATTCTAGCCATCCGAATGTTCTGACCTATCGTAATCAGTACCGTTTCAACCTCCGCGGGGAGAGTAAGCTTAGACTTTGCCATGCGTGATATAATAAACTTATAAATGATTAAAGTTGATTATATCCAACATTTTTGAAAATTCCAGCCCTTTATTCCTCATCCGCATCATCCAACTCAATCGGCAACACCGGCTGACGACGACGTTTGGGTTTCTTTTGATCCGATTGCTGCAGAGCATCCTGTAAAGCACTCGCCGGATCATGGAAATCTGCCATGCCAAATCTTCCTTGCGGAGACTTGGATTTGCTTCGTTGTAAGCGGTGTTCGGTCAAACCCGTTCCTGCAGGAATCAGTCGACCGACTGTCACATTTTCTTTGAGACCATACATATAATCGACACGACCGCTGACCGCAGCTTCTGTCAATACTCGGGTTGTCTCTTGGAAAGAAGCTGCGGAGATAAAGGACTCTGTCGACAGGGAAGCTTTCGTAATCCCCTGCAAGATTTGAGTGTATAAAGTGAGATGTTTTTTCTCTCGACGCAGTTCATCGTTCATCTCGAGCACTCGCATCACGTCCATTTGCTCACCGCGGAGGAATCCGCTATCGCCAGGAGAGGTAATTTCAATACGACGGATCATCTGTCGAATGATCACTTCAATATGCTTATCGTTAATTTTTACCCCTTGAAGGCGATAAACATCTTGAATTTCATTGACCAAATACGCGGCCAATGCACTGACTCCCTTCAAGCGCAAAATATCATGAAGGTTTAAAGGTCCGTCGGAGACAATTTCTCCACGCTCTACCGTTTCCCCTTCGAAAACGTTGATATGACGCCATTTTGGAATCAAAATTTCAACAGGTTCTGCATTATTGGCTGGCGTTAAGACTAAGCGACGCTTACCTTTGGTTTCTTTTCCATAGCTCACAACACCAGTGATTTCCGCCAAGATGGCTGACTCTTTTGGTTTTCTCGCTTCAAACAGATCGGCCACTCGAGGAAGCCCCCCGGTGATATCTTTGTTTTTCGAGCTTTCTTGTGGAACTCGAGCCAAGACCGTTCCCACTGAAATTTTTTGTCCATCTTCAATCGAAACCACGCCATTAACAGGGATTAAGTAATGCGCTGGTACTTGAGAGTTTGCGAAATATAAATCCTTTCCATTTGCGTCAACGAGCTTCAGCATCGGTTTTAAATCTCGACCAGAGGAGCTTCGATGTTTCGGGTCAGTAATGACGATATTGTTCAAACCGGTTAATTCATCGGTTTGACGATTCACCGTCACCCCTTCAATCATGTCAGCAAACTTCACGATTCCCGCCACTTCCGTGACGATGGGATGCATGTGAGGATCCCAGGTTGCCACGACCAAGCCCGGTTTAACTTCTGCGCCATCGGCAAAATTCAATTCCGAACCGTAAGGAATTTTATAGCGTTCTCGTTCACGACCGTATTGATCTGAGACCGTCAGTTCACCAGAACGAGACACAACGACCAATTTTCCGCTTGCATTTTTTAAGGTCTTCATCTTCTGCAAACGCATATGGCCCAAGGTTTTAACTTGAACATTATTTTCAGCCGTTGCTCGAGACGCCGCACCCCCAATGTGGAAAGTTCTCATGGTTAACTGTGTTCCCGGCTCCCCGATCGATTGAGCTGCAATCACGCCGATCGCTTCCCCTTCGTTCACCACATGGCCACGAGCAAGATCTCGACCATAACATTTTGCACAAACACCTCGACGAGTTTCACAGGTAATCGCCGAGCGAACTTTGATCTCATCCACCCCCATGGTTTCGACTCGCTTCACCCAGTGCTCATCCAAAAAGGTTCCTGCCGCTAGCAAAACTTCTTTCGGATTGCTAGGTGAAACCACATCTTCTGCCACTAATCGACCTAGGACTCGTTCGTGCAAGGGAACTACAATATCGCCCCCTTCAATGTGAGGTCCAATCAACAAGCCTTCGGTGGTCCCGCAGTCCTCTTCCGTAATCACTAAATCTTGCGCGACATCTACTAAACGTCGCGTTAAATATCCTGAGTTTGCTGTCTTAAGCGCGGTATCTGCTAAACCCTTACGAGCCCCGTGGGTCGAAGTAAAGTAGGAGCCCACATTCAAGCCCTCACGGAAGTTTTCTACAATCGCCGTTTCAATAATACTTCCATCGGGACGGGCCATGAGTCCCCGCATCCCTGCAAGCTGCCGAATCTGTGCGGCAGAACCCCGAGCTCCAGAGTCCGCCATCATGTAAATGGAATTGAAGGATTCTTGCTGAACATGCTTCCCTTTCTTGTCTTGTATCGTTTCAGAACCAATGACATCCATCATGGCTTTAGACACTTGATCATTAGCACGCGACCAAATATCAATCGCTTTGTTATAGCGTTCCGTTTCGGTGATTAATCCCCCCGCAAACTGCTCAGCATTTTCTTTAATCTGAGTTTCAGCTTCCTTGATGATATTGGCTTTCGCGGAAGGGATCATTAAATCTTCAATCCCAATAGAAATCCCGGAGCGCGTGGCGTAATAAAAGCCGGTATACATCAATTGGTCCGCAAAAATAACCGTAGATTTAACCCCTAGGCGTCGATAAGAAATATCAACCAACTCGGCTAATTTCTTCTTCGTCAACACTCGATTGACCCAAGAGAAAGAAAGCCCGGGAGGCAGAATATCAAACAAAAGCGCGCGGCCAACCGTCGTATCATAAAGCTGGGATACTCGTTCTTTTTCCCCTTGATCATTCAATACTTCTTGCTCAATAAACACTTTAACCTTGGCATGAATATCCACGGCTTTGGTTTCATAGGCTCGGCGAACTTCATCGGGATCTGTAAAATATTTCCCTTCTCCTTTCGCATTAACTGCTTCTCGCGTCATGTAATACAAGCCTAAAACAATATCTTGCGTGGGCCCGATAATGGGCTCTCCGTTCGCAGGATGAAGAATGTTATTCGTGGCCATCATCAAGGCGCGCGCCTCAATTTGAGCTTCAATAGTTAAGGGGATGTGAACGGCCATTTGGTCACCGTCAAAGTCAGCGTTATAGGCCACACAGACCAGGGGATGAAGCTGAATTGCTTTCCCTTCAATCAGGACAGGTTCAAAGGCTTGAATCCCTAATCGGTGAAGAGTTGGAGCTCGGTTCAGTAAAATCGGATGTTCACGAATGACTTCGTCCAAAATATCCCAAACTACCGCTTCTTCACGTTCAACCATCTTCTTGGCCGCTTTGATGGTACTCGCCAACTCACGACGCTCTAATTTGCTGAAAATAAACGGTTTGAACAACTCCAAAGCCATTTTTTTCGGTAAGCCGCATTGATGCAACTTCAAGGTTGGACCAACCACAATCACAGAACGACCGGAATAATCGACACGTTTACCCAATAAATTTTGACGGAAGCGACCTTGCTTCCCTTTGATCATATCCGCCAAAGATTTCAGCGGACGTTTGTTTGTCCCAGTCACTGCACGGCCTCGACGGCCATTGTCCAACAAAGCATCCACTGATTCTTGAAGCATGCGTTTTTCATTTCGAACGATAATGTCCGGAGCATTCAGCTCTAACAAACGCTTCAATCGATTGTTACGATTAATCACTCGGCGGTACAGATCGTTAAGATCCGAAGTCGCAAAACGACCTCCATCCAGAGGAACCAAAGGACGTAAATCGGGGGGTAAGACGGGCAGGATCGTTAATACCATCCAAGAAGGATTGTTCCCCGAACGTTCGAAGGCTTCGAGCAACTTCAGTCGTTTGGAGATCTTTTTAATTTTGGTCTCACTCGTGGTTTGAGGCAGTTCTTCGTATAAGCGATCAACTTCCGTTTTAATGTTAATCGTTTTTAACATCGCATAGATGGCTTCGCCGCCCATGCTCGCTTCAAATTCATCCCCAAACTCTTCAAGCGCATTGAGGTAAGCTTCTTCGTTCAATAATTGCCCACGTTCAAGCGTGGTCATCCCAGGATTAATCACGACATAAGCTTCGAAATAAAGCACTCGTTCCACATCTCGGAGCGTCATATCGAGCACTAAGCCAATGCGAGAAGGCAAGGATTTCAAAAACCAAATATGGGCGACCGGAGAGGCTAAAGTAATGTGTCCCATGCGTTCGCGACGAACTTTGGTCTGAGTGACTTCTACTCCGCACTTTTCGCAGATGACTCCACGATGTTTCAGACGTTTGTATTTTCCGCATAGACATTCATAGTCTTTGATGGGACCGAAAGTCCGACAGCAGAACATCCCGTCTTTCTCGGGCTTTAAGGTCCGATAATTAATCGTTTCAGCCTTTCTGACTTCCCCATACGACCATGATTGAATGTCTTCCGGGGACGCAAGCCCGAGCCGGATGCGATTGAAATATTTATCACCGCCACGAACATTTTTAAAAACTCTTAATAAGCCTTCCACTCTCTATCTCCTACCCGTACTGCTGCCGTTAATCTGATTCCAATTCCATATTGATTCCCAAGGCTCTGACTTCTTTTGTCAAGACATTGAAGGACTCCGGAAGCCCAGGAGCCATGCTGAAATCGCCATCGACAATGTTTTTATACATCTTCGTTCGACCATTCACGTCATCCGACTTCACCGTCAACATTTCGCGCAAAATATAGGCAGCGCCATACGCTTCAAGTGCCCATACTTCCATTTCTCCAAAACGTTGGCCCCCAAATTGAGCTTTACCTCCAAGCGGTTGCTGCGTGACCAAGCTATAAGAACCCGTTGATCTCGCATGCATCTTGTCATCAACCAAGTGATTCAATTTGAGCACATACATGTAGCCCACGGTAACCGGTCGATCAAAGGCCTCGCCACTTCGACCATCGTAGAGGGTGGTTTGTCCTGACTCTGGTAAGCCAGCGGCTTTAAGTAGTCCTTTGATTTCCTGCTCAGAGGCTCCATCAAATACCGGACTTGCCACCGGTAATCCCTCGCTTAAATTTTCCGCCAAGGTTCGCAATTCTTTCTCAGAGAAATCCTTCAAATCAGAGGTTTTATTGCCCACGCAGTTGTAAACCTCTTCTAAGGATTTTCGAAGACTTTCTTTGGAAGGTTTCGATTCCAGAAGGTTCCCGATTTTGAGTCCCATTCCTCGAGCTGCCCAGCCCAAATGGGTTTCCAAAATCTGACCAATATTCATCCGAGATGGCACCCCTAAAGGATTTAGGACGATATCTACTGTCGTTCCATCGGCTAAATAGGGCATATCTTCAACGGGTAAAATCCGTGAGATGACCCCTTTGTTTCCATGGCGTCCTGCCATTTTATCGCCCGGCTGAATACGACGTTTAATCGCCACATTCACTTTAACAATTTTAAGCACTCCAGGAGATAAATCATCGCCTTGAATAATTTTTTTACGTTTATCCTGAAGACGCTTATCGTAATCTTCTCGATATTGAGTCAACTGCGTTTCCGCCTCAGATAACTGAGCCATCACTTTGTCGTCATCGAATTTAAGGCCCGTCCATTTGTCTCGGGTCAACGACGTTAAATCTTCAGCAGAAAGTACCGTCCCTTTTTTCAAGCCTTGTCCCGCTGATTTTAAAGTTTGACCGATTAAGGCTTCTTTCAATCCATGAAAAATCGCCTCTTCCAAAATAAAGAACTCCTCGTCCAAATCTTTTTTGATGGCGGCGATATCGGCTTTTTCAATTTCAAGGGCTCGAGAATCCTTCTCTAAACCGTCTCGGGTGAACACTTGAACATCAATCACCGTCCCATACATTCCTGCTGGAATTCGAAGCGAGGTATCCTTCACATCCGAAGCTTTTTCCCCAAAGATGGCTCGCAATAATTTTTCTTCTGGGGTCAGCTGGGTTTCCCCTTTCGGAGAGACTTTCGAGACCACAATATCGCCAGGGCCCACTTGCGCCCCGATATAAACAATCCCTGCTTCGTCTAGTTTGGCTAAAGCGCCTTCCCCTACGTTCGGGTTATCCGCTGTAATTTCTTCTGGCCCCAACTTGGTATCGCGAGAAACACACGTTAACTCTTCGATATGAATCGTCGTAAACCGATCTTCTTCAACGACTCGTTCAGAAATCAAAATGGAGTCTTCAAAGTTAAAGCCGTTCCAAGGCATAAAAGCGACCAACATATTTTGACCTAGCGCCAATTCGCCCTTATCGGTCGAGGAACCATCCGCCAGAATGTCTCCTACTCGAACCACGTCACCCGGCTTCACGATCGGACGTTGATTAATGCAAGTGTTTTGATTGGAGCGCGTAAATTTCGTGAGATTATAGATATCAACCCAGGGCTGCTTTTCAGCAATTTCCGCTTTATTAACACGAACGACTATTCGTCCCCCGTCCACACTATCAACTTTTCCCCCTCGGCTGGCCACAACACAGGTGCCTGAGTCTCGAGCAACGACTCGTTCCAAGCCCGTACCCACTAAAGGTTTTTGAGCAATTAAGGTGGGAACTGCTTGGCGTTGCATGTTGGAACCCATCAAAGCACGGTTCGCATCGTCATGTTCTAAGAAAGGAATTAACGCAGCAGCAATCGACACCATTTGCATGATGGAAACGTCCATGTAATCCACCTGATCTGCCGAGGCCAAGATCGATTCCCCTTTTTGGTGACAAGGAATCAAGGTAGAAACTAGTCGATGGTGCTTATCCATCTCTGCATTCGCCTGAGCAATAATGTACTTGGATTCTTCCATAGCAGACAGATATTCCACTTCGTCTGTCACCACTCCTTTGACGACTTTTCGATAAGGCACTTCAAGGAATCCAAACTTATTCGTTCTAGCATAACAGGCTAAAGAATTGATCAAACCAATGTTCGGTCCTTCCGGCGTTTCAATCGGACAAGCACGGCCGTAATGCGTGGGGTGAACGTCTCGAACTTCAAAACCCGCTCGATCCCGCGTCAAACCTCCAGGCCCTAGGGCAGAGACTCTACGTTTATGCGTAATTTCAGATAAGGGATTATTTTGATCCATAAATTGAGACAGCTGACTGGAACCAAAAAACTCTTTAATCGCCGCCGAGACCGGCTTGGCGTTAATCAGATCTTGAGGCATGAGCTGTTCACGATCGACCAAAGCTAAACGCTCTTTGATCGTTCGTTCTACTCGGACCAAACCGACTCGGAATTGATTCTCCGTCATTTCTCCCACACAGCGAACGCGACGATTGCCCAGGTGATCAATATCGTCAATCTCACCCTTCCCATCACGAATGTTCACCAGCATACGGACGGTATCGATAATATCCTGATTCGACAGTACGCCTTCTCCGGTATCGTTTTCACGTTCAAGGCGTCGATTTAATTTCATTCGACCCACTTCTGAAAGATCATAACGTTCTTCAGAGAAAAACAGACTTTGGAACATAGATTCTGCGGCTTCTTGAGTCGGAGGCTCCCCCGGTCGCATCATTCGGTAAATTTCAACTAAGGCATCTAAACGAGTCTGACAACTATCCACTCTCAAGGTATCAGAAAGATAAGCGCCTCGATTTAATTCATTGGTATAAATCACTTTAAAACTCTTGATACCGGCGGCGACTAACTTATCAATCAATTCAACGCTCACTTCATCGTTCGCTTGAATTAAAATTTCACCGCTCGTTTTGTCAGAGATATTTTCAGCAAACACACGGCCAACGACTTCATCCTTAGAAATCGTTAATTCCTTCATGCCTTCTTTTTCCAGCGATCGAATGTGCTTCGCATTAATCCGCCGATTCGCTTCAACCAAAACATTTCCAGCTTTATCTCTAATTTCAAAAGACAACACTTCGCCTTTGAGCTGTTCTGGAACAATTTTTAAATGCAGCTTTCCGTCTTTGCTGAGTTTGTATTCGGAAAAGTCAAAATAGGTCTTTAAAATTTCTGCCGCATCCATTCCTAAGGCTCTTAAAATCACCGTGACGGGCAATTTGCGGCGACGGTCAATTCGGGCATACAACATATCTTTTGGATCAAATTCAAAATCCAGCCAAGAACCTCGATACGGAATGATTCGAGCAGCATATAAATATTTTCCGGAAGAATGCGTCTTGCCTCGATCATGATCAAAAAACACCCCAGGGGATCGATGCAACTGGGAAACGACCACTCGTTCCGTTCCATTGATGACAAAGGTCCCTTCTTTGGTCATTAAAGGAAGCTCACACAAGTAGACTTCTTGCTCTTTAATTTCTTTGACTCGCTTGTCATCGGAAGAGTCTCTTTCATAAACAACCAGTCTAAAAGTCGCCCTCACCGGAGCGGCGTAAGTAATTCCTCGAGTACGAGACTCGTGAACATCAAATAAGGGCTCGACTAAACGATGTCCCACATATTGAATTTCTGCCATTTCAGTGGCACTTTTTATAGGGAAAATCGACAATAACGCGGATTTCAAACCGCCTTCATAGAGAAACTTATCATAAGATTCCGTTTGAATTTTTAGTAAGTTATCGACCTCCTTAATACAAGGAAGCTTCCCAAAAAATTTTCGTACACTTTGACGTTCAGCTAGCGCGGTTATTGCCATAATGATGCCATTCCCCATGAATCGATTTTATCTGAAACGGGAACGGGCCACAGCGTTTTGTGGCCCATTCTTCTAATATAAAAAGAGCGAGATTACTTCAACGTAACCTTAGCCCCTGCTTCTTCCAGTTGTTTTTTCAGCTTTTCAGCGTCTGCTTTAGACAAGCCTTCCTTGATCGTTGCAGGAACCGCTTCAACCAAATCTTTCGCTTCTTTCAAGCCCAAGCCGCTCACTTCTCGAACGACTTTAATCACTCCGACTTTGTTTTCGCCGAAGGAATCCATCACAACGGTAAACTCGGTTTTTTCAGCCGCTGCTGCCGCTGGGCCTGCTGCCGCTGGAGCAACCGCAACTGCTGCTGCAGCGCTCACTCCAAATTTAGCTTCCATTTTTTCAATTAATTCGCAGACTTGCATAACACTTAAGTCAGCAACAGCGTCCAAAATTTTATCCACTGATAATGCGGCGGTCATAATAATTTACTCCTAAAAATTTATTAACAATTACGAAGCTTGCTTCTGATCTCTCAGCGCAGCAAACAATCTGACGAGTTTCGCGTGAGGCTCTCTCGTTGTTCGAACAAACTTGCTGATAGGTGCTTTCATGACACTCATTAAGGTCGCCATAGCTTCCTTGTAAGTGGGCAACTTAGCGATAGCGTCCAGTTTGTCTGGGCCATGCAAAGCTCCTCCAATCGACAACCATTTCACCAACAAATTATTGTCTTTCGAGAAATCCTTCACTAACCGAGCGGCAGCCCCTGGTTCTTCTTTTGAAAAAGCCAAGACTAAAGGGCCTTTTAACGCTTCAGCCATGCAGGCAAAAGCGGTCCCTTCCAGCGCTCGACGAGCTAAGGTGTTGCGAACTACTCTTACGTAAACTCCACTTGCGCGAGCTTTGGAACGTAAGCTACCCATTTGATTCACGGAAAGGCCGCGATAATCTGCGGCAACCACAGATATCGCATCACGAGCCACTTCAGCAACTTCGGCCACAATGACCTTCTTTTGCTCTATGTTAAGCGCCATGCTATCAACCTCTTGCTTAAGATTTCACACGTCAACCAGGTCTTCACCTGATGACACCTGTACAATGCGCCTTCGATCAAATCGCAACAAGAATTCTGCAAATGATATCGGTCACATCGTCTACTCAGGACATTAAGGGCGAACCCTCCTGAGGTCTTTGACGAGCGTAAACCAGAGTGATTCACGACCCGATCAAAACTAGTGAGATAATAAATTAATATCACCTAAACTTAACTAAAAATCTGACAAATTATACCTACCTTAAGTTGCCAGAATCCATACATTTATGACTCATCAACACTCGAGATATCGACTTTTATCCCAGGGCCCATCGTGGTCGATAAGGTCAACTTCTTGAGGTAAATCCCTTTTGAAGTCGAGGGTTTCAAGCGTTTCAAATCCAAAATTAAAGCTTTCAAATTATCCAATAATTGCTCTGGGCTAAGGCTAACATTCCCAATTCTTGCATGAACAATTCCCGCTTTATCATTTCGAAAACGAATTTGCCCGGCTTTCGCATGACGAACCGCGGTTGCAACGTCTGGAGTTACGGTTCCAACTTTAGGATTGGGCATCAAGCCTTTGGGTCCTAAAACTTGGCCCAGTTGCCCCACCACTCGCATCGCATCAGGGGAAGCAATCACTACGTCGAAAGGAAAATCACCTGCTTTCGCTCGCTCAGCCAGATCATCCATCCCTACGGCATCTGCGCCCGCTTCTGAGGCTAATTTTGCATTATTTCCTTGAGTAAAAACGGCGACTCTAACCAGCTTTCCCGTTCCATGCGGAAGATTACAAGCGCCTCGAACCGTCTGTTCTGATTTTTCCGCCAAAATGCCTAAATTGACGGCCACATCAAAGGACTGAACAAATTTACACTCCGGCAAAGCGCGGAGCACTTCGATCGCTTTTTTAGCTGGGACGACTGGAGGCAATTGTTGATCAGCCAAGAGTTTTTTTATCGTCGCATTTCGTTTTGAAATTCCCATGATTACGCTCCCATCTCAGAATCAACACCCATGCTGCGTGCGGTACCTGCAATGGTCCGAATCGCGGCTTCTTCTGAAGCTGCCGTCAAGTTTGAGGCTTTCGCTTTTGCAATTTCAGCTAATTGTTTGCGAGAAATTTTACCCACTTTCTCTGTATTGGGTCTCGCACTTCCGGAGGCCAGACCTAAATGCTTTTTGATAAACCAACTCGCAGGAGGCGTATTCAATTTGAAGGTAAAAGAGCTATCCCCTTTCACCGAAATTACCACGGGCAAGGGCATCCCCTTTTCCATGTTTTGAGTAGCGGCATTAAATTGCTTGCAGAACTCCATGATATTAACTTTGTGTTGACCTAAAGCAGGCCCAACCGGAGGACTAGGATTCGCAGAGCCCGCTCCAATTTGTAACTTGATTTGTGCAACAACGGTATCCTTCGAAACTTTAGGAGCACCCGCTCCTGCTTTATTCCCTGACATTTATACTCCTTTGGGGTCATCACGCCTCTCGGCTCCCCCGTTTGTTTTTACAGTTTGTTAATTTGGGAAAAGTCCAGCTCTACTGGCGTCGCTCTACCAAAAATAGACACCGACACTCGAACTTTACTTTTTTCATAATTAACTTCTTCGATCACTCCCGTGAAATCTTCAAAAGGCCCTTCATTGACTCGAACGATCTCTCCGACCTCGTACAAGGTCTTGGGGCGAGGTTTATCCACACTGGTATCTAGACGAGACAAGATCTGTTCTACCTCCTTGGAAGCGATAGGAGTGGGCTTATCTGACGTCCCACCGACAAAGCCTAGGATTCGAGGAACATGGCGCACTAAATGCCAGGTCTCGTCATTCATTTCCATTTCAATTAGCACATAGCCTGGGAAAAACTTACGTTCGCTCTTTCTTTTTTGCCCCCCTTTCATTTCAAAAACACTTTCGGTAGGAACAAGAATTTGTCCAAAAAAAGCATCTAATTGAGATTCATGTATGGCTCTTTCAAGGAATTCTTTTGCTTTCTTTTCAAACATGGCTTGTGTTTGTAATACATACCATTTTTTCTTTTCACTACTCATTTTACCTGCGCCATCCTTAAACCAAAATCGAACTAATCAAGAGCGAAAACACACTATCCACGCCCCAGAGAATCAGGCTGATGATCAAAACCACGAGAAAAATTAAAAAAGAAGTCTGTAAGGTTTCTTTCCGACTAGGCCAAACCACTTTTTTGAGTTCTCGATGCGCTTCTTTAATGAAGGTTCCAATGTTCTTGCCCTGTTGAGTGAGGGCGAGCATTCCAAGAGAAATCAGAATCATTAATAGCGCCAACATCCATTTCAGACTGGCATTCAAAGCACTGAAATAAAGATCTCCAGAAACTAAGCCTAATAAAATGGCAGCGATTAAAAACCACAGCGAAACGTCTTTCTTGCTGAATTTTGTGGTTTTTTGTTGCAAAGAACGCACGTTATTGACCTGCTCATTAAAAAATAGGGGCCGAATCTATCACAAGCCGTTTTTAGATTTCAAGAATTTGTCAAATTTTTATGCTGGCAGGCTAGGAGGGACTCGAACCCCCAACCCTCGGTTTTGGAGACCGATGCTCTACCAATTGAACTACTAGCCTAAACCTGGAGGGCGATTTAATCATGCTGAGAGGAGAAGTCAAGAAATGGAAACATACCCTAAAAAATTTCCATATTCAGAGAGGCGAGTTATTTGAACTTTTAAAAAAGAAACTTTTTATCAAGGAGGGTGGATTTTTTTCATTCTTAAAAGTAATTCATATTTCTTTTTCTCTTTCTTAGTTGTTATTTCTAATTCGCGCAGTTTGTGTGGATGAGTTTTCAAAAGCGAAGATTTCATTGAGGAAAAAGGTTCTTGTTAGGGTGTGAGCCTGAACTTGCTTTGCTGTTCATGGGTGTGGATAGTTTTGGATACCTTTCTTTTTCTACCGGCATTCTCACGGCTTTTCCTCAGGATTCTCGAATAGTTTTGCACAGACTTATTAACAACTCTCTTGCGGTTAGAAATCTGAGTAGCTACCCTTGCGACCTTTTTGAAGGAGGATCCCTATGAGTATTTGGCAGGTCTGCCTTTCTCGTTTAGAGATGGAGTTAAAACCCCATGCATTCAGTACGTGGATTCGGCCTTTGGAATCAGAAGAATCGGAATCTGAGATCCTGCTGATTGCTCAAAATCGTTTTGTTCGCGATTGGGTGAATACGAATTACTTGGCTCGGATTCAAGCCTTGCTGAAGGAGATGGGCCATGCTTCGATGCAAGCTCGTATAGAGGTGGCCACGACGGTTCGGGCGCCCAGCAAACCGAAGGTATCGAATGCATTTACAGAACCTAAAACTGTTTCAGAATTTGGTGTAAGTGACTCTCACTTGAAGGAAGTTGAATTGGTGGGGGATCTGGGGCACTTTCTGAAATATGAAACTAATCTGAATTCGAAATTTGTGTTTGAAAATTATGTGGAAGGAAAGTCAAATCAATTGGCATGTGCCGCAGCGAAGCAAGTCGCTGAGAATCCAGGAAATGCGTATAATCCCTTGTTCTTATATGGGGGAGTGGGCTTAGGAAAGACGCACTTAATGCACGCGATTGGGAACTTGATCTTGATGCATCATCCTAAAAAGAAAGTGGTTTATCTCCATTCAGAGCG
>OBEQ011025141.1_pt1 | contig 23371 bp, 26 predicted proteins | sample 1670901 | NCBI WGS metagenome assembly OBEQ01 (sample SAMEA104232315, study PRJEB22302) | groundwater metagenome | biome: forest; feature: aquifer; material: groundwater | place: USA | collected 2011-08-07 | depth 5.4 m
GGGGTCGTCCTCCTTTGCTGTAGTCCTGTCGTGGCAGTAATGGTTCAATCACCCTCCATTGTTTCTCTGATAATTTTCTCATATACCTATGAGTGTACTATCAGAAAGCTCTCTATGTCAAGGTTTTGTTACAGGCTCTAGTTAACTATCAACTATAGGTTCTCAATAAATGAGTCAGCGATTGTTTTAATGAACCTCTGTTGTTAAACCGCCACTCAGACTCTTTTAAGTATAGCAGGAATGTATTCTTTCTGACCCCATTAAACTTTCTAAGCCTTCTTTTCACAAAACTCCAGAAACTTTCAATACCGTTAACGTGGCTGCGACCTCTGGCAAATTCATTCTTGGCGTGATGTACGCGGTAATGTCGATATCCGTGGTCATAACTCCTCCATCCATCGGTATAGATTGTTGATCCAGTCAGAATCCTGCCTCGTATCACAGGCATCAGTTCTTCTTTTGTACAATTGGTAACGATTTGTACATGTACTTTACCACCTCTTTTTAAGAGTCCAATGACCGGTATCTTCTCTCCAGCTCCTCGTCCTCGTTTACCCTTTACTCGTGTGGGACCAAAGTAACTCTCATCAATCTCCACTTCACCATTAAATTTACCCTTTTCAAGTGAGTCTTTAAGTACCACACTTCTAAATCTGTTAAAATAGTCTTCAACTGTGTGTCTGTTTAAATGTACTAAACGACTTGTTTCAAAAGCTGTTAAGTCATCACAGAAATACTGTACTATGAGATTAAATTTTACCCTTGAAATTCTTGATCGTTTAGGTCGTAGTCTTTTTACTGTCATTACAATCCATATTAACAGTTCTTCAACCGTTATCTAGACTAGACCCTTATTATTTATTGTAGAGAAAATTTTATCTCCTGTCAAATTAGAGTCTTGTCTCATACAAGATGAGCATGAAATAATAGTTAATTCTAGTGCAAGATGAGCATCTAGAGCCTGAGGTCTTGTAGAATCATAGGTCATGAATATTACTATGATTGATACAGGACTAAATAACTTTAAGGTAATTGCACCTGAAATTACAGAAAAACTGTAAGATAAAGGTGCGCCATGTTCAAGTATAGCAAATTAACACACAAACAGTTTCGGCAGTTACTTGACTGTTTTGTTCTGGGATTACCGGCACTGCAAGTAGCAAAGCATACAGGAATTCATAGGAATACCGTAAATAGGTTTTTCAGAAGAGTACGGCTCAAGATTGCAGAGGAAGAATACAAAGATTCAGATCTCTTAAAAGGAGAGATTGAACTTGACGAGTCGTATTTTGGAGGGAGAAAAAAAGGGCCCAGAGGACGAAGCAGCCTCAACAAACAGATTGTATTTGGGATATTGGAGAGAAAAGGTAAAGTACATACGGTATTAGTAAAAGATGTAACAGCGGCGACGTTAATGAAAGAGATTAAAGACCATACGGAGAAGGGATGCGTCTATTACACCGATAAGTTCCGCTCATACAATTCCCTCTCTCGATATGGCAAACATATGAAAATTGATCACGCAAAAGAGTATGTCAGGAACAAACACAATCATATTAACGGCATTGAAGGGTTCTGGAGTTTTGTGAAAAGAAGGCTTAGAAAGTTTAATGGAGTCAGAAAGAATACATTCCTGTTATACTTAAAAGAGTCTGAGTGGCGATTTAACAACAGAGGTGTTGTTAAACAATCGCTGACTCGTTTATTGAGAACCTATAGTTGATAATTAACTAGACAAGACCCATAATAAATAATGGATTCGGAAAAAACTTCCTTCACGCCACTTGATCTTTCTGGATTTAACCAAACCGGACTTTCATGGAAAATGAAAGACTTATTAAAACGAGCTTTAAAACGATTAAAAGAACGTTTTCTAACTTATCTTGGCAGTCTCCTTGCAGGTCTAATTATTTTTGTCATAGTGAATTTAATTTTGGTTGGAATTATCTTAATTTTATCCTCTTTACCAAACGTGCCGGTTTTAAATATTATTAATTTCCTGTTTAGAGCCGTTATCGTTATCATATTATTGCCGATAAATCTATATCTTTTTGTCTGGCTTGGACTTGTTTTAACTAATATCTTAATTCAAGAGCCAAGACAAGCTCTTAAAAAAACGCTGCAATCAACTCAACCGCTGGTCGGAGGTTTCGTAAGATATTCCATAGGTTTTTTCCTATTTATGTTATTTTTAATTCCATTGAATTTTGTTTTAACGACCTTCTTTTTTATTCCTGTTATCTCAATCATTTGGACATTTTGGAGCACATTTGCGATCTTTATCTATTTACAAAAACATAAAAAGGGGCTTGAAAATTTATGGGCGAGCTATAATACCATTAATCAAAAGCTTTGGCGAATTGCTTGGCGTAAACTCATAATTTCAATCATATTTAGCTTGTTAATAATTGCCCCTATCGCATTACTTGTCGGTCTCACCTTATTTAAAAAAGTAGCAGGAGATAGTGGTCTTGGCTTTGGTTTAATTCTGTTCTGGACAATTCCAGTGCTTATAAGTATTCCGCTCTCTTTTCTATTTGGAATCTTTACGACTAGTTTTGATTATGAGCTTTATCGTCTCTTGCCGGAACCAAGGTCCAGTACAAAACCAATTGTCTGGATTTGGGCAGGAATTATCGGGATTATATTAAGCATCGTGCTCTTAATTTACTTTCCTAAACTTACACCCTCTTCTTTTTTAAATTATTTTTACAAAAATAGTAAGTTAAGTCAGAATTCTCCTGCTAAACAATCTCAGACTGAAGAACCTATAAATTTTAAACAAGTCTTTGTTCCTTACACAAATAGAGCTTACAATTATAAATTAAATTATCCCTCTATTTACTTTATTGATGGTAAAAAGATTAATGTAGTACCGTCAGAAACTAAGGATAAAGCAAGTGTCTTTTTTATGGATAGCACTTATAAAAAACCCGGTCATGATATAAAAAAACTCGGACAATTTTTTCCCTTTTTTTCTATAAAAATTCTCTCAAAAGATACATTTCAAGAAATTTCCACAGAATCAAACGGCTCTCAATTTACTCAACAACAAAAAGACATCCTTTTTTCAATACCTGAAGGCTCTTCGAAAGCAATTGAAACCGACGACAAAATTATTGCTTCAGCAAATACTTTTACCCGTTTACCAAATCTCAAAGTTGGTGGGGAAACAGCTAGGGTATTTGAAAACGATCAATCCTGGTTACAAGCTCAAATTGAAAACATAAATCAAAGATTTGTTTTTGTTGAAAAGAACAATTATATTTACAAGTTTGAGTGTCTTTATCTTTCCACTACTCAACTTAAAAACTTCGAGTCTGTGCTGGCAATTTTCCAATTTACCGACACGCTTTCTCCTACACTGGGTCCTGCAACTCCTTCGGCAACCTTAACTGTTTCATCTTCTCCTATGAATAACGGCTCAACTTCCTCAACTTGTCCATATTCAGACTGTCAACAAATTAAAGCCAATTTGGGGAAAGGCTGCGATTCTCAAGATTATTTCGCAAAGTGTAAATAGTATCATTTCTCTTTGGGCTCAAAGTTAGGTTAATGAACACATAGGGGTTACCAGTTTAGCTTGTCACAAGGCTATAAAATTAAGTTGTGTAGCCGTCAGTCCACAATCCTGCCTTTTGAATTGAGCCTAGTACTCCCTGCTCCAAAGTATGCGAGGGTGATTTTGGAGAGAGATGAGCTGGGGAGTATTGTTAAGTCAAAGACACCTCCTGTATGATAAAATTCAACCCATGGATACTAAAACTTATGCTTTTATAGATGCCGCAAATCTTTTTTATGGCGGAGAGAAAAGTTTGGGTTGGAAAATTGATTATAAAAAACTTTACAGATATTTAAAAGAAAAATATCAAGTATCAAAAGCGTTTTACTATGCTGGAGTAGAAACTCACGGCATCCAATATTCGATTCTAGATCGTAAGCCACTTGAATTAAATAAACTTCTTTCTTATTTGCAAAAGAAGTTAAAAGGGAAAAATATTAACGAAGAAGACATTATTCTTATTGGAAAGCATATAAAAAGAATTAGGTTTTATAAGAAGCTCGAGGAATTTGGTTACAAACTTCGACTCAAACCAACAAAAATTTATTGGAATGAAGGAAAACCTGTCAAAAAGGCAAACTGCGATGTCGATATGACCTTGGATCTTATTCGTTATATAAAACAGTATTCAACTGCACTAATAATGTCAGGAGATGGAGACTTTGCCGCAGTAATTAAATATCTTCAGAGCAGGAAAAGAAAAGTAGTGATTCTAGCCCGCGGGGAAAGAAGCGCTAAAGAAATCAAACAACTTGCAGGATCGGATTTCAGAGACTTTAACTATTTGAGAGAACAACTTAAGTTTGAAACCAAATAAAAAGGAGGGCACTCTTTTAGAATACCCTCCACGTTTAGTTCTCTTATAATACCAGGTCATGGTGATAAAGTCAATTGATAATTTAGGCTGTTACAAGGCTCTATGTCCTTAAAAACTGGTACAGTGTAAACTCTACTTTGCCTTTTGAATTGAGGATAATACTCCCCTCTCCGAGGTATGCAAGGGTGATTTTGGAAAGAGATGATCTGGGAAGAATTGTTAGTTCAAAACCTATTTAGCTATTGACAAATTGTACATTAAGTTGTACATTATGAATATGGATATTTTACCAATTTCAAAAGTGCGACAGAATCTGCCTGATTTGGTGGATGAAGTAAGCGAATTTGGAAAGCGCGTAGTTATTTCTGTGTCCGGAAAACCTAAAGCTGTCGTCCTGAGTTTTGATGAACTTGAGTCTTTAGAGGAAACTGCAGAAATTCTTTCTGAACCTGGCGCATATGAAGACATTATGGAAGGGTATAAAGAGGCTAAAAAGAGAAAAGGGACTCTTTTAAAAGATCTCAAAATTTAATGGTGAATATCTATCTTACACCAAAGGCCCAAAAAGATTTGAAAAGGATACCAAAAAGGAAGATAATAAAAATTAAAAGAGCCTTGGGTCTTCTTGAAAAAAATCCTTTAGCTGGAAAAAAACTCTCAGATAAACTTAACAATCTTCTATCACTTCGTGCTTGGCCCTATAGAATCATATATTTTATTGAGAATAAAGATGTTTGGGTGGTCAATATAAGACATAGAAAAGATGTGTATAAGCGAATATAAAAATTATAGAATCTATCAGGCCGCAACCCTGTTTACACTTCCGAAGCTCCGGAGGAGCGAAGGAGTGCCTTTTGAAATGAGCCTAATGCTGCCTGCTCCACGATATGCGAGAGTGATTTTAGAAAGAGATAGGTTGGGAAGGATTGTTTATTCAAGACCTGTTGATATTTGACAAACTCTTTATACCTATTATACTTAAATTAGGAAGGAGTGTGATTGACAGTGCAAAATGTACCAACGTGGAAAAAAGTAGTAGCTTTTTTAATTGATTTGATCGGTTCCTTCTTTATATTAGGTTACATTATCGGATACTTTACCGGTAATTTAACGAGCAGAGGGTTTAATCTTAATGGCGGGCCAGCTTTTTTACTCTTTATTCTTATAATCGTGTATTTTGTCGTGTTTAATAAATTTTTGGGTGGGACTGTAGGTAAAAGGCTTTTTAAAATTTGAAAGTTTAAGGATTTTGTTGATTTTGCTGTTGTACTGGAGGTTGAACAGTTTCATTAGTAGGGTTTTTTCTTTTAACTAAAAAGTAATATAATGATGTTTCGAGGAAATTAAAAATGATAAGAATCAAAGTCCATAGGATTTTGTCTTTAAATCCCTTTTAATGCAATCTATAAGCATAAGGACCCAGAATATGCCTCCTACTATGCCAAAAATGATGAGAGGAATGAAAATTAGCCCAAATGTTACTCCGTATTTTGACCAAAATTGATCACAGGGAATATTTTGACCATTTATTGTACATACAGCTAAAGCACGCCTTGATGAGGCAAAAAGATAAATAGGGAGCAATAATAGTAATAAAAAGTAGTACTTTCTTTTCATACTTATCTTCCTAAAATTTTTTGAAATAAACCTGGTTTTTTACTCCAGCCAGCTTCATGCAAAATTTGTAAAATAGGATTTTTAATTTGTGAATTGTCAAAATTATAAGTAGCTGCTCCGATTGTTTAAGTAGGCTGGTCTTTATTTTTCATACCAAATCTTATTTTTATCCCTGTTTCATGTACGCCAAATTCTTTTCCCTGAAAAAAACTTTTGTTCGTTCCAAAAGAAAAAGAACCCTCCGGAGATAATCCAATACGGGACTGAGATTCTCCACTCTTTTCGCTATAATTAAACTGATGATTTACTTCATCCAATTTAACCGTAATTGTATAATCTTTATCAGCCCTGTTGGCAGACAATAGTCCTAACCATTTAGCATCTAATATATTCCATGTTCCTATTATTTGATTTTCTTGAACCTTTATGACATAAGGTGAATCGGGTTTATTGAGAGCAAGAATTTGAGGAGTTAAATCGTTTATGGATTGAGGCATTATAAATATTATTAATAAATCAACTGTCCTTGTCAACTGCTATAATTTCTCATCACACTCAAAAGGTTGGATTGTTTTCTAAGGCTGTTGTTTGTTTAGACTGTCACAAGGCTATGAACTTAAGTTGCGGGACAGCGTGAACGCTACTTTGCCTTTTGAGATTGAGTTTAACCTTCCAGAACCTAGGTATGCGAGGGTGATTTTAGAGAGAGACGAGATGGGAAGGATTATTAAATCGAAACCAACAGGCTAAGAAGCATTTACAGCGATATTGTCTGGATTTATTACATATTCTGCTGCCTTTAATCGTATTTGTCTATCAATAAAAAGGAGAAGTGACTCTGGAGTTACACCAGGGAGGACATCAGCCATTGTTCTTTGTAAAGCTCCTCTTAATACCGATCTCGCTTTTGAATCTAAGCCTTCTGCATTTAAATCTCTTGACCAAAGCTGATCCACATATTGTCTATCTTCTGGCGGTATATTGTCATTAAAAATCTCCCTAAAAGTTCTTCCTCCTCTTGGTCTCCAGTCTCTATTCAAAAGTATAACTTCTCTTGTTGCACCAATCCAAACGTCAGATAGAAATCTTGCTCTGACCTCATTAAAGGAAGTTTTATCTTTGCCTAAATAACTGAATCTCTGATGTTGATCCTTAGTGGGTTCTTCTGCTATCCCTATTCCCTCAGCTATTTTTGCAGTTAACGCTGGAAGTTCTCGTCCTTCAAACCATTCAGGATGCTCTCCCTGTAATTTCTGCAATATCCTTATAACACGGGCTGCAGTTTCTCTATCTGTATAAAAAACCATACGATCACTTCTGTTTAGTACTTCTGGTAATTGACCACCCTTTTGAGAAAAATCAATGAGCTTGAAATAAAAAGGTACGCCCTCAGCTTGAGCTGTATCTATGAACGCTCTTGCCAATAAAGGAAGCGCTTCTGCCGGCGGATTTAAATAGATTCTCATTTGAGTTTCTGGCTTTTGCTGGCGATAGCCATTAAGTCTATGGCCTTGGAAATGCAAGAAAGGATTATCTATAAATTCCTCAGAAAGACCTTCCTGATAAGATGCCGCCGACAGATCATTTAGAGCAGGAATTTTGCGATAAAGTTCTCGAACCTCTTCGCCAGTATGAGCTTCAGGTAGATTTTCTAGATTACCAAGTTTTCTAATAACCTCAGGTCTTGCTTGAGCAATTCCATCTCTGTTTACAATCAAGTTTTTTCTCCATAAAGTATAAACGCTAATAAGCAGGCTGTCATAATCTTGACTGCTCACCGGTTCAGGGGTAGCTGTTTTTTCTGGTTTAGAGACTCCAGGTAGAAATTCGCCTGATGACAGATATCGATAAAAAGAACCTTCACCCCCAACAGTCCAACTTGCACCTTCAGCTTTTCTTGCTGATTCAAACTCTCTAAATCCCTGGAGAACATCTCTTATGTCCTCTACAGTGTAGGGTCTTTTGGTGCTATCAATTAGTGCCTGGATTTCTATTTGTTCTTGAGGCGTTGATTTTCCGTGTTCGGCCATCTGTTGTAATTTTTGACGAACTTCATCCAATTTCTGTTCTGTACCTGTTGCTTCTTTCTTAGATTCAATAGTTCGCTCTATCTTAGCAAGTTCTTGCTCTTTCTGCACAGGTGTCAATTTTGCAGGATCAATTCCAGAGGCAATAAGAATATCCTCGTCTGTCCATACTCTTGGTTTTTCTTCTTCCCTTACTTCGGGTTTTGGTCGTTCTATTGGTTTTGGTGTTAGTGTTTCTTCAACAAGTGGTTTTGGTCGTTCAGGTTGTTTAGCAACTGGAGCTTCCATTAATATAAGGTAGTAAAAATAGCATATTAAGTCAATCGCGCTCTTCAATGTTATAATTTCCTTTAATACGCTCAAAAAGCCAAATTGCGTTCATAGCTTAATTTTTAAATATATTGCTGTGAGGCTCTAAAACCATAATGAAAATTTCTTGTGGAATCGTCAGCCCACAATCCTGCCTTTTGAGTTGAGCGTAATGTTGCCTGCTCCTAGGTATGAGAGAGTGATTTTAGAGAGAGATGAGATGGGGAGAATTGTTCGTTCAAGATCTATTTAACGGCCTATCCTGATTCTAAAAAATCTCGTTTTTCCTTCATCTTCTGAGAAAACAATTCGTTCTTTATAATGTCTTTCTACTTTATCTGCATATCCATTGTCTACGACTGCATGTCTTTCCATATATTGATAGCCTCTTTCTCTTAACTCTTCTTCTAATGTCTCCATAAGAACTCCGACAAGACCCTGCCCTCTCAGCTCGGGATGTATTCTTGTTAGGTGTATGCCAACCGTATCGGGAGAGGCGGGGCGAGCTACCGAATAACCAATGACTTTTGAGTTGGCATTCAAAAGGAAGGCAATGATGCTGCTATCGTCGCTTAACATGTCTCTCTCTTCAAGAGGCGAGGCATCAGGCCCTATCGTTATAATAGGCGTAGGAGCAAGACCTGACTCCCATTCGATTGATTGACCTCTATATATTTCAGCTTTTGCTTCAATAGACATGCGAGAAGTATAGCAATATTATAGGCCAAATTCAATAATCTGCTATAATTCTATAATTGTGCGCAAAAGGCCAAGATGCGTTCACAGGTGTTTTAGTTTAGACCCTTAGGACAATATGAAAATAATGTGTGGGATTGTGGGGTTGCCAAACGTAGGCAAATCGACCCTTTTTAATACTTTATTGAAAAAACAAACCGCATTGGTGGCAAACTACCCTTTTGCCACAATAGAACCCAACGTTGGAGTTGTGGAGGTACCCGATGAACGACTCCCAGTACTTGCAAAGATCGTAAATACGCAAAAAATCGTCCCCGCAGTTGTGGAGTTTTATGATATCGCAGGCCTGGTCAAGGACGCCTCCAAAGGCGAAGGTTTGGGTAATCAGTTTTTGGCCAATATCCGGGAAGTTTCAGCAATTGTCCATGTCGTTCGCTTTTTTGAGGAGGATAATGTAACTCATGTTACCAACAAAGTAGATCCCCTCAGCGACATTCAAACGATTGAAGAAGAGCTGATGCTGGCTGATTTACAAACCTTGGACAAACAACATGAGCCAAAAGGAAACGCAGAAGAAGAAGTTGCAACTTTCAAACTCGTTCAACAAGTCAAAGAAAAACTCAACGCTGGGACAGCAGTTTATCACCAAGCTCTTACTACTAAGCAGCAACAGATGATTAAACACTTAAATCTACTTACTCAAAAAGCAGTCATTTTTGCCTTTAATTGCTCGCTGGAACAGCTGGAGAACCAACAGGAAACAACACTCAAGGTACAAACAATTCTCCAACAATCCAATGGCAAGGATACAAACTTTCTCCTTTTTAATCCGCTACTAGAGGAAACGGTTGGTGAGCTGATAACCAAAGCCTACTCCACATTAGGGTTGATTTCCTTTTTAACAGCCGGGCAGAAGGAAGTTCGCGCCTGGACAATTGCCAAAGGAACTACTGCCCAACAGGCAGCTGGGCTGATCCACACAGATTTTGCCACCCACTTTATCAAGGCAGATGTTGTTCCTTATCCAAAATTTGTGGCCTTAGGTGGATGGAATCCAGCACGAGAACAAGGAGCTGTCTCCTCCGAAGGCAAGGATTACCTAGTCCGCGACGGTGACGTAATCGAGTTCAAGGTAAATGTTTAGCTTCTTTCCTTTTTATTCTGATAAGAGTGGCTGCGAATTGTCCAATAAGCCAGTATCTCACCGATTGCATAAGCAATCAGAGCATAGACAATCAAGGCAAACAGGGCTGAAAATTCAATTACCGACCCTGTGCGAAGGCGTGGCGTAGGAAACATCCCCTCAAAAGGGTACAACAACGGTTGGCTTGTCTCATAAACCCAATTGACAAATGGAGCCGCTACATTGGCACCCAACAGTTTAAGTAAAACCCTAAGACCAATGATAAATTCTATTAAGCCAAAGACCGCATTCACCAGCCACTCGATTGTAACTAGGGTTATCATTTTATTTTCACCTCCCTTTGATTTTCAAGCTGATAAACTTTGATATAAATTGCCCAAAATCTGATTGAAGAAAAAAGGCAAAAAACAAAACCGGGAAACCCATCCATAAAGCCTTTATGGCGGATATACATTTTGAAAAACATCACTGGGGGCTTGAGGAAAAAATACGAAACAAAACTTAAGCGGTGCCTATCTTTAAACAAAAGGTTAGCATCCATACTGGTGTAGCGATTCCAACGGGCTAAATAGCGGGAAAAATCAGAGTCAGCATAGTGCAGCAGAGGATTTTCTAAATAACCAACTTCTTCCTCAACTGCAACCTGCTCATGTACTCTTTTGCAGGGAAAATGAGCCACACCATTTTTATAAAGTCTGATTGTGTAATCAGGATATTGCCCGCCTTTTTCCAAAAATCGCGTCAAGAAAAAATTTTTCCGCGGCAGCCAATAAGCAGCTTGTTTGGGGGCTGCAATAACTGATTTAATTTCTTCTTTTAATTTGTCACTTAGTTGCTCATCAGCATCCAGTTGCAAAATCCATTCTCCCTCTGCCGCCTCAATTGCTTTCTGTTTGTTAATATGAAACATCGGCGGATTATCAGTATGGATAATCTTTACCTTTTTGCCGAAGGAGCGGGCAATTTGGACTGTCTTATCGGTTGATCCCCCATCAACAATTATTACCTGATCAACCAGATCATAAGCAGAATCAAGCGAATAGTGAATAAAGGCCTCCTCGTTGAAGGTGGCCAGACACAGGGAAAGCTTCATATAATTATGTCGTTATTATATAATATCTCCCATGATTAAAACTATCATTTCCGCCTACTTCTATCTGGCTCTTCTTGGCGATATGGCAATCATTGTTGTTGTCGTCATGGCTTTGGTGAAAATCTTTGGCAAGGTTAAATATCTGGATAAGCTTAAACGCTTTTTAGCTCCCAAAAGCTACTCTCTTGCCTTTTTACTGTCTCTTATTGCCACCTTAGCCAGTCTTTTTCTGTCAGAGGTAGCCAGACTACAGCCGTGCATCTTATGTTGGTATCAACGCATCTTTATGTATCCTCAACCTCTTCTTTACTACATCGGTTTGATCAGGCGTGAAAAAGTACTCAAACCCTATCTTTTAACTATCAATATTATTGGCGCAGCAGTAGCCGCCTATCATTATCTATTGCAGATTATGCCCCGGTCTGTGTATGCTCCTTGCAGCAGTGACCTTTCGGGAGTCTCTTGTATTAAAGGCTACAAGTTCTATTTCGGCTTCATGAGTTTTCCTTTAATGTCCATGACTGTTTTTATCTTGTTGATCATACTGCTTTTGTTTTCTAAAGAAAAACGATGAAAATATTGACAATTCCCAGCCCGATCCTCACCTTGCCAACCAAACCTATTCCTGTTCTGGATAAACGCGTTGTCAAGCTAATCAAGCAAATGGAGCAAAGACTTTTAGTCCAAAAAGATCCCCAAGGAGTAGGTCTTGCTGCCCCCCAGGTCGGCCAAGCCTTGCAACTTTTTATCATCAAACCCAACAAGCAAGCCAAAACGGAGGTTTTCATCAACCCAAAAATAATCTTTGCCAGCGCAGCAGAGGATTCGATTTTGCAACCAAAAGGGCGCAGGTGGCGGCAGGAAAAAGATCCCAACACGCGCGCAGGTGGACAAAGAAGATCAAGCACCAGCGGGAATGAATCCGCAACAGGAGGAGCCGCAGGTAAAAACAAAATCCCGCCACAAAAACTAGAAGGCTGTCTTTCAATACCTCGCATCTGGGCTCCCATCAAAAGAGCCCGTCAAATAGAGATCAAATATCAAAATGAGCAAGGAGTAACCCAAAAGAAAAAATTCAGCGGCCTTAAAGCAATAATTATCCAGCACGAAATAGATCATCTCAATGGCATTCTTTTCACTCAGCGGGCCCTGGAACAAAAGGCCCAACTCTATGAAGAAAAAGCTAATAAACTGCAAAAAATGAGCTATTAATTTAGGAGAAAACTGCAGGAGCAGATCCCTGAGACTCTTGCTGTTTTTGTTGATAAGTTACAAGCTGAACAAAAGGCCGTACCCCATCTTGTATATCTTTTTTTACCCTCTTTAGGCATTTTGAGCATAACAAGACCTTTTTGTGCTTGCCATTGGCTAAGATTGTTGTTTTGTGCAGATTGGGTTTGAACAGGCGCGCCGTTTTGGGTGCTCTTTTCTTCCAACGTCCTCCAGCTACCCCTCGATGATGAGTGTGTGAACGACCCAACAAGATGCCTTTTGCGCAATGAAAACATTTCATAAGTAAACTATGATATCATAAGCTAAGCTTAAATTCAATTTTAGTATATGCTGTCTTTGCTAGGCTCAAATCCACTGGTTTTTGCCATTTACACAGTTGCCTTACTTTTGGCTATAACTATCCATGAATATTGTCATGCCAGGGTGGCAGATTATCTTGGGGACCCTACGCCAAGGCTTCAGGGGCGCCTAAGTTTCAATCCTCTTGTTCACCTTGACCCTGTGGGAACTTTGCTTCTTTTTCTGTTTGGTTTTGGCTGGGGTAAGCCTGTGGTTTTTGACCCTTTCAATTTAAAAGAACCCCGAAAAGACTCAGCTTTAATCTCTTTGGCGGGTCCTGGATCAAATCTGGCTATGGCTTTATTATTGTCTATATGCTTAAGATTGATCACATTTTTTGATAAGAGTTTTATATCTACTATAGGCGGTACTATAATGATTCCACTTGTAGTTTTGAATGTTGTCTTGGGAGTTTTTAATCTTCTACCAATTGCTCCTCTTGATGGTTTTAAAATTGTTGGCGGTATTCTCTCTGAGGAAAAGGCACGCGAATGGTATCAGCTGGAAAGATATGGTATTTTTTTCATTCTTCTTCTGCTTATTCCTATAAACGGAACCAGCCTACTGGCATCGATTATCAAACCAGGAATTGATTTTGTACTTAATCTGCTTTTGCCTGCCAATTTAGGCGCAGGAATAATTTAAAGTTTTGGTGTAGGGCTTGTTCGTAAGCATTTTAGGTAGGCTTGACTATCACAACCACTTTTGCCCAAATTGGCCTTTATAGTTGCACAGTCTGTGTAAGGACAGGCTACTGCAGCTGCGGTTGGTGAAATCTGCAAAATCTGAATTGGAGTTGGGCTGGCAACCGCCCCAGATGGTGCTGCCTGGGCTGTTGATTTGGTGGTAAAAGACCATGGAATTCCTCCATTATCATACTTTTGATCGCTAATTCTAACATCAAAATAATAAGTGGTATTTTGAGAAAGAAGAGTCAAATCTACAGAATGGTTTTTGCTTTTTTGGTTTTCTGGAGCGAAAAAATTAAGAGCTGTTGGTGAGGTTCCGTACTCAACTACTCCTTGAGACTCAACTCCCGAGGACCAGGTAATTTTAGCAGAGTTTGCACTAATATCAGTTATAACTACATCCGAAGGCCTGACATCAGAAGCTCGAGTAAAGACATTTTGCAGCATACCAAAGGCCAGAAGAACGATGATTATTGTCAGAAGAACGCCTATTCCTATTGGTATATAGCGCTTGAATCTATCCACTGATATTAATTTTAATTTTTAAATTCACGCTTTTCAAGTGCTCTTTTATCTATAGCAAAAATTTTAATACCACCCCTATTATTAACAATCCTGCCCCCGGTACTGCTGCATTTATAAGATTATCGATAACTCCACTTTTGGGCAGACTTGGGGGAGGAGCGGATGAGCCACCTGGAGCCGGGGTGCTGGTGGGGTTGGCTGAGCTACCAGGGGCAGGAGTTGCAGTTGGCGCGGAAGAACTTCCAGACCCAACGGTAACGGTGGAGCTGCCGTTTTGACTACAAACTATGACGTTTGGTACATTGGCATCGCCATATTTATCAACCTTGGAAGTTTCACCAGAATCTTGACATTCAAAAACCAGGGTCGATGAGCCGTTTTTCAGAGCACTGAATGTGATCGTAGCAATAGTTCCTGAGGTACCTGCGTCCTTATAGGTTGCTGTATCAACTTCTACGGCGCCAACATAAATTTTTCCTGGCGTGTTAACATCTATACTGGCACTTTGGAAATAACTGCCTGCTACCCCTGAGGTTGCTTTAAGAATGTTACTGTCGTAGAGAATCCAAGCGTCAGCTCCTGCTACCTTATCTGTGCCGGAGTTGACGATTACTTGAACTTGGAAGCTTGAGCCGGCAGAAACGTTTATAGTGCTTTGATCAAAGTTTAAAGTGGCTGCCCAAACTCCTTTTGTCAACACAGCACTCCCAAGATAAAGAATTGACAGAAGAAGCAGTGTCCAAAGATATTTTCTCATTCATTAATATACTGTAATGGTCAAATTGCCAGTTTTTGGGCGCATAATATTGGTGTTTATGTCAGCAAAATCTGTTTTTTCCTTGCCGGCTGTTGGCAAAATTGACAAGTTGTATGTCCCTGGCGTTTTGGCTGTAAAAACAAGCTGCAAGACTGGTGTGTTGCTAAAGACTGATGGAGTCTGAACTTGTGGAGCTTTTATAACTGTCATTGACACATGGTCGGGATTTGGGTTTTTGGCAGAGATGACTTGGAATCCGGTAAGAGGGGAAGTAGCACTAACCAAGGTCAAAGCCGCTTGATCGTAACTTAAAAGAACATCAAAAGAAACTATATCTTTTGCCTGCGAGTCAGCAACTGCATTGACAGTGATATTTTGTCCAACTTTATAGCTGTTGCCGGCAGTTGCCGAGGCAAGAACTAGCGAACCTTCTGTTTTGGCCATCATGGCAGGGGCTGGGGCAGCGGCCTGATTTGAAGTCTGTTGATTTTGGGCTTGTGAGTAGAAGAAAATTAAAATGATTATAAAGACAAGATAAGTAACCAGAAAAATGTAAAAATAAATTCTTTTGATTACAGGATGATTGTGATGGATTTTATTATTCATATATTCATTGTAAATTGCCAAACGAAAATGTCAACCCCGATTTAATCGGGCGGTCAATAGTAAAATCTTATTCTTCATCATACTTTACATTCAATGATTGTATCAGCAGTGAATAGTCCTGCGTATCAACAAAACCATCAAGGTTAACATCTGCTTTGTCCAGGATACCGGGGTCAGTTGAGCCAAGGTTGTTGCGGATAAGTGAAACATCATAGGAATCAACTATCCCGTCTTGATCAGGAAGATCACCAACAAGTAGTCTTATGCCTGAGAAATCAAGCTGGTTTGTCCCTGAAGTTAAGCTTATCTGACCGTCAGCGCAATGATAGGTGCCTGGGGACGTTTCAGTAGGAGTAGCTACACATATTTTCTTTTGGACATGTTTTGGTCCCTTAACCAGCACTCTATAGTCGGCTCCTGGGGGAACATTGCTAAAGTCAACTGTTCCCGACCAGGTACCGGTATCATCAGAGGTAAAAGTGCCTTTCTGTGATAAATTTTGAGATAAGCCTCCGCCTGCTAAAGCAACCTGCACATCCATCTTGTCTGTTGACTGAGGTTTGGCAAGTATTCCTTGAAAGGAAAGTTTAAGAACCAGGGTTACTGCCTCGCCCGGAACAGGAGTTGCGGTTGGGTTACCGCTTGGGCCTCCAGAAGGACCTGTTGAAGGTGGCGGCTGGGTAACTGTAATTGTTCCTCCGCCTCCACCACCTCCACCTGAGCTTGGTATACAACAACGCCTGTCTGTAGAACCGGCACAAAGGCCAGTCTTATAGGTACCATTTTTACCTTTGATTTTGCAGGCTATTTTTCCAGTTGAACCGGTTTGACATTGTCCTCCAGCCCCAGTACAAGCCGCGTCACCACCGCCACCGGAGTTTCCTCCTCCTCCTCCGCCTGCTCCGCCGCCTCCTCCGCCATTTCCACTTTTTTTACTATTAAAGGTAACTGTTATATTTAGAGACTTGGTGACGTTTTTAAGATCACATTCGCTCCCTGAGCACTTACACGCAATTGGAGAACATTTCAAAATAATTTCTTTAGCTTTTGCAGATTGGGCTGTCAAACGAACACCATCTCCATTGTTTACTTTTTTGGAACAAATACCTGATGTTTTGCCCCCCTTTGCTATACTACAATTTAGTTGCTTTACTTGATCTTTTACCGTTCCCGCTTCTGTTCCTTTAGAATCTCCTTTAATTGTTATGCTGTGTTGTTGAATTGTACAATAATTGCCATCAGCCGTTTTAGTCTCACCAGATAAACAGATTAAATAAGGAGTCCATATCGATTGACAGGATCCAATACCTCCTACACAATAACCTGTGTGTAACGGGTCGTTGTGATGTTCTCTCACGTAGAGTTTAAGAGGCGCTTGTTTATTTTGTCTCTGGAGTTTGCTAATATCAAATTTCTTAGAAACGGGAAAATCAACGCCGTTACCAACTGTTTCGCCCTTACTCTCATCACATATAGCGGTGGTGTTTTGTGTTGGCATATTTTTAGGCTTTTCACAGTAACCCTTTAACAAATCATTATCTTGGACTGCTGTCCCCCTTTGCACCTCACCTAAATCGAAACTTAAAGCAAATTGTATGTCAGACTTATCGCCAATATGATTTTCATTTTCAGTTCTCAGATAAGCATCAAAAGTTAAAGTATTCCAATTATTTTTGAAGGCAATCTTTTTTATTATCGGCGGTGGCTGTAAGTTCGTGCTTGATGCAAGTGATTGATTTACTTGGGTTTGTTGGGTGGCAACATAACCAATAACTAAGAAAATTCCTAAAAAGAGAGTCAGTAGAAGAGAAAAGAATCCGTGATGAGCGGAGAAATAAGTAACTTTACGAGGCAGTTGCTTTTGCTTTTTTTTAGGCATCTATTATAAATATACAATATATCGTTTTTAGTCTTGTGTCAAGAGGCAAGACTAAAGAGTCTAGAATTTATATTTCAGAATTCAGGATGAGTTTATAATTTAGACTGGTTCTTTGTATTTAAAATAATTTTAGATAAAATCTTCTTAATTTCTGTACACCCTAACAATTATTGATTAGTTTTTTTAATATTGTCCTTATTAATTTCTTGAAGTAAGGCGAACCAATAAAGTGTTTCTGAGGCAGATTTTAAGAAATATCTGGAAATAATTTATGAATTCTTTTTTTCGATGCACTATTGCTCCTTTCTACAACATTTGCACCAATTGAAGTTGCTGATCTAATTAATGATCCATAAGTGGCCAATTTTGCCTTCTATCTGGCAGAGTTTCAGCCAAATTTAAAACTTCAATTGAGAATTGAAAGCATCTTTTTTTAAGTTGTTTAAAGACTGTTTTATTTTATTCTAAATTCATAATTTAATTCTTGATTTTAGACTCTGCATTCTAAATTTTCTCTCGAGACTTGTCCTCCGACTATAATCTACACTCTTTCAGTTTATGCTATTGACAACGCTTAAAACTGTTTTTATAATTCACACCATGTCAAACAGTAGTAAAAAGGTCTCACTCTCAGACTTACCAGATCTTATGACAATACGAGAAGTTGCAGAACTACTTCGCGTTTCTCCATTAACGATAAAACGTTGGGGTAAAAAAGGTAAACTTCCTGCTGTTCGAATCAACTCTCGCGGCGACAGACGTTATAAAAAAGAAGTGATAACTCGACTGCTTGGCGTAGAGGTGGAAGAGTAATTCTTTCTTTATTTTTCCCTAAACCTATAGTATAATATCCATCTGTGAAAGAAGCTCTTATTGGCCCTGAAACCCCCCCTGCCAGCGACCCATTTATTAGCTTACAGACAAGGCTGCTTCTTGCTGGTAACAGCTTGAATCCAAATGCTAGAAATCTTCCCCCCGTAACAGAAGAAGCTCTGGGAACTTTCGCAAAACACGACTACTCTCTCTTTAATACTGTTTCAACCAATGAGCGCCAAGAATACTGGAGGGGTGAAGAAGACAACAATTTTATCAGGCAAAAAGAAAGTTGGACCAGTCAAGTTGTTTCGCTGTTTAAAGATAATCAACAATTCTTTCAAACAACTGAAAAGGGAACAAAAATAACAGCTGTTTTTTCACATTTAGGAATTAATTCTCAGCAATTCTCTGTCGCAGATGCTCAAAGTTTATTTGACAGGTATTGTTCAGGTGAAAGTGGAGAGTCGAATATTAAAAACTTTGTAGCAGATGTCGTTGATATTTATGACCCGCAAAACTTGCCTGCAATTTTCTGGATAGCTGGTATGTTTGGGCAAACATCTGCAGAGATTGTCAAACATCTTGTGGAAGTAGAAGCAAGGTTAACTAATCAACCGGGATTGTTAGTTCAGGCTGCAAACGCGGGCCACAGAATCAATCACCTTAATCCGGATGAAATAAGGCTGTTGCATTTTTTAAATCCTCAACCGGAAATCGAAGAACCAGATCAACCGACAAGTCCGACACATCAACCATTACCAGAGGGATACGAATGGAGGAGCGAAAGAAACGGCAGATTATCTGCAGAGGAAGCAGAAGAGGAAATTGCACATATTAAAGACCCTGAAACTATCGCAGCTTACTTAATAAATCAAAATCCTGCATTTGCTAATTATGGTGAACAAATAGTTAACGAAATAAACCAACAGAGACAAAAATTAAAAGACTCTCTGAACAGAAGAAACATCAGAGAAGATTTGTTATTACAAATAGTAAATAATGTTATAGAGCATTTTAGAGGTTTTGTTAAAAATACCCATGGGATTGATCTTCCTCAAATTGAAGGGCTGGATATTTTTCCAATCACTGATTTAACCTCTAAAATATACAATCCAATGCAAGCGGATGCTTTTGTTAGGGCTGGTATTCCTCTTATCTTTCTGGATATGGATCAATTAGAAAGAGAGGCTTTTGGAGAGGAAAAAGTGCTGCTGGCGGAGGAATTCGAACGTCGGTTTAGAAATGTTTTTGCAGGAACCATCATCCATGAATACACTCACCTTAGCGCAGATCACGCGCGAAGGCGTCTGGTGAAAGTTGATGAAAATGGTCAGGTGATATCTGAAATTGATAGTGGTCTTGGGAAACTTGGACTTATGTTTATTCGCTACTTTGTAGAAGGTGATGTGCAGTTGAGAGTCAAAAATGAAGAAAGGGGCAGAGAGCTAAACGAAGCAGTAACTGAAAAAATGGTGGAAAAGTGGTCGCATACTTATCCTTATAAGGCAGTTGAGGCAACAGCTTATCCTGCCGAAAGACAAGTCTTGAATGAAATTATTGACTTAATTTCAGAAGAAAAAGGACTTTCAGAAGAGGAAGTTTTTGCCCATTTTGTTGCCGCTCACTTTGATAAAAATGGATTATTACCGTTAGTCAGATTGCTCTCTGGCCCAGTAGAACATGGGGGTAAGGTTGTCTATTCTCGACCCAACTTTCTCTCACACGTTTATGCATTGATGGACTATGAAGCAAACAAAGTCACTCCAACAGGACAGGCTGTACCATACTCCCTGACTCTTGCCTATATAAAAGATGGGTTAAATCCAGCTCAAATTAGAGAAATAGGAGTCAATGTTTATAACGGCAATATAAGATTATCCACTGCTGCCAGAGAAATTCTCTTAGAAATGATTTTGCCCGAGGAAGTCTGGCAAAACCTTGTCGAAGAAATAGCAGATACAAGTCTGGCCGCCGCGTAACACTTCTTGCATGCAAAGAAAATAAATATTAGTATGTATTTATGCTAGAACCGCGACCTGATGTTGCTGCCTCATCTAGAGAATTACCTCCTCTCAAAGACATTCCCGTTGTAAAAGTAATCGAACTAGCAAAAGAGGCTGGCGACCTTATAAAAGTAGCTTACCATAAAGGAACAGATCTTGAATTTAAAAGCGGCCGTCAAGTAGTAACGGCAGTTGATCTACAGTCTGAGGAGCTGCTAAAAAAAGGGCTATCAGAAATTTACCCATGTTCTTTTTTTGGAGAGGAAGGTGGAGGCACTCTCGCAAGAGAAGGTGATCAGTGGGTGGTAGATCCTCTGGATGGTACAGAAAATATGGACGGATATCCTCCCGCAGTAGCAGTTTCTATCGGATTAATCAGAAATGGAGAGCCGGTTGTGGGAGTAATTTATGATCTTCTTCAAGATATTGTCTACAGCGCAAAACAAGGAGAAGGAGCTTTTATAAATGGTAAACCAATCCAGCTTCATCACTTAGAAGATATAACCAATGCAAAAGTCGGTTTTGATTTCTCTTCTTGGCCGGAAACTAGATCCAGAACTGCCTCCCAACTAACCAAAACTTTGGAGACTGTACGTACGGTCAAGGTCGTGGGCGCTCCAAGTTTAAGCATAGCAGCTGTGGCTACAGGAAAGCTTGATTTATTTGTACGGCCAGCTACAAAACCACATGATCTGCTTGCAGGTGTTGTGATTGCAAAAGAGGCAGGAGTAAAAGTTGCCGATGAGCAAGGAAAAGATTGGAACATAGATTCGTCAGAAATTGTAGTTGGGTCACCTAAGCTGGTTGAAACATTCAGACAGCTTACTGAAAAAGAAACATCTTCCTTGGGTCGTCCAGATAAGTTATCAACCAACGAGTTGATTAAAAATCCCCAATCATTCTCCTGGTTAGAAGTTTTACCAAAATTATTACAAGAAAAAGCCAGAGGAAAAACGATTGTAGTTACCAATGGTCACTTTGCGCTGTTTCATCCGGGTCATTCTGTCTCCTTAGAACAAGCCAGAGAAATAGGATCTCTTCAACGAGAAGATCGACAAGATAATTCAGTTGTAGTTATAGTTATTGTGAATGCTGATCATCAAACAACAAGTAAAGATCCTGTAAAAGCTAGTGCTCAAACAGCACAAGAGCGAGCTTTGGTAGTTTATGATAATCGTCATTCAGACTATGTGGTCATATCAGAAGCCCAGGAGGGAGACCAATCTGTGGTAACAGATATTGAAAAAATGGCTGCTGCTGGAATTATTGATCCAGGTTTTGTGTACATTAAAGGCGGCGATTATGATAGAGAACAAAAAGTTCCCCAAGAAGCACAAATGGTCAAGGCATACGGAGGAAATTTTGCAATCGTCAGTCGTAAAGGAAACTATTCTACCACTTCGCAATTATTACGTATGCTGAAAGCAAGAGAAACTTAAGCAGCTTTTTTAGCGACTGGTTCTAAAAATGGCTGAAATAAGGAGACGAGATTGTTCCGTCTATCTTTTAGAGTACTTACTATATAACTTTTTAGTCCTCCCGCTTGAATTGCCTTTTCTAGGGTTTGTATCGCCTCTTTAGTCCAACGGAGATCTCTTTTATCCTTTTCTGTTGTTTCATTTTCAGGTTTTGATTCAAGCTTGGCTATTTTTTCTTTTATAGCCTGAGAATTAATCCACTCTTTAAGCTGGTCTATTGATTCTGGACCATCAGTATAACCTGCTTCTTCTATCGCCCATTCAATTTGACCATCGGTTAGTTTGGCTAACCTATCGACCTCTCTTCCTAAAAACTTGGGATCTTTCACTGTTATTTGCCCATCAGGTCCGCCTGTGACTGTAACTATATTTTCGTAGGCTTCATTGACAGGAACATCACCATTGGGATTATCGTCCGGGATGGTGCGAAGAATGTCCCATAAAGTGGTACTATCAACTTCTGGTGAAAACCCTTTGAAACCGCCTGTTGATCTGCCAATTGTTGCTGCACCATGATCTATAAAAGCTATTTTTCCGTCTTTCATCATGATGTTGTGAGGTCTTCTATTATAATTACCAGTTAAAATATCAGGTAAAATCCCGCGTTGAAGACTTCGACTTGCATGGTAGTATTCAGAAAGTTTGAAAGGATCATCCTCTTCATAATATTGTTCTAAAAATCCGACAATCAAAACGTCTTCTCCATCCAGCTTTTGTAGAGTAGTTTCAGGTACTGGCATACCCATCATTAACATAATACGATTTTCTAATACCTCACCTCGCAGCGTATGAATTGGGCCTCGTTTAACTATTATTCTTCTACCTTCCGGGGTTTGCCAAATTTCCATTTCTGCTGACATTTGCTTCACGTCACCAGATTGCAAAGTCCTTATATATTTAGCCTCTTGAACAGCAGGATAAGGAGGCTTTAAGAGATGCTTCATCTCTAAAACGCTTCTTAGAACAGCCTGCATTTCTACGAATTTTCTCAAATTCTTATCCTGAGATGGATCTTGTTTGTTTAGTTTGATCATAGTATCATAAAGTTGTTGGAGCATCTGTTCAACTCTACTTACTTTTAAATCTTTATTTAAGGTTTCCAGGGTAACTTTTCCTTCCTTAACGATTATTTTATTAAGCGGATTTCTTTCATCAACAACGTGTTTTTCTGTAATTTGTGGATAATCTTTTGTTGGCCGCTCACCCCACTGATCAACTCGAATTGCATAAGCAAGAAGACCCAAAGATTCCGGTGCAACGATATCATTAATAACCCCCAATTTTTTCATTTCACTAATGATCTGTTGTAATTGAGGAGTAAGTTCTAAGACTATTTGAGTAAATAACTCGTTTCCTTGAGCAATTTTTTTTGCCTGTTCGGGATTTTGACTGAGAATTTTCAATTCTGACCTAGTATTATCCCTATTCTCCCCTTCTCCTTGTATTTTTCTTTTAATTTGGTCTTCAAACGAACGCAGGTGTATCGTCTTACCAGTTTGAGCATGATAAATATCTCTCTCATCTGCACATGCAGGCAAAGCATTACTCATATCACCTGGAGTATCTTCTACAATTGGTCCGTCTGGTAAAGAAGATCTAATTCTCGGTTCGCTTAAAACATCAACTACCATATTAAAGTTAGGTAATTGCACCTGAAATTACAGAAAAGCTGTAAGATAAAGGTGCGCCATGTTCAAGTATAGCAAATTAACACACAAACAGTTTCGGCAGTTACTTGACTGTTTTGTTCTGGGATTACCGGCACTGCAGGTAGCAAAGTA
>OBEQ011308156.1_pt1 | contig 23367 bp, 20 predicted proteins | sample 1670901 | NCBI WGS metagenome assembly OBEQ01 (sample SAMEA104232315, study PRJEB22302) | groundwater metagenome | biome: forest; feature: aquifer; material: groundwater | place: USA | collected 2011-08-07 | depth 5.4 m
CCTCGGTCTTGTTATGACGAATCAAAACGGTTCGGCGAGACGATGTGTCTGGCTTTTTGGAACGTGTATAACGTTCCGGTCAAAATTGTAAGGCCTTTTAATGTATACGGCCCCGGCATTCGTCCGGATGATTACAGAGTAATGCCGAATTTCATTGAACATGCGCTCAGAAAAGAACCGCTTCCGATTCACGGCGATGGACGCAACACGAGGTCTTTTTGCTACATCAGCGATGCCATTGAGGCGATTTTTAAATTGCTTTTCTGCGATGCAAACGGTGAATCGTTCAATGTTGGAAATCCCGAACCGGAAGTTTCTGTGGAGGGATTAGCAAAATTAGTGGCGCAGGCCATGCCATTTAAAGTTGACATCGTTCACATTGATCCGCCGCACGCGGTTTACGCTTCAAGTGATCCGAAACGGCGATGTCCGGACATATCAAAATTACAAGCAACAATAGATTTTCGGCCGAGATATCCATTGACCGAAGGATTAAATCGAACCATTGAATGGTTCAGCGAACTGTGACAAGAAGGGAACGTTTCCATGGAAACCATTAAACATATCGGAGTAGCATACAAGGACAACCGTGGTGAAATTTACAATGTATTCGAAGGAAGAATCGAACACATTGCTTTGATCACGTCTAAAAAAGGCACCGTCCGGGCCAATCATTACCACAAAGAAGACCACCAATTTATTTATTTGGTGACGGGTGAGTTTGAAAGTCATTGCCTTGATGTTAAGGACCCGAATAAAAAACAAGTTTTGACCGTGAAGCCGGGAGATATTATCGAAACACCCGCTTACATTGCTCATGCCCAGAAGTTTACCAAAGACTCTGTTTTTTTGGCTTTGACCACGCGCCAAAGAGAAAGCGGCAAATATGAAGAAGACACAGTTGCCTACCAAGTCGTCGAAGGGTATCTTAATCCGGAGTTAAAGACGAAGTAGTTCTTATCCGGTCTTAATCCGTGTTCAATGAGTAAAGTCATCGTCGTTACTGGCGCAAGCTCAGGCCTGGGATTAAGTCTTTCAAAGAAATTTGTCGCTTCAGGCGCGACAGTGCTGGGTCCTACCAAAACGAAAAAACATTGGAAACAAGCCAACGAAATAATTTCCAGCGATCGTTTCCAATTATTTCAAGTTGATCTAACTCAAGAAGCTCAAGTCCGGAAATTTTTCTCAAATGCCGTAAAAAAATTTAAAACCATTGATCTGGTGATTAACAATGCTGGATATGGCGGCACTTTGGCGCCGGTTCATGAATTGGACCTTCCGGAGTTTCAAAAGCACATCGAAGCAAATTTATATTCTGTTTTTCTCGGTTGCAAGCACAGTGTCCCCATTTTTCGGAAACAAAAAAGCGGGTTTATCATTAATATTTCATCCATGGCCGGCAAACGGGCCGTGCCGAGGCTAGCGGCTTATTCGGCAAGCAAATTCGGCGTTGTTGCGCTGTCTCAGTGCGTCGCCAAAGAAAATACGGATTTTGAATTCAAATGTGTGACGGTTTGTCCGGGCGGAATGAATACCGAGATGCGGTCCGTTCTTTTCGGACTGAAAGATGCGGAAGCTCAGCAAAGCCCGGAGTTCGTGGCTGAAGTAATTTATGACATCTATCAAGGCAAATTGAGTGTCGATTCAGGCGGAGACGTTGTCGTTCGCCACGGCCAAGTCACGGTTAACCCAGTTCCGGCTGCATAAATTTATGCTGAAATTTAAAAAACAGGAAGTCGATATCGGCGAACATTTTCATAAACACGCCAGCGAATATCAAGAAGTCGTCCACGGAACCAACAAAGAGCTTTATCAAAATATTAGCAGGGAACTCAATCAAAGTTTAAGCGGCACTGTTTTGGACATCGGAAACGGAAATGTGTTCAATTATGATTTAAGCCGCCTGGAACATGTCATTGCCGTCGACATTGCTTTTAAAAACATGACAAGCACGGAAAAAATTACATATGTCACGGCCGATGCACGGGATTTGAGAGGAGTGAAAACAGGGAGTTGTGACCGGGTGGTCATGCAGTTTTTGGTCCACCATATTGTGAACACGTCAAAGCGCCTGACCGATTCTTCGGTTGAACAATGTTTTAGCGAATGTTACCGAGTTTTAAAACCAAGCGGAAAGTTAATGATTGTTGAAATGGTGGTTCATCCCGTTGTTGAGTTTTTTGAGAATCTGCTCTACCGAATGACTTATCGTTTCTTAAGCTGGGTCAATAAACCGATGATTAAGTTCTATTCATTGCGCGGAATTATTTCCCGGCTCAAGGGCGCCGGCTTCACCGGTTGGACGGATGGCGAAATCGAAATGGGAAAATGGATTGATCCTTTCGAGGCTTTGTTCCCCGGAAAAATAAAATTGCCTCGTTTTTTATATCCGGCCGAATGCCGTTTAATCAGCGCTCAAAAATTAAACCCATGATTTATGTGGTTGGATCCGGACCCTCCGGAGTTTCTTGCGCATTGGCTTTGGTTCAAAAGGGCCATGATGTGACCATGTTGGATGCCGGCATCGAACTGGAACCGGAACGGCAAAGAGTAGTTAATGAATTGAGCCGCCAAGAATTTCAAAATTGGGACAGGCGCACCGTTGATCAATTGAAAATCAATACGGATTCCGGCGTTGGCGGAATTCCGATGAAATATAGTTACGGTTCCAATTTTCCGTTTCAAAAAATTGATGAGTTCGTTCCGGTGTCTGCTCAAAACGTGGACTGTTTGCCGACCCTGGCCCGGGCCGGTTTTAGCAATATTTGGGGCGCCAATATTCTTCCGTACCGCGCAGAAGACATTCAGGATTGGCCGGTCACGGTCAAAGAGCTTGCGCCGCATTACCAGGCTGTTTTTGAATTTATGGACTTGGCCGCCTCCGAAGATGATTTGGCGCCGCTCCTGCCTTTATACACGAAGCGGTTTCAGACCTTAGAAGATTGCGCTCAAACGAAAAGCTTCTTAAGTGACTTAAACCGGAGCAAAGGAAATTTAAATTCTCATGGAATTCAATTTGGACATTCGCGCCTTGCAGTGCGAGCGCTCACGAACAGTCACGGAAGCGGATGTGTTTATTGCGGATTGTGCATGTACGGCTGTCCTTACGGATTAATTTACAATTCATCCTCATCTCTTGAGTTGTTGAAAACAAAGCGCAATTTTCATTATCAAAAAGATGCGGTGGTTGAAAAGCTGACTGAGTCCGGAACCGGGGTTTCTATTTCGGCTCGGTCAACGATGAACCAATCTAAAATGAATTTTCAGGCATCACGGGTATATTTGGCCTGCGGTCCTTTGTCGACAACCAGAATTCTTTTGGAATCCATGGAACAATACGATATTTCACTGACCTTGAAGGACAGCCAATATTTTTTGCTGCCGATGCTGCGTTATCAAGGTGCTGCCAGCGTAGAAAATGAACGTTTGCATACGTTATCTCAGGTCTATTTGGAACTTCTGGATCAAGATTTGGGCGAACACCTCGTTCATTTGCAATTTTATATGTATAACGATCTTTATTTAAAAGCGATCCGAAAAATAACGGGCCCGGCTTATTCGGTTGTAAGCGGACTTGTGAAGTCGCTAATGGGCAGATTGCTTGTGATTCAAGGTTATCTGCATTCCAAATATTCTTCTACGATTTCGGTTTCATTAGAGCGCGGCGGGAAGCGAAGACTTAAATTGAGTGCAAATTCAAATCCGAAGACGAACGCAATGATTCGAAAAATTGCCCAAAAATTATTTCAAAACCGGAGTTATTTGAAGATGGTTCCGTTGACCATGCTTCTACAGACCGCAAAAGCGGGAAGAGGGTATCATACGGGTGGATCTTTTCCGATGTCGGCGCAACCTTCACAGTTTGAAAGCGACAGATGGGGAAGGCCGCACGGATTTAAATTGGTTCACGCTGTGGATTCAACCGTGTTTCCAAGTATTCCTGCTACAACCATCACACTTACGTCAATGGCCAACGCGCACCGGATTGCAAGCGAGCTAGACCAATATGGCCGATAATCTCTCCATTTCGATTGTGATTCCGTGTTTGAATGAGGCCGAATCCTTGCCGCAAGTTCTCAATAAAATTAAACAATTAAAAGAAAGTTCTTTTCGAAACCGGAGTGTTGAAGTCATTGTTTCGGACAACGGCAGCACGGACAAATCAATTGAAATTGCGCGGACCTTGGGTGCGCGAGTGGTCCATTGCGCGGAAAAAGGCTACGGCGCTGCGCTTCAATATGGAATTAAAAACGCAACGCACAATACCGTCGTCTTTGCAGATGCCGATAACACTTATGATTTTCTCGAAACTGCCAATCTGATTCAGCCATTGGAAAAAGGAGCGAATCTCGTGATTGGTTCCAGGCTCAAAGGAACGGTTCATCGCCGCGCCATGCCGTTTCTTCACCGGTATTTGGGAACGCCGGTCCTCAATTTTTTTATTAATCTGCTTCACCGGAAGAGCGGAATTAAAATTTCAGATTGCAATTCCGGGTTTCGTGCTTTTGACCGGCGCGCATTTTTGACTTGGGATGTTAAAAGCTCAGGCATGGAATTCGCTTCCGAGATGCTGGTCAAAGCACTGAGAAGTGGTGCGAATATTTCAGAAGTTCCGATTCATCTTTATCCGCACGCAGGGAAAAGGACGCCTCATTTAAAAAGATGGCGGGACGGAATGAGACATTTACTTCAAATTTTAGTCGAAGCTCCCGGATTTTTTAATCAGATCGGAATCAGTCTATTTGCATTCAGCTGGCTGATTTTAATCACCTCTTTGATTTTAAGAGAACCCGTAAAAATCGGCATAGCTTCAGTATTCGGTATTCACACGATGATTATTGCTTTGCTCGGAAGTTTCTTTGGCCTTACCTTTTGGGGCATCGGACTTTTTCTTTCCGCACGAAAGAATTCCGACGTCCGGTTTTACCGGTTTTTGATCGATTTGCCGGAAGACCAAATATTTTGGGTCTCTACTATTTTTGTGCTGATCAGTATTTCTCTGCTTTTTTTGGTTTTCGCCGATTGGGCGGTTCATCACTTTATGTATCTGTCTCTCGTTCGGGAAACGATCGTACTGAGCGCGTTTGTTTCGAACGGACTTTTGGTTATTTCGAATCTCATCACAGCGCATATGATCAAACGGGTTTAACATGTTTGTTCAATTCATGCTCAAGGCCCTTATTTCCTGGTCTATTATTTTCCCCAGTTTGTTTTTAGCAGGTTATCAATTTCGCTCCTTTGTCCCAGCCAAAAATGAAATCCTTCGCGGCATTCTTTTTTACGCAATCGGGATGGCTGTTTTTTCGTATTCCGTAATTGTCTTAAGCGCTTTGCATCTTTTGAATACCGGTGCAATTTGGGCTTTGTTGACTTTGTTTTTACTTTCTCAAGTCCGCTCCATTCCGGTTTGGACTTCCTGGCTTGGCTTGGTGTTTTCTGATTTGATGTCGGGCCGAAACAAAGGCGAACGTTTGTGCCGGATTTTGTTTGCCGCCGGATTTTTAGCTTTGTTGATCGGCGCTTTTTCTCCGGAACTAGGAGGCGACGCGCTATGTTACCAATTAAACTTGCCGAAGCTTTTCTTAGCTAAGGGATCTGTTGCGCCGGTTTATTACGACATCAATTCCTATTTTCCGCTCTTCATGAATTACCTTTATTTAATCGGTTTGGCGACCGGCGGAATGCTTTCAGCAAAGTTATTTCACGTTCTAACGGGCCTTCTTCTTTTCATGGCTTTAAAAACGAAACTGACTGAGGAAATGAAGAACAGGGGATGGGCTTATTTTTTGTCGCTCGTTTTTTTGATGACGCCCGTTGTTTACAATATGCTGTCAACGACCTATGTCGATGTCGGCTTGGCCTTGTATGTTTTTTTATCTTTTGCCGCAATGCAGGAAGGTTTCCGTTCTAAACAGCTGAATCTTTTTTTGCTCAGCGGCTTTTTGTTGGGCTGTGGAATTTCAATTAAATATTTAGGTTTGGTTTCCGTGCTCGCCTTGTCGGGTGTTTTTGTCTGGGAGCACGTTTCGATTTCCATATCTATTTGGCTTAAGCGGTTCTTCACATGGGTTGGTGGATGCGGATTGGGTTTTGGTTATTGGGTCATTCGGAACTGGATGATTACGGGAAATCCGCTCTATCCATATTTGGGTTCCTTTTTCAAAACCGAATCTATTCCGGGCATGAAATATGATCAGGTTGGTGTGGGTTACGGGTTTTTTGATTTTGTCGGTATTTTTTGGAATATGGTTAGCAATCCATCTGCTTTCGGAACTTATAGCGACCGTATCGGAATTTTTTATTTGTTGTTAATTCCATTTGCCATACTGGCTGTTTTTGTTGCGCCGAAGTCCAGGAGCTATGTCGTTTTTCTTGGTATCTTTTTACCGATTTGGTTTTTTATTTGTCAGGCTGGGCGGTATTTAATTCCGGCCATGCCGTTTATGATTGTGGCCGGAGCCATGGGGCTTCAATGGAGTTTAAAACGGCTGCCTTCAGTCTTAAAATCGATTTCAATTTTTGGAAGCTTTGTTCTTTTGTCCGGGTATTTATTGGTCGGAATTGTTCATTACCGATATTCCTATTTACTGGCGGCGGGAAAATGGAGCTGGAACGATTATTTGCTGAAGCTGGAACGGACGTCAGAAATTGCGTTTTGGGTGAATGATCATCTGGACAAGGATGCTAAAATTCTTCTGGCACGCGAACCGCGCCAATTTTATTTTGACCGGCCGCTTCTGCGGGATGTCGCTTTGAGATACCGGACTCATTATGACCGAAATGAATTGAACTTAAACTCATTTGTTCAATTATTAAAAGGGGAAAAAGTCACTCATATCTTGATGAGCAAGCCCGTCACAGAAACAGTCAGCAGTGCTGACCTAAATCCGCTCTTGGATGAACTCATTTCAAGCAGGCAAGTCCGTTTGATTCACGAAGCGGACTCAACAAATATCCGCGATGCCCGATACATATTCCGTCTCTATGAACTCATATAAAGGACTTTCATGAATCACGACTATCAGCAAACCAAGTGTCGCTATTGCAATTCAGAGTTGCCCAAACCCTTTTTGGAATTAGGGTCCATTCCGCTGGCCAATTCATTTTTGACAAAGGATCAATTGGCAGAGACGGAATTTACGTGTCCTCTGAGCCTCTGCTATTGTGCTGCCTGCGGTCTGGTTCAGTTGTCTCACGTTGTTCCGCCGGATTTGATGTTCTCAAATTATTAGTATGTGAGTTCAACCACTCAGACCTTCCGGAAGCATTTTGCGGAGTATGCAAAAGACTTAAAAGGGAAGCTGCTGAGCGACAAAGGCCCGCTGGCTGTAGACATTGGAAGCAATGACGGTCTTTTGCTGGAATGTTATAAAAATGAGGGATTCCGCAGCGTCGGCGTGGAACCCGCTAAGAATTTAAGCAAGGCCGCCAATGAGGCGGGAAGGACCACGATCAACCGGTATTTTGATTCCGCGTGCGTGAAGGAAATCGTCGAGCGCTTCGGCCGTGCAAGCGTTGTGAGCGCCAACAATGTTTTTGCCCATATTCATGATGTTCAAAGCGTTTGCAAGAATGTCCGTGACCTGATTACAGAAGACGGTATTTTTGTTTTGGAATTTCCATATTTAGTGACAATGGTTGAGGAAATGCTTTTCGACATGATTTATCACGAACATCTATCCTATATTTCCGTTAATGCGGTGAGTTATTTGTTCCAGAAATTCGGTCTGGAGATTTTTGATATTAATTATGTTTCCTCTCATGGTGGCTCGCTCCGAGTTTATGTCCAAAATAAAAATGGCGGCCATCCTATCTCGGGCCGGGTCGCGCAATACATCGAGAAAGAAAAGAAGGGCGGCTATTTGCAGCCGGAAATTTATAATCAGTTCGCCGGCCGTGTCCAGAAAGTCAAAGACGAAGTAATCAACCAGGTCCAAAAAATAAAATCGCAAAGCCAAACCATTTCCGGTTACGGAGCACCGGCCAAAGGCAATACGCTTCTTTGCTATTGTGATTTGAAACCGTCGCAAATTAATTACATCGTCGACGATAATCCGCTCAAACAAAATCATTTTACGCCCGGAACAAAAATTCCCGTGGTCTCCAGCGCTCATTTAACAGACAATCCGACCAATTATGTCATTATCTTTGCTTGGAATTTTGCACCGGAAATTATCGAAAAGCTAAAACCATTGAAAGAGCGCGGTGTTCGGTTCATGGTCCCGCTGCCTCGGCCGACGGTTGTTTAAGCTGCCCGCATGTCACTGAACCGGAAAGACTTCATTTTTTTATTGGGTCTGCTGGTCTCTCTGTTCATTTTTTATCCTGAACTTTTTTTTGCCAAGGCGGCTTCCTTAATTGGCGACCATTGGGAACAGCACTATCCGTGGGCATATTTAATGGATCATTCACTGAGTCATGGCAAGTTTCCATTTTGGACTTCTTTGATCCATTGCGGATTTCCGATCGGCGCCGAAGGACAGATCGGACTCTTTTATCTCCCCAATTTGGTCCTGTATGTTCTTCTTCCTTTTAAATGGGCCTATTCGTATTTAAATGTGTTTCATTTTTTAGTGGCGGCTTGGAGCACTTATTTGTATTGCCGCGCGGTCAAACTTTCTCCGTCGTCTTCATTTATTGCAGCTTTTATATTTACGTTTGGAACCGCATACGGCGGCGCGTACTACAATATTACATCATTAAAAACTATTTCCTGGTTTCCGCTTTGTCTGTTCTTATTTGAACGATATTTATCAGAAAAACAAATCCGGTATATTGCAACTTTAGCGCTCGTGCTGTCTCAATTGCTGATTGCCGGATATCTTCAAGTGGCAATTCTGCTGTATTTCGTATTCGGTCTTTATTGCCTCTTGCGTGTTTTATTTTTCCAACAGCCGGGTCAAAAACGGTCTGCCCAACTCAACATTTTAATTGTGCTGGGTTTTGGTTTTGTTCTGGCTTTCTTGCTCGCGTCTCCTCAGATCTATTTAACCTATGAATTGGCGGTCCGCTCGAACCGGATTGGTCTTACGGAAGATTACGCTTACATTGGATCGATGTCACCTTTGGCCATTTCTACTTTCTTGGTGGCGATTGCCCAAGGTTTTTGCAGAGGCAATTCTATATATGGCGGTGTTTTTTCGGTTATTTTGGTTTTGTTTTCACTGCTTTCAAAAAATTCAAGATCAAACAAAATCGTAAAACTCTGGATCTGGATCGCTGTCATATCTTTATTTTTAGCGCTGGGCCGGTGGAGTCCCGTGTATGTCGCGCTGATCAAACTGACGCATTTTTATTCGTTCAGGACGCCCATGAAATTTTTGGTCTTTATTTGCTTCGCTCTTGCGGTTTTAAGCGGTTTCGGTTTTGAAGAAGTGTTGAAGAAAAGCCAAAAGCCAGATCGCGCTTTAGACGGGCAGGTTTTTAAATTGTATCTGGCGACCATTTCTGGTTTTGCCGCTGTCTTTACCGCAATTTATTTTGCTTTGACAATGTTCCGTGAACAGACAGTTCGTTTCGGAGATCTTATCGTCCGGCAATTTGTGTACGGCCGCATCGGAAGGCCGCATTCACTGGCAGAATACCATCAGAAATTAATCGAGTTTTTAGACCTGTTCTTAAGCGTTTATTCGCTTCACCGGTTTTGGACCATTTGGACGCTCGTTGTGATTGCCCTCAGCGTTGTTTTGGTTTTGCTCTTGAAGCTGAAGCCGCAATTTCGAAAAGCGTGGCTGATATTCGGATTTCTGTTTTTATTTTCGGATTTATATACCTTTGCTTGGTTTGACATTCGGAAAGATTTTAATTTTTATGATCAAATGTCAGATACCTCGGCGACTCTGGAGCAATTGAAAGCCGAAAAAAGCAGCGGAAACTTGAGACGCCTTTATGGATTCAGGACCCCGGAGGATCAATTGCCGCTCATTCCGAGCGTGAATATACTCAGCGAAATTGAAGATATCGGCGCTTATTCTCCGTTCATTCTGAAGCGATATTATGAATCCATTGGCACCTTTGGAAATATTAATGATTCCAATGCCGCGTCTTCGCCATCAGCTCAATATGTTTTGGGGCGGCTGCCTTTATTAAGCGCTTTAGGTGTTTCTCATATTTTGTCAAAAATCGAAATCAAAAGTCCTGCTTTGAAATTGCTGATGCGTGATTCTGTGTATGAAAGCTATTTGTACCGGAACAAAAGGCCGCATTCAAAGGCTTTTTTTGTAACAAACACAGAATCCTTTACTGACTGGAATGAATTGAAACACCGATTGTTATCACCGGGTTTTGATCCGGTGAAAAAATTATTGCTTGAGGAAACTGAACTTGAAAAATTGGGCGCCGGAATTGCCTTGAAATCTGCTGCGGCCAAAACAATCATTCAACACGAAAGGGCTGAGGAGGATCATGAAGTTTGGAAGATCGAAACTTCTGGATCCGGTTTTTTCGTTGTGATGGACTCCATGTATCCGGGCTGGTCCGCAGTCCTGAACGGAAAGGAAATTCCGGTCCTTTATGCGTATGGTTTATTTAGAGCGGTTTGGATTGACCGGCCGGGGAAGTATCAGCTGGAATTTCGCTATTTGCCCTTTAACAGGCGCCTTGCTAGAAGTTAATCGAATGTACTATGATGTCGCTTAAATTCCCCCAAATTAGGTGAAAAATGCCCCTTAAACTCGTATCAGTAGGAAGATGCCCGGCTTGTAAAAGCGAAAGCGGCCATCAGGAATTATTCCGCCTGGAAAAGTTTAATGTCTACAGCTGCCCGTGCGGCCTTAAATTCATCGACCCTTCTTTGGACGAACAGTCCATGATTGATATTTATCAATCCTCCGAACATCTCAAAGAAATTAATCCCGTACTCGAACATTATTATGAATATGAAACGTTGTCTCCCAATTCAAAAACGTACCGGGATTACCTCGAAGCCTTAAATCAGCTGAAAAAATTAACCCAAGGCCGGGATTTAATCGAAGTCGGCTGCGGCCGCGGCTCATTTCTTAAAGTGGCTCATCAGAACGGCTGGAATGTTTTAGGGATTGATTCAAGCAGTGAAAACATCAAGGCCGTTGAAGAAAGCGGAATGGCAGGGGCTTGCGTCGACTATCTCAGTTATTCATCCGTCAAAAAATATGACGTCATTGTTTTGTGGGATTTGATCGAACATCCTCAAGATCCCGGAAAATTTGTTCAAAAATCATTTGAACTGCTGAAGCCCGGCGGACTTTTATTACTCGCCACGCCATATGATCCGAGCTTGCTGAGTATCATTGCTTCTTGGATGTACCGGGTTACAAACGGAAAAATGACGGGGCCACTTAGAAAATTCTACGTCATTGAGCACACCTCTTATTTTAACCGAAAGACACTCAGTTGCTTGTTATCGCAGTATGGTTTTGAGCCGGCAAGTGTTTGGAAAACTGCAACCGATTTGGACCGGTATTATTTTCCAAAATTGACCAAAATGGCCGTCAAATTTTCCTTTGTGATTGCCGGTCTCCTTCATCTTCAAAATCGCTTAATGTTTATCGCCAGAAAGAAAGCATAATGCCGCAAGCGATGGTTTTGATTTTGATCCTGTTGTTTGGATTTCTGGTCAAAGTGCCGGCGCTTCCTCATCCGCTTACCGGTTATTTCGGGAGCTATCAAATTATTTACGCAATGATGGCGCGCATGATGGATTGGCATTCACCGGCTTCACTTTTGATTCCCAAAACGTTTTTAATTATTAACGGAAAACCTGCTCTTCATCTGCTTTATTATCCGTTTGCTTCTTTATTTGCTTCAGGTTTTCATACGCTGATTGGCGGTACGATTGATTTTTGGGGCCGCTTTCAAGCGGCTTTCTTCACGATGCTCTCTTCAATTTTAATTTATGCGATATCGGTTAAGTTGTTTAACCGAAGAACAGCTTTGATTGCGGCGGCGTTGTTCACGTTTTCACCGATGGTTTTGCTGACCGGAATCGGTTTTCAAAATGAAGCCATCGGAATTTTTTTCTTGCTGGCTGCTTATTGGGTTTTGATTTCAGGCTCCGGCTTGATGAGCGCCTTGGTTAGCGGCCTGCTTTTTTCATTGGCACTGACAGCCCGCATTCATTTTTTTGTCTGTGCTCCGGCGTTTTTGCTTACTTGCTTAAGTTCTAGAGATTTCAAAAAAATATTCGCGCTTATCTTAGGTATGAGTTTGCCGCTGGGAGCGTGGCTCGCTTTTACCTATCATTTGAATCAAATTTCAGACAATGTGATTACGAGCTCATTTGAACAGGCGAGTGAGGGAAGGATATTGTCGCTCCAAGTTTTTAAGCAGTCTAAATTTTATCTGGATGTCCTCAAAATCTTGGGAGGAAAGTGGCTGACTCCGGTTTTGTTTCCATTCTTGCTTTTTTCTGTATGTTCCAGGAATCTCAAAAATCTGCCGCTCATCATTTGGATTTTGGGAACTTTGGGCCTTTTTGTTCTCGTACCGGAAAAAGTGATTAATCATCCCTTTTATTTGCTGTGCGGCGTCCCGCCGGCCTGTCTTTTAATCGCTTCATTCTTAGATCGTATTTCCATTCGTTTTAACCGCTTGGCATGGACGGCTTTTTTTGGACTTTTTTTTCTGTCCTCACTCCGCTATTATCTGTCACCCATGTTGTCGCCGGAGCGGCCTGATTTTAAGCAGATTCCGGCGCTGGGCCGGCAAATCCAAAACTTGATTCCGCCGGACCAATGGATCATCGCTTCGTACGGGTCGTCCCCGGAACTGCTTTATTATTCCGAGCGTTTCGGTTGGCCGTTTGGCGTTGAAATGAATTTAACGCCTCACGAAGGAATGCCGCTTCGCCATAAACAGGCGATGGAAGCCGGATTTGGAAAGCCGATTGAATGGCTCGAACATTTGCGCCATGAAGGTGCAAAATATCTGGTGATCGGTGAATTAGAAGCGTTTCGCAGACGCACGGACTTTTATCATTATGTCCAGAAACATTATCAAGAAATGCTGAATGGCGGAAGCCAGCTCATCATTTTTGATGTGAACAAACAAATTGCCTAACAAGGACAGCATGCATCTTGCAATCGTAGTTCCAACCTATAACGAAGTCGACAATATTGAAAAACTGGTCGACCAGATTTTTTTGCTTCGTTTAGAGGCCGGCGACAAAATTACCGTCGTGGTTGTGGATGATAATTCCAAAGACGGCACCCAGGATGTTTTAACGAAGTTAAGCAAGCGGTATCCGAATCAACTTCGGATCCTTGAACGAACGACGGAACGCGGCCGGGGAACCGCGGGCATTGCGGGTTTTAAAGAGTGTCTCAAACTTCCATGCGATTGCGTTATGGAGATGGACGCCGATTTTTCTCATGATCCAAAACATATCCCAAAATTTATGGCCTTCATTAAACATTATGATGTAGTCATCGGCTCCCGGTATGTCGAAGGCGGCTATGTTTCGGATTGGCCGATTTCCCGTAAAATTGTGAGCGCCTGTTCCAACATCATTTATAGTGCTGTTTTAGGGACTAAAATTCACGATTTAAGCGGCGGATTCAAGTGTTACCGGCACAGCGTCCTGAACAGCTTGAATTTCGATGAATTTTATTCCTACGGTTATTCCATCGGGATCGAAACACTCTTCCGTTGTTACAAGAAAGGTTATTCATTTCTAGAAATTCCCATTGCGTTCCACAATCGTTCGAAGGGAAAGTCTAAATTCAGATTGCGTGAAGCCGTCAGCGCGCTCGTCGTTATTTTCCGTCTATTTTTGAAATACGGCAGAGCCGTCCGGCTTTTTGACCGGATTGCCGACGAATCATGAATGCACTCATCCTTGCCGGCGGCTTGGCCACACGACTCAGGCCGCTGACGGACAAAATTCCCAAAGCCCTTGTTCCGGTTTCAGGAAAACCATTTCTTTTGTATCAGCTCGAATATTTAAAGTCCCAGGGCATTGGGGAAGTTGTTCTTTTGACGGGCTACCAATCCCAGAAAATTCAGGATGAATTCGGAGATGGAAAAAAAATGGGTTTGATGATTGAATATCAGGTCGAATCAAGCCCTTTAGGGACGGGCGGGGCGCTGATTCAGGGCCGGCGTTATGTCGGAAAAGAATCACTCGTGATGAACGGCGACACTTATTTTGAATTTGAGATCTCGAAGCTGTTAGATTTTCATAGAAAGAAAAAATCATTGATGACACTGGGTGTTGCAAAAAAACAAATGACGGGTCAGGATTACGGCACCATTACACTTGATCCTGATGGGCGAGTCCGCGATTTTTCTGAAAAAACAGAAAGCGGCCCGTTTTTGAATGCCGGATTTTATATTTTGTCCCAGGGCATGTTCAGTCAATTCCCTCTAAGTGAAGGCCCGTCGTCGTTGGAGCGCGATGTCATTCCGGCCTGGGTCAAAAAAGGCGCGCCTGTTTATGGCTATGAATTTAACCATCAAAATTTTTACGATATCGGCACTCCCGATCGATTGAAAACATTTGAATCGCACATCCGAAAAGTCAGCCATGCTCATTAGAAGCAGAGCTCCCCTGAGAATTAGCTTTGCCGGCGGCGGAACAGACGTTCATCCTTACCCAAAACTCAAGGGCGGATGCGTTTTAAGCGCGACAATCGACCGCTTTGCTTACGTAACCATTTCACCTCGCAGTGATGCTCGTTTGTCTGTGCATTCATTGGACTACGGAATTAAGGCCAATTACCGTTTGGACAAAAAAATTGTCTATGATGGGGAACTCGATTTAATCAAAGCCGCATTCCGCGTCATGAAGATTAAAAAAGGATGCGATCTTTTTATTCATTCGGACGCGCCTCCCGGATCAGGGCTCGGCGCATCGTCAACCATGGTTGTTGCGACGATCGGCGCCATTGCGAAGTGGCAGGGAAAGACGCTGACTTCTTATCAAATTTCAGAGCTGGCGTATCAAATCGAACGCGTTGAATTGGAAATCAGCGGCGGAATGCAGGACCAATATGCGGCCACATTCGGCGGTTTCAATTTTATTGAGTTCTTAGACGGTTCAACCGTGGTCAATCCGCTCCGGATTAATCGGGAATATATCAACGAATTGAATTATAAATTGCTGCTTTGTTATACCGGCGGCACGCGGCTTTCGGCAAATATTGTGAAGCGGCAAACCGATGCATTTGTTGCGGGAGAGAAAAAAGTTTTAGATTCCCTCGACGGCCTTAAGAAAACTGCGATTGAAATGAAGAACGATCTTTTGGTCGGAAAAATCAACGAATTTGGTGCGACCATGGACAGGGCTTGGCAGTACAAGAAAAAATTGGACAAAGCGATTACCAATAAAAACATTGACCGGCTTTACGAGGCAGCAAAAGCAAAAGGCGCTATCGGTGGAAAAATTTTAGGTGCCGGCGGCGGAGGCTACTTGCTTCTTTTTTGTAATTTTAAGCGCAAACATGAAGTGGCCGATGCTCTTCAGTCTATGGGCGGAGAAATTGTTCCGTTTAGTTTTACCACTTCCGGACTCGAAACTTGGCGGACGGACAAATAATGGTTGAATCGTTAAAGGAATTAAACCGAATTTGCCAAAAGCCGAATTACCGGAAGGCCGGGAATTGGCTGGCGCGTTATTTTGTCCGCGACGCCGCGCTGCCGATCACGTGGGCCCTCCTTCACACACCGGTGACTGCCAATCAAGTTACCCTGGCATCTCTTTTCGTTGCCTTGTTCGGAATGATTCTTTATTCGTTTCCCAATCCAGCTTTTTTTTGTCTTTCGGCTCTGTTGCTTCAGTTTTGGTATATCTTGGACCACGTGGACGGCCAAATCGCCAGATACCGGAAAACAGCCAGTCTCAGCGGCCGGTTCTTTGACTTTGTGATGCACCACATTGTTCACGGGTCGCTTTTATTTGCGATGTCCTTTTATTGCTACAGTCAAACTGGCTCCATTTTTTATTTGCTTTGGGGATTTGCTGCGTCGTTGTCTATTTTGACGTTTAATATGACGCATGACATTAAATACAAAACGTTCTTTGAACAGTTCATGAAACACCCAGACTCTTTTCAGGTCAGACCTGTATTTGAGACGGGATCCAAAATGAATTTATCTCCCAAGCTTGATCTCAAGACTATATTTTCGCTGATTCACAAGTTATGCGAAATTCATATCCTCATCAGCGTTTTGACCATCGCGTCTCTGGTGCAATTTTTTATTCCGCTGGATTTCAGAACTTTTCTCTTCACTTTTTACGGCAGCGCGGTCATTTTAATTGCAGTTGTTAAACTGACCTATGTTATCCATAATCAGAAAATCGATGAGGAATTTGAGAGTACATTCTCAAAGCGTTGATCATTTATGACTCCTACAGAGTTTGTTAAAAAAGCCTGGCATAAAATTTATTACAAAGTCATTGCGTTTGATTACCGGATTGACCGGATCATCCGCTACCGCGATCCCAAGAAATACTGGAATCAAAGAGGCGGCGACACCTATTTTGATGAGCAGGAAGTGGAACAGCACCGCACGCTCAGAAGCCAATTCATTACGGATGAAATCAAAAAGCTTCAGTTTTCAAGCTTGCTTGAAATTGGATGCGGCTACGGCAAGCAAATTAAAAATCTGTCTGCAAAAAATGGGGTTTTTATCACAGGAGTTGATTTCAGCCGGTCGCAATTGATGAAAGCCAAGGAATACTGCGCCGGTATCAATTTAAATGTACTCGAAGCGGATTCGGAGTCGCTTCCACTCAAGGACAAAAGTTTTGATGTCGCTTTTTCATCAGCCGTGATTTTGCACAATGAACCGGAGAAGGCGAAGCGGATTATTTCGGAAATGATCCGTGTCAGCAGGAAATATTTAATTCACAATGAGGATGTAGATAAAGCATTCTCCAGATATGGCTACGATTTGACTAAAACGTATCAGGGAATGGGATTTAAAATTGTACGGTCCAGCCAAATTCCGCATGCGCCGGACCCGTCTATGACTCAATTCACGGTTGCCGAACTTCCCAGCGGCGATCTCAAGTTCCGACCCGACCAAATCAAGCTTCAGTATCACTAATATCTAAACGGCTTTTGATAGTTCCGAGGCCAATAATTCCGAGAAGCGTTCTTTGCCTTCGGAATTTAAATGATCTCCATCGCGCCATGCCCAGCTGAAATAATCATCGCGTCCCGCGTAAAGTTCCATGTGGTTTAAATTTTTGAACAAATAAGGTTTAATGTCGGGGCTGTTAAGCAAATCCGAAATGTTATTTTTAGAAATGAATTTCTCAGCGTGCCGAATGTAATGGTCTGATAACGGCATTTGGACCGTAATCACGCGGATATTTTTTTCTTTGCACAGCAATAGAATTTTCTCGAAATAGGCGAGCACTACCGGATCCATCGCACGAAATCCTTCCAGCTGCTGGTTCACTTTCTGTCGAGCTTTTTCATCTTGCCCGGTTTGTTCTTTCGGATTTTCACCTAAATAGGCCTGATTCAGCATCTTATTCAGGGAGGCATGTTCAGGCTGAAAAATTTTCCTCAGAGATTCTTTAATATTATTGATAAAACTGGCTTTTCCAAACTCGTCATGCACAAGAGTTAGCTTCAACGGATTTTTTATAATCGGATGTCCTGACACTCCGGAGAGTTCATGATAGTCCACGAACCGGTCCCAAAAAATCGATTGCGTGCTGTCTTCTAGGCGGTAAGAGCTGAAGCTGTGCAGATCCACCGGAATGACGACCGCTTTCAAAATCGGCATGTCATCAATGGATTGCTTCAAGAGATAGTAAGAAGAGATGTAACTGGCATTCGGAATAGAAAGATTAAACGTATTGGGTTTGAATTTTCCGGCATCAACACCGCGCCAAAAATGAGAATCTCCGAGCAGTAAAATTTTGACTTCGCGTTTTTGAGTTTCAAATTCATACCAAGTTAGATAGGGTTTTGATTTATGAACAATAAAATACCGGTTCAGCGATTCTAAACAGAAAAGCGAAACCGCGAAGGCCAGAAAAAAGGCGAGCCAGTACTTTTTTGCATTTCGATAGTTCTCAGCGGGCTTAAAACTGGAAATATATGAACTTTTCACCGGTTGTCACTCCTAAGATCAAGATGGAATAAAAAAGCGCGAGATAGAATGAAATTTGAATTGCCGGCTTAAGCCGGAAGACGGCGAACAGGTTTTTCTTTGAGTATTCGTAAATTTGAACGAGTAGCAGAAGCGCCAGAAAACCGATGAGACTATTTCGAACTTGCCCAAGATCGAGGACGGCCGGCACATTAAAATTAAAAACGACGGACTTCAGCATGTCCAACGCTTGCGTCAAAGTTTTTGCTCTAAAAAAAATCCAGCCGATACAGACCAGATGAAAAAAGAAAATACCCTTAAGAACATTAAAACTCTTTAATGCCAATGAGTTTTTTATTTGAGGCAGATCCTTCGTGAACATTTCGACCGTCCGGTAAATGACCAACAAAGCTCCGTGATAGACGCCCCAAATGACAAAGGTCCAAGAAGCTCCGTGCCAAAGCCCGCCCAGAAACATTGTGATCATTAAATTTCGAAACATCATCAGTGTTCCGCTTCGGTTGCCGCCGAGCGGAATATACAAATAATCTCTGAGCCATGTGGACAAACTAATGTGCCAGCGCTGCCAGAATTCACTGGGACTTGTTGAAAAGTAGGGCCATGTAAAATTAACCATGAGATCAAAACCCAAAAGCCGGGCAAGACCGCGTGCCATATTGCTGTAGCCGGCGAAATCACAAAAAATTTGGAATGCGAATGCATAGGTAACGAGTAAGGTTTGCATTCCATTGTAAGGCGCTGGAGATGAAAAGACCGGCTCCACTAATTTGGCCAGATTGTCGGCAACATATATTTTTTGGAAAAGACCGAACAGAATTAAATACAAACCTTCATAAACCCAGCCCATTTTTAAGGTTCTAGTTTTTTGAATTTGGGGAAGCATATGTCCGGCGCGTTCAATCGGGCCGGCTACGAGCTGGGGAAAAAAGGTGACGAAAACAGCAAAATCAAAAAAGTCCTTACAAGGCTTCACTTTTTTCCGGTACACATCAATCGTGTAGCCCATGGCCTGAAAGGTGTAAAAAGAAATTCCAATCGGGAGAATAATGTGGAGCAGTTTTAAATTTACGGCCAAGTTGAGTGCATGGGCCAATTGGTACAAGTTTTCCGCAAAAAAATTGAAGTATTTAAAAAAGCCCAAGACGCTAAGATTGGCAATTAGGCTGATCGATAAGATCAGCTTTCGTTTCGAGGTGTCGTCTGTTTTAGAGAGAAGCAACCCGACATTGTAATCAATAACCATGGTGCCAAATAATAGGAACAAAAATTTCCAGTTCCAGGCGCCGTAGAAAATACAGCTTGAGACGATCAGTAGGCGGTTTTGCCATTTATGGTCTAGGCTGAGATAAAGGCAAAATACGACAAGGAAGAATAAGGCGAAGAACAGCGAGTTGAATACCATTTTGTCAGTTGTGTTTGGGTTTGGGATATATCTATTGGAAATCACCAAAAAGTCAAGGAAATAAGCTGTTTTTGGGCGTATTTGGCGCTGGTTAAAGTGGTTGCGAGGGAAAGTCTAAAATGATATTATCTTCGTTTCGTAAAAAACTCCGCTCAAAGAGCGACGATAAGGTGTAAATAGTGGGCAAAAATGTGTTGGTCACGGGCGGCGCCGGGTTCATTGGAAGCCACCTGGTCGAACGGCTCCTCAAAGACGGACAGGCCGTAAAAGTTTTAGATAATTTCTCAAGCGGCAGGCGTCAAAATCTAAATCATCTTAATTCCCATCCCAACCTGACCATTATTCAGGCGGACATTGCAGATCTCAGCGCAATCCAAAGGCATTTTCGCGACGTTGAATGGGTTTTTCATTTGGCGGCTTTGGCCGATATCGTTCCATCTATTGAAAATCCAAATGATTATTTCCGTTCCAATGTGACGGGAACCCTCGGCGTTTTAGAGGCCTCCAGGCTCAGTCATGTGAAACGATTTGTGTATGCGGCGTCTTCTTCTTGTTATGGAATTCCAGACTCTTATCCGACGAGCGAAGGTGCTGAAATTAGACCGCAATATCCTTACGCGTTAACGAAATTTTTGGGCGAGGAGATGGTGGGTCACTGGAATCAAGTTTACGGGCTACCTTCCGTGTCGCTGCGTTTTTTTAATGTGTATGGGCCCCGGGCTAGAACATCCGGAACCTACGGCGCCGTATTCGGGACATTTCTAGCTCAAAAATTAGCCGGCAAACCTTTTACCGTTGTCGGAGACGGTAATCAAACGCGTGATTTTACATTCGTGACCGATGTGGTCGACGCCATGGTAAAAGCCGCAGATTCAAACATTCAAAATGAAATTTTCAATGTTGGTTCCGGAAATACCTACAAAGTGAATTATTTGATTGAACTGCTCGGGGGAAATGTCGTTTATATACCGAAAAGACCCGGCGAGCCGGACTGTACATTTGCCGATACCGCCCGCATTCAGCAAAAGCTGGGCTGGAAACCAAAAATTAGTTTTGAAGAAGGCGTAAAAATTATGCTCGACTGTATTGAAGATTGGCGGACCGCACCCGTGTGGGATGAGAAATCCATCGCTGAAGCTACAAAAAAATGGTTTCAATACTTAGGCAAAGAACCCGTTTCCGCGGGAAAATAACTATGTCGACCTACGAAGACTTAAAAGAAAAAAATAAAATTCAGAATAAAACAAAAACGATCGAGCAGCTGGCTGATATTCTGGATCGCCTGCGCGCTGAAAACAAAAAAATTGTTCACTGTCACGGCGTTTTCGATTTGCTTCATGTTGGTCATATCAGGCACTTTCAGCAAGCCAAAAAATTAGGCGACATTTTAATTGTCACGCTCACGCCTGACCGTTTCGTCAACAAAGGGCCGCACCGGCCCGCATTTCCGGATCATTTAAGGGCAGAAGTCATTGCCGCGCTCGATTGTGTTGATTATGTCGCCGTTAACAAATGGCCGCAGGCAACGCAAGCCATTGAACTTCTGCAGCCGAATTTTTACGTCAAAGGCGCTGATTACAAAGAAGCGGAAAAAGATCATACCGGCGGAATTAAGTTGGAAGAAGATGCGGTGAAATCAGTCGGCGGAAAAATTATCTTCACGGAAGATATCTCCTTCAGCTCTTCGAATTTGATCAACCGTCATCTCTCGACATTTCCCGAAGAAGTCACCGCTTATCTGAGCAAGTTCTCAGATCGGTATTCGTTTGATGATATTGTTAAGTATTTAGAAAACGCGAAGAAATATAAAGTTTTGATTGTCGGTGAAACCATCATTGATGAATATCAGTACTGCGAAGCAATCGGCAAATCCTCAAAGGAACCAATGCTGGCGGTGAAACGGGTGAATACCGAGAAATTTGCCGGCGGCATTTTAGCGGTTGCCAACCACATTTCCAATTTTTGCGATCAGGTCGGGGTTATTTCATTTTTGGGAGACCATAATAATCAGGAAGATTTCGTCCGTGAAAAATTAAATCCAAAAGTAAAAGCTACATTCCTCAACCGGAAAAATTCACCGACCATTGTGAAGCGGCGTTTTATTGAAAGTTATTTCTTCACCAAAATGATGGAAGTTTATGAAATTAATGACGGACTTCTGGACCCGAATGACAATCAACTGTTTTGCGATACGCTGAAGAAACATTTGCCTCAGTATGACGTTGTGATTGTTTTTGATTTCGGACACGGCATTTTTACCAAAGAGGCAATTGATGTGCTCTGTAAAAATGCAAAATTCTTGGCGGTTAATGCGCAGACCAATGCCGGAAATGTCGGCTATCAATCCATTGTCAAATATCCCAGAGCAGATTATGTTTCCTTGACCGAAAATGAAATGCGCATGGAAGCTCGCGACCGGCGCGGAGATTTAAAAGAAATGGTCAAGAAAATGGCCGAAGAATTTGATTACAAACGCGTGGCGGTCACGCGCGGCAACAACGGCTGCATGTGCTACAGCAAGCAAGATGGATTTGTGGAAGTGCCCGCGTTTGCTGGAAAAGTTCTCGACCGAATGGGAGCAGGCGATGCTTATTTGTCGATTACCGCGCTTTGTGTTGCGCAAAAAGCACCACTAGAAGTAGCCGGATTCATTGGCAATGCCGTTGGCGCTCAAGCCGTTTCAACGGTTGGCCATAGAAGTTTTATTGAAAAAGCACCGCTTTACAAACACATTGAGTCACTGCTTAAATGATCGATCCTACAGCCCATTTTAAAAAAGTTTCTGAGTTGTTGCTCGGCGTCCAAATTACGGACGATAAAGGTTCCGCGTTAAGTCTTCCTAACGGCGCTTCGGCAGCAGTAAATCTTCTTTTGGAAGAAGGACGGAAGATTATGATTATCGGAAACGGCGGAAGCGCGGCAATCGCAACGCACATGCATAATGATTTGTGCAACTCTGTCGGAATTCAGGCCATGACCTTCAATGATTCATCTCAATTGACCGCGCTGGCCAATGATCATGGTTACGATCAAGTGTTTGAACGGCCGATTGAACTCTGGGCGAAACCGGGTGATTTATTAATTGCAATCAGCAGCTCCGGCAAATCCGAAAATATATTAAAGGGCGTACAAGCCGCAAAGAAAAAAGGCTGCGATGTGGTGACGCTTTCCGGATTCCGCTCCGATAATCCGCTCCGGCAATTAGGCCAAGTCAATTTTTATATTGCTTCGCAAAGTTACGGCGAAGTCGAAGTCTCTCATGTTTCTCTGACTCATTATCTCACCGACTGCTGCCTTAAAATGAAAGTCAAAGCGGGCAGGCCGTGACCGAGAAAAAAGAAACTGTCCTGGTCACCGGCGGCGCCGGCTACGTCGGCGGAATTTTAATTCCAAAACTTTTAGCGAAGGGTTATTCTGTCCGCGTTATTGATTTGTATTTGTTTGGCGAACACATTTGGCCCGAATTTGAACACAACCCCAATTTAGAGCAGTATAAGGGCGATATTCGCGACCAAGTTCTGCTGCGGCAAATCCTTTCCGGCTGTAACCATGTGATTCATCTTGCCTGCATTTCGAACGATCCAAGCTTTGAACTCGATCCCGAGTTAGGTAAATCGATTAACTTTGATGCTTTTGAGCCCCTCGTCAGAATGAGCAAAGAAGCCGGTGTAAAACGGTTTGTTTACGCGTCTTCATCGAGTGTTTACGGCGTGAGTGAAGTTCCGGATGTGAATGAAGATCATCCGCTGATTCCGCTGACGGATTACAGCAAATTTAAAAGTTTGTGTGAACCGGTTTTGCTGGAACAAGGGACCCGCAATTTCATTCCTTTGGTCTTAAGGCCTGCCACGGTCTGTGGCTATTCTCCGCGGCAGCGCCTTGATTTAACGGTCAATATTTTGACCAATCATGCGATCACA
>OBEQ013064298.1_pt1 | contig 23358 bp, 17 predicted proteins | sample 1670901 | NCBI WGS metagenome assembly OBEQ01 (sample SAMEA104232315, study PRJEB22302) | groundwater metagenome | biome: forest; feature: aquifer; material: groundwater | place: USA | collected 2011-08-07 | depth 5.4 m
AAAAACCCAAACTTCTTCAAACAGCGTAATTTTAACTCCTCCTTACAATAAATACTTCCGTTCAGATCAAAGTATTCCTCAAATCTGGGCTTGGTCTGATACCGGTTATGTGACTGCCTTATCATCCAGGAGAAGTTATTTTGCCGATACGGAACAAGTAGATATCATGGGTTACAATCTCAAAAATAGACAAACAAGCGAAGAGGAGATTTTTACTCAAGATAACTCTAAACTTTTTACAGAAGAGGTAAAAAATCTAAAAGTTAACTATCTTTACTTTCCTATTGTCATCAGACCAAAAGTAGATCTTTATCAAACTCCTTTTGTAAAAATATTTTCAAATTCCGAAATTGAGATTTGGAAAATTTAAAAGTAAAGAAAAATGAGCAGACCTACAACCAAAACTACCAAAGTGGCGGAAAAAATTAGATCCCCGATTAAGTTTTTCCCAACCTGTGAAACAATACTATTTAAAATCTGCATTACACTAGACGGGTGATGCAAAGTAACATAGGATAGACTATCCTCCGAAACTTGACCATTAATTTTAAACTCCCTACTCCAGCTTGCTTTTTTATCGGTTTGAAATACTTCTAACCCATTATCTTTGGTGGAATCAGGTGAAGCGATTGACCAGGTAAATTTTTTATCTAAAGAATCGGAGACAGGTTCAAAAAGAATTTTCACCAATTCCCCATCAGCAATATTTTCACCTTTGAGTGTAACCTTTCTAATTATTTCATTTTTCTCGTTATAGAGATTAAAATAGTTCTGATTCTTATTTACTAGACGGGGGTTTTTTAAACTAACCCCAATTCCTGCCAAGTTATCCTGAGGTGAAATAAATGATTGATAATAACTATACTGACCATAGATTTTTTTAGTATCTTTAAGCGGTGGTTGGATGCCTCCGGGAATATTCCTGATACCAAAAGCCATTAACACTGGCAAGATTACAATCAAAAAAATTACCAGACAGACAGTAAAAAATATCAGTTTCATGTTCTAAATAGCTTAAAGCTTTGAATGATTAACGCCATACTTACTCCTAGCATCAGCGAGTGAATTAATCCTTGCAACAAAAATGGGTCATAAATTTTTTGCAATATTAAAAAAGGAGTTGGTAATAAATTGTAAAGCGGGCTAATTACAGAAAGCGTAGAAACAGTCATGAATTTATCATCAAAAGTTAAGGGGATAAGCATTGCCAAGCTAAACCATACCCAAGCCAGTTTACCTACCTTATTTTCTTTAGTTAAGTAGAAAAGGATTAAGAAAGGCATTATCCAAAGCAACCAAGCAATATGATAATGAATTGTAGAAAAGAGTAAAAGTAACGTAAAAAAAATAGACAGCCAGAGTTTATCCAGACTGAGATTATTCTCCATCAATTCCAAGATAAAAAGCATTGTCAATGTAATTACTCCGATCATCAAAGCTTCACCAAAACCAATTGGTATACTAGGATAGACGATCCTGGTAGTTAGGCCGGAAATAAAAGCGGAATTTAAAAATGCCTGGGACCAAAAAGGTAGAATAATGAGTAGCAAAGTAATAACTGTAGCTAAAAATAACTTTATCCCCTGTTTTAAATTTTTAGTATGTAAAATTAAAAAGGGTAAAAATACCATCGGATAAACTTTAAATCCAGCTGCTAACCCTAGCATAATACCGCTTAAAATTATTTTTTTGCTTCTTAGTAAAAGTAGACTGCCCAGAGATAGTGCTACCGGAATAATATCCAAATTAGAAAAAATATAAATAATCACGATCGAAAAAGGATTAAATAACCACAAAATAACTGCTTTCCTTTTTTTCTCCGTACTTTCAAGAAAACGGATTAATAAAAATGGAATTAGTAAATCAATTAACAGATAAGGAATTTTCAGTAGAAACAAATAACGGAAAGTTCCAACTGTTTCTCTAGCTTGCTCAGAAGCATCGGCAAGCCAAACATTAAATTGCGATCCTAACAGTGGAGCTACCATTATTTGATAAGTCCCGAGAAATAAATAAGTTAAAGGAAAATAAACAAAATCTTCTTTGATCGGCAAATTTCCTTTATTAGCGGCTAAATATGAATAAATATTAAATACTCCATGCTTTAAAAACGATGATTGAAAATGATAGGTTTTAATATCTGGGTGAAAATAAAAAGGCATTATTAAAAGTCGGATTAATACAGCTAAAATGAATAATTTTTTTAATTTTAAACTCGATATAACTTCAAACATTTATTGATTTCTGGTAATAATCTTACCTGTTAACTGATCCTCACCGATGTAAAGCGCTTTATTATTGAAACTTTTTAAAATTTGATCAATATTTTCTTTCGGAATAAAACCAATATAAACATTATCAAACTTTTTAAAACTATACCCAATTACTTCGGTTTTTTGTAGATTCTGGTTTATTATAGAATGAGGGTCAAGGTTGGCATAAACTGGAAACCCGAATTCAATACTATCAATCTGATCTGATAAAAAGATTGCCTGATACTTCGACTTGTTTTCCAGGGCAACCTGGGAGGCTTGCTTTGCCGGATAAGCCCAAAAGTTAGCATATTCTGTGGGCGCTAGGAAATAAAGTTTTTGCAAAAAGAATGCTACCTGTAATATTAATATTAAAATAATCAGAGTAAATGGAATTTTGTTTTTCCAATTTAATATAGCCAAAAAACCTAAGGCAGATAAAATAGATAAAGGTACAAATTCTAGGTTGCTCCTTAAAGCATGTGGTTCACCGATAATAGCAGTCGGTAGCGGTGAAATTATAATCCATATGATCAAAAAAAACAGCAGTCTTTTTTGTTTTACCAAAGCGACCAGACCAATTAATATTAACGCCCATTCCACCAGATAAAACTCTCCAATTGTTGCCATATTATGCCGAGGATTGCGGTCACCATGAAGGAAAAGAAAATCAGCGGAAAAATTTTGCAGATAATTTTCACCGGCAATTTTTAAATATTCAACTGGTTTATTGTGGAAATATTTGATTAGAAATGATGGCAAATGACTAATGCTTCTTTCCAAATTTATTTTCTGTTCAATTTTGGCGGCAATTTCCTGATTAGAAAAAACGTTAATGCTAAAAAATCTAGTCTCTGATCCTCCAATAAAGGTTTGGCTAACAGAAAGAAACCCGAAAAATACTAGAATTACCATTCCTCCCAGTAAATATTTTTGTGCTTGTCCTTGAAAAGTATTCTTAAAACCAATAAACCAAATTAAGAAAAATAACAACAATGGCATTGTTATTTTATAAGTGGGATAGGTGTGAATAGTTAGTCCAAAACAAATAGCCGAAAATAAATAAAACGCAGGTTTTTCTCTAGCTTTAAGGAATAAATATACTCCCAGCAAGGCTAACAATAAAGCGAAATGTGCCTCAAACCCTCCTCTGCTTAAAGAAACATCCCAAGGGGAAATAGCTGTTACTAAAGCGGCGGCTATTCCGACTCTTTCAGAGAAGAGTTTTCTACATAATAAATAGAGGAGTATTATTATTCCTAACCCCGATAAAATTGATAGTGCTCGGACCCCCAAAGCAGTTGGGCCAAATAAAGCTACAAAGGGGATGGAAAAATAGACATATCCAGCCGGTCTGCCTGCTCCCATTGGAAAAGTCAGCGGGAGAAAATTTCCCAATTGATCGTGTCCGGTTTTCATAAGTGAATTAGCATCCAGGACAATGGTTAATTCATCCCCATAAAGAGACAGTGGACTACTATTTATAAAACTTACTCTTAAGACAAATCCCAACAAAAGAATAGCTAATAAAATAATTTTCTGTTTCATCTTAAAGTTCTACCTGATAAATAATCACCTGATCATTTTCCCATATATTTTTAAGTTGACTGGCATTTTCATATAATCTTACCTTAAATATTTTTGGAAGATAAATATATTGAATCCTATTAGCTTGTAAAAAGCCAATATCCGGATTTGCACTTTTGGAGAAGAAGTCTTTGGCAGCAATCAGTTTTTTCTTATAGTCAGTTAATAAAATTTGATTTTGCGCTTCATCTTCTAAAAATGAAGGTTTGTTAGTTAAGGCAGAGACATAGGCCGTACTATCATAGACGAACAGTGGCCAGGGTTCTGGTAAGCTCTTTTTCAAATTACTATCATATGGATAGGTTAAAACAACACCACTTGGTTGAGATCTTAAAAATTCCAAACCCTCCATTTCCTTTGTATTAATATATGCATGCGGTTGGTTAGTTAAATACCCTCGAGCAGTAGCCCATGAGTTAATTGGAGTAATAGCAAAAATAAATAATACTAGTGGCGTAGTGATAACCCTACTAGATTTATCAGCCAACTTGAAAATTACTATACCATTGATTATTGCAGCTATGTATAAAAAGTAATAGAAAAACTGAATTGTATTCCAGGGATTACCGGCCTGGATAAAAAGAATCGGAATTATTAACGAAAGAGAAGAAAATACTAATAAAAAAAGGGTTGTATTATCTTGATAAATAGTTTTAATTTTCGCCAAAGCCAATAAAGAAAGTATTCTGGCACCTAAATTACCGGCAATAAATATCAGCAAACTAAGAAACTCCGCTCCAAGAAATTTAAACCAGTTTTTCCCAGCTAAACCAACAGTTCTGGTTAAAGATAATCTAGTCCAACCTACTCGGTCTGGCGAGTCAATCATTGAATTAATAAACCAAAACGGAGCAAATAACATCAAGGATTGACCATAACTAAAGCTAGATAGGAAAAGAAGTCCAGAAATTAAACTGGAAAATAGAAAAACTAATAAATAGGATAGTGATCTTTTTAAAATACTAATAATCAGAAAAGTCAGTAAAATTAAAATGCCAGCGTAGGCTTTGAAAGAGATTAAAGATCCCGTAAGAAGGGTTAAAACAACAATTATCCATCCTCTTTTAGTTAATCCTGTTGTAAGTTGAATGATGGCAATTACGATAATTAAAGAAACAGCAAAAGGAGGGTTTAAGTTAAAAGAGATTGACTGATTAGCCCAGAAAGCAGACTCCCCCCCCCAGTGCCTTTCCCTTAAATATTCCACAATCCAACCAAATGATCCAGCAAAATAAACAAAGTATAAACTAAAGATTGTTACTATTTTAATTCTGGCCAAGGCCATTTTTTCCCTAAGTAAGGTGCCTATTAAATAATAGGTCCCTATTCCCAAAAGTATTGAAAAAAACAGAGGATAAAATCTAAATAATAAATCAATTGTCGTCACTTTTGATATCAAGGCGGTGATAGCCACTAGTAAATCGTAAAAATAATGATAATTTTTTAAAATAATCCCTGAGAAAATCGGATTTTCCGGTGGTAGGTTTTGCATTAATTGATTAATCAGACTTAGGTGCCAAAGTCCATCATGAGTATTAGGTCCCCAGAAACCTAGACCATAGGCAAATTTCAATCCGCTTTGAAAAGTTGGCATTACCTGAAAAAACGTTCCTATAATAATTACTGTCAAAATTGCAACATCACTCAAGCTTTTTATTTTAGATAAAGTGATATGTTTATATGATCTAAAGTAGTATTTAAAAAAGATAAGTAATGTCACAAAAAAATATCCGTATATCAAAGGTCTTATTTTTAAAAGCGATAATAGATAAAAAATCAGTACTAAACTGACTAGTCCAATCACTGCCGATAAAAATATTTTCTGCAAAAAGCTCATCGGTCGACTGATAGTTTTCGCTGCTAAAACCAGTCCTGGTATCAAAATGCAGATTATTAAGAAAGCAAGAAACTTTACTGTTTCTACTAGTATCAATTTAATTGCTAAATCGGGCGTCCCTTTAATATTAGTTTTGACAGTAGATGATTCGATTTTATTCTTGGTTGCCTCAAGAATCGTGGTATCAATGGAAGAAGTTTTTCCGTCAATTTCAATATCTCTTGGTAAAAATCCAATATTTCTAATTTTTCCTGCTTCATTTTGATAAGTAATAATTATTTTGTCGTTTTGTCTACCAATATTAAAATTCTTTACTTTCCCCTGATCGATTAGCAGTTTTTGTCCAAAACTAACCTCGTCTAAAACCCGGGTCGCTGATGTTGCAAAATTAACCTGATCGCATTTCTCTCGAAAACATAACTCCTCTTCTCCGTCAACATACTGACGAATATCCCTAAATAAAGAACCTTCATTATTAAGAAACCATCCAACCCGATAATAACTATCCATAAACCAAACAACTTTTTTAAAACTGCCTAATAGATCATCGGCAATAATTAAATGCGTCGGAGAAAGCTCTGGAAAATTTTGCTTGTACCAAGAAGCGAAATCCTCCATTGATATAACAGAAAGTTTTTGAGCTTGTCTTCTATCAAATAAAACCTTCATTTGATTTTCATACTCTTTTGAATATTTTTCCCAAAGATAAGAGTTTTCTAACCCAACAACAAGTTGAGAAAATTTATTGAATTTTTGATTTGTATAAAGATCCAGTAGGTTTGAAAAATATTTTGTATCTAAATTGTGATAATCAAGATAATCATTTGCCTGAACACTAAATGTGCTTTCGAAAACACCGTTTCCATATGAATTAACAGGATCTCTTGGCGCCCACTGCAACATTACCACCGGTAATTTATTCTGAAGCGTCTGGGCAGGATGAAGAGCATTATTTTTGGCAGGATAATATGGCGTTGAGAAGTATTGACCCCAAATTTGGTAGTTATCGGTTGTATATTGATCTGAAACAATCATACTTGATGTTATACCGTACTTTTTCTGCATGTAGTCAAGTGAATAAGCATCTAGCCACCATGCCCCAACCGATTTTGGATAAGCACCAAATGTTTGTTTAAACTTTTCAAATCCTGCATCAATTAACTTTTCACGATCAAACCGATCATAGCCTGTTAAAAAAGCACTTTTAGCATCGTGCCAGCTTTCTCCTTTTTGATACTGAATACCAGCTGCGCTAGCCCATGAAGGAACCACTTCCAAAAAAAGGCCTTTCTCATCCGGAAGTTTATTTAAATCATCAACAATGTTTTTGTAATTTAGGGCGTCAAATCGCAACAACCAAGTCGCTTTCAAATCAAATTTTTTCAATATCTGAATTTGTCCTTCAATTGCTGTTTCGGGTTGTTGGCCTTTTATCTCCCAAAAGTCTGCTCCTCTTATTGGGTTAATTATTGAAACAAAGGCAGGTTCCTCAGCCAAGATAACAGGAGCACTAAACAGACCTAAAATCAAAAATATAATCCAGATTGTAATTCCTATGCTAAATTTAACCATTTTTAAAACTCTGATAATATTTTATGATTCTTTTGTTTGCCAAAAATAAAATAAGACATGAATAAAAAATTCCACTGATTAAAACTAAAACTAGAAGGCTTAAAAAACTACTAACAAAGTACCGACTCAAAAAATAAGCAAAAGAAGCCATTATTATTGATGCCAAAATTGGCTGCCAAATATTTTTAACTACTTCTATTTTGATCATTCTTTTAATAATCAGCAAGGGAATTATAGAAGTTACTGAAATTATAGCTGAGGCAATACCTGCTCCTAAAAATCCAAAATATAAAGTTAGAATAGGAGTAAGTAACCATTCCAGAACTGTCCACATAACCATTAATTTTAAGGTGGTTTTTACTTTTCCTATGGCATTTAATAAATTGGTAAAGGGCGAGGATAAAGTTGCCCAAAAAGCACCAATTGAGAAAAGGTGAATTAAAGGCTCTGCCGCCTGCCATTTGGCAGATACAACATGAGCGATCAAACTCGGAGCAATGGCATTTAATCCAAAAAGCATCGGGTATAAAATCACTCCGGTTGCAAATAATGAATCCTCCAGTGTTTCTTGCAAATTTTTCTTATTGTCTGAAAGTCTGGAAAAAGCTGGGAAAGTAACTCTGGTCATAATATTCATTACCTCAAGTGGCAAGAAAGCCAAACTTTGAGACCAGGTTATCAAACCTACTCCTACGCTTCCTACCATCCGAGCAATTACTAAAGGAACCAATCTATCTTTTAAAAGAGCAAGTAAAGAATTAATCTGAAATGGCAGACCAAAGGCCAGTAAAGCTTTTATTGATAATTTGGAAAAGCCTAAAGATACTTTCCATGGAGCCAGAGTATAAATTAAAACTACACCGGAAATACTTCTTGCTAAAACCGCAAAGCTAAAAGCTGCTATAGAGTAATTAGCAAACACCAAAAAAATAAGTATTAAATTAAAACAAAAAGTTTCTAAAATCTCAATAGCAACTAGTGGTTGGAATTTTAATTCACGCTCAAGTAAAACTGAGGGAACAACTTTAAGAGAAACTAAGAAAAAGCTTATTGCTAGAGCTCTGATAAGCCACATTCCTTGAAAATTAAGGTTATAAAAAGAGGCAAAATATGGAGCTACAAAAAAAACTATCAGACTTATCAAAAAAGCCAATATTGTTTGCACTGTAAATGTAGTTTTTATATCTTCAATGCTAATCTCTTTTTTTTGAATTAGGGAGGCGGCTAAACCGATGTCAGAGAAAAAGGCGAAAAAAGCTAGTATTGATGAGGCAATATTAAAAACACCAATTGTTGAAACCGGCAAAACTCTGGCCAATATTATATTGATTGTAAAATAGTTAATAGCTAGAAGCACTGCCTTGCGAAAAGTTAAACTTAAAAATCCCTTGGCAATTTTTAACTTAAAAGAATCTTCCATTTTAACTGATCCCCTTTCTATAATAGGCCATCCACCCTTTTACTCTTTTAAAACTGGTTATGTATAAAATAAGTAAAATAATAAAAGCGATAACCGATAACCAATTAGCGACAAGGCGTATCGGAGTATCAAAAAGCCGACCGTAAACTTTATGGTCTCCCTGACCTAAAATAATAGTCATGAGTCCGAGTGTATTATTTTTATATTCAACTGCGGTTTCATTCCCATCTACATATATTCTCCAATCAGGGAAATAATATTGGGACAGGCGGATGATCGTGTGAGTTTTTGTTTGCGCCTTAAAACTAATCCAGTTAGACCCTTCTTTGTAATCAAAAATGCTTGTTTCTCCAGTTAATATTTTGTATCTTTCAGTAGCTAACTCGGCAGGTGGTTCCTTAGCATAAATAGGCAAATAATCAAAAATTGATCTTTTTATTTGTTTATCAAAATCCCCATCAGACAAACGCTTACTGTCATCTGTTTGAATAAATTTTTCCGGTCTAAAATAGGAAAAGTTAAAAATAACAACCAGTATTATTAACACTAACCAGATAATTTTTTTGAACTTTAAGTTGGTCAAAACAAAACTGCCTGAGATAAAACATAGAAAAAAAATAACCATCATTAAAAATCTCCAAGGAAACTGAAGATATTTTAGAGGTTCAATTGCTTTCCATAAAACTTCTGACCTTGGATGTATCATAAAGACTGAAAACAAAATGGCAGCTGAGCTAAAAATGATACTTAAGCTTACCCATCTTTGCTTTTTCCATAAAATTTTGACACTTAATAAAGCGAGCGCCCAACCTATTAGATGTATCCAGCCAATTTGATAAGACAATCCTTCCTTCTCTCCTCCTGGTACCTCTCTTATCGAGGAGCCCCAGCCCCATGACCTTTCCAAAAATAGTTTTCTGAGTCCTTTAAAATGTTCAGTGTAAGAAAAGTAGCCAATGGTAGTAGTATCCACATGCACCAAGTTTTTTTCAAAAATCATCGGCAAAAGATAAAAACATGACAGTAAGATACCTAAAATAAAACCTAAAAGGCAATACCAAATAAATCTTTTGTTTTTTCTTTTCAGAAATAAAATTCCTGCCCAAGCTAAACTGAGTGGTAAAAAAATTGCTGCTGATAAGTTATGAGAAATAATTAATACTCCTTCTAAAAAAGCCAACAAAACTAAATTGGCAATATTAGTATTTTCTTCAAGCCGAGCAAGAGACCAAAAAATTGCCGGAAAAAGCATCAAACCCCAAAGTTCTCCCATTGCTCCTCTTACATAAAAATCTACACTATGGTAAGGGGCAAAACTATAAAATATTGCAGAGAGAGCTCCGCCAAACTTACCCCAAAATTTTCTGGCCAACAGATACATAAAGATAAAAGATCCCAAAAAACTAAAAGCAAACATTATTTTTGCGGATACTATGAGATTGTGAGTAAAAAAGTAAAAAACTTCTCCAAAATAATAGGGTAGCGGGGCATAATAATTAAAAATGGGATAGCCGTACAAACCTCCTAAATCCGGTACCCAGCGACAGGGAATTTGATTATCTTTAACACACTTATCAATTTCATAAAGCCTGATTACTTGAACATCATCATGATGACTAAAATATGGAGCTGCAAAAAGAGGCCAAAGTAAACTGGCAGTGAGTATAAATCCCACTAGGAATTCTTTGTGTTGCATTAAAAAATTTTTCATTTAGAATAATTTTTTCGAACTGCCAAAAGCGCAATAACCGCCAATGCAGAAATAAGCGAAATCCAATTACCAATTGCCCTAACAGGAGTATTTTTCAATTCAATTTTGATATTAAAAATTCCTTTAGGCAATTTAAATCTGATCAGTCCCATTTTCGAGGGGTTCTCTTGGTTGATAACTCGATCGTTTGTCCGAACTTCCCATCCCGGAAAATAAGTTATCGGTAGCTCAATTGAACTATCATCCAAAACTTTCACGGATGCACTAAGTGAGGTTGATTTTTTATTAATATTTGTAACTTCAATACTACCTTTTTCTGCTCTAGGAGCATTAAACACTGCCCCATCTACAGTCTTTACCCAAATTGGTAGATAATCCTTGGTTAAATCTATCCCTTGACGCATCTTTTCTTTATTTAAAAACTTGTCAAAAAATGAATCATCAGTATATTCTTTTGGTTTGAAATAAGAAAAAGTAGATGCGATAGTGGCAACAATCAAAAATAAAATTAAAAGATTTGATTTGTTTTTAAAACGAATAAGTTCTTTCGAATTTCGCTCAAAATATGTAGTTATTACTCCACCTGCTATTGCCACAATAAAAACCGAGATTGCTAAAAACCTCCAGGGGAATTGAATGAATGCCATAATTGGGAATGCTTCCCAAATAAACGCAGACTTGTTATGTTGCAAAAAAATAGATGCAATAAAACTTACACCTAGAAATAAAGTTAAACCCAATAAATTTTTATCTTTTCGAAAGATTATTGCAAATACAAAAGTGGTGAGTAAAACTAACCAATTAATCATTCCTACCTGAAACGATAAACCATCATTAGGGCCCCAAAGTGATGATCCATAACCCCAAAATAAAGAAAAAAATTGTTTAAATGCTACAAAATGGGCCCGGAAATCAAAATAGCCAACTGTTAAATATTTTGTTTGAATAAAATCTCTTTCAAAAATAGCCGGCAAAATAAAAAATGCCGCCAGACCAATACCTAAAACCAAAGCAACACAGAGATGCCAAATTAGAAGGAAAGCAGAGTCTTTTGTATCTGCTAATGTTCTATACTTTAGTATTAACAAGTATATCCACCACAAAATTAGAAATGGAAGAAACATTACAGTTGTCACATTATGAGTCAGGAATAATCCAGAAAGGGATAAGGAAAGAAAAAGTATGCTTTTAAAATTTGCGTTTTTAAAAACTCTCAAAGAATAATAAAAAATCAGAGGAAAAAATACAAATGCCCAAGTTTCTGAAAGTGACCCCCTGACATAAATATCAACCGCTCTATATGGAGCATATGTATAAAGAACACTGGCCACAATGCCTGCTTTATTCCCCAAAAGTTCCTTAATAAAAATATACATGGTTAGAGCAGATAATATGCTTGAGGTGATAAAAAGGATTTTGGCTAACATAAGATAATTAAATCCCAAAAGATGAATTACAGCTCCTATATAATAAGGGAGTGGAGCATAGAAATTAAAGATCGGTTCACCGAAGCGTAAATCCGGCGCCCACCGGACAGGAAATTGCCCATCTGCTAAAGCAGCGCTCATTTGGTTAAGTCTAGCAATAAATATATAGTCTTGTGTATAAAAAAATCTGGCATTAAAAAAAGGTAAAAGTGAAGGTATTGTTAACAAAATCAAACCTAAAATAGTGATTATTGTTTTTTTCATAAATTATCTCTCTGGTAAAACTTCGTATAAAACAGTGGCATCTTGCAGTCCAGTTTCACTAGATCTTACTTTTGGAAATTCCATAATAAGTTTTAAGTCTTTGGCTCCTTTTACCAGATCTATTTTATTTCCCACAAAAAAGGTCTGATGATCTTTAACAGAATCTCGAAGCTTTCCAGAAATAGTAGCAGAGCTACCTACTACAGAAATTTGAGACTTATCAAGATAAATATATAATCCATCAGGAAGCGTTCCAAAATACCCTTCTGTCCCAACTACCACCGGCCCTGAATTTTTTTGATCTATTAAATACTGTGCTATTTCTTTTAAGCCATATCCTGCAGTCCAATCTTCAAAATATCCCTTTTTCTCTTCTTTTGGCAAATCAGAAGGGGGTGAATTTTTAATCAGTTGATAATCGAACCTAAGCGGCAGAAACATCACCACTAATATTAGCATCAAATATTTTAATTTCTGTGATACCTGTTTTATCTTTATTAACTGTAATAGCTTTTGTGCTCCAAACCCGGCAAATACAAGTAAGGGCGCCACTGATGTAAGCAAATATCTGGCAGTGAAGGTTTTTAAAAATGCCATACTTAAAAGTATTGGGATTAGAGCCCAAAGAGCTACCACCCAGCCTTCTCTGTTGCCTTCCCCAATCATTTTTACTGTGCCGAAAGCTATCAAAATTAGAATAGGCCAAGTAAAAAATCTGGGAAACCAGTCTGAAATATCATGAAAATGAGGAATAAAAGGATCCAAGGGTCTACCGGCAAGTTCTAAGGGAGAAAAAACATAATCCGCGTTCCGAGATGATAAAAGATGAAAATTTGGTCCCAGCCTTAACAGATTATACATACCCAAAGCTATGATAATTGCAACTATCCAAAGAAGTATTAATTTTATCAGCCGATATTTATCAGTTTCAATCTTTTTAAATCCCAATATTGAAATTGGCAAAATCAAAATACTAACAATTGCTGGAGTCTTGGTAAGTACTGCCCCACCCAGTAAGTAACCAAGGATCATCGCTAAATCCAAGCGCATCTTTCTAACAAGTAATATGGCAATATATATTATCCAAACCGTAAATGCCGACTGTAGAGAATCAACTAAAGCCATTCTGTCAAAAAAAACAGTAAACGGGCTAGTTATATAAATTAAGCTTGCCCAGAAAGCAGCCTGCTTACTGAAAACTTTCTGAGTAAGAAAAAATACTCCAAGCAATGTAAAAAAGCCAGAAATTACTGATAAAAACCTTCCTGCAGCCAACGGATCGGAGATTATTTTAAAAAAGGGAATCATTACCCACATAAAAAGGGGCGTTTTGCCATCTGATAACGGTAAAAAGCGTAGAGTAGGTTCTGATCTTATAACTTGTGCCCAGCGAATATAAATAGCCTCATCCGCAAAAATCGGCTGCACAGTTAAATTAGGTAGCCGCAAGGTAAAATAGCTAACAATTAAACCAAGAAGAATTACTATTTCTATTTTATAATTGCGTACAAAATTCACTATCTTATTGTACTTCTGTTAACATACCTAGGCAAGTATAATAATCCTAATTTTTTCTCTTAGCCTCGGGGTTGGTTTTATATAATTTAATGCCAGCAGCTCCATCTAAACCTTTAATATCTTCAATTAAAGTTAACTTGTGTTCTTTTTCATCTATGGGTGAGATAGCTAAATAATCCCCTGCCAAAAATTGCTCTGTATAGGCATCATCTTTCCAGGAAATTGGCCTCATTTCAATATTGCCAATTAAATAATTGTGGTTTAAATTTATATCATTATAATAATTGGATATATTCTTAAGAGCATTTAATTTTTGAAACTCTAAAGGATTATTTTTTTTATAAAAGGCCAACAGTATATAGGAGTTGTCACGCGCTGAATCAAGCACAAGTTTCTTCCCCTTTAACTCTTCACTTTTCTTAGCCAGCTCAATATATGGATAGCCGTAATTTATGCTTCTTTCATATTTTAATAAAATAAAGTATTTAGGATAAAACAAACCTAAAGATAAAATTAGAATAAATGTGATAAATATACACTTATAAATGAAACTAAACTTTCGAAATAAAAAATAAGTTCCCAAGGCAATAACTATGGTGACAAACCAAAGAAAAGGGAGGATTCTCATTGTATAAAACGGCTCCGTAGTTAGAGCTGCCGGTATCAGAGAAACCAGGCCGTTTAGTAAAATTATTCTTATAACTGGTTCCCTGATAACTTTAAAAATCTCCCTTAGACCTAGGAGAAAAGGGATAATCATAAAGCTATAAAATACACTTAAGTCCGGAATAGAGCGAACTTTTTGAGGATCAGGATCAAAAAAAAGGTTTTTTGGCGACAAATAGGCTGTATATTGTGCTGCAAATTTCCTTATCAAATAATAAGTATTTTCAAGGATATTGCCAGAAAGATTATTCCAATAACTGACCTGGTCTAGTCTGCGGCTTGACGCCTCTGTACCTATCAGTACCAGTTGAGGAATTTGAATAATAAAAAAGATAACAAGAGAAATTATGATAATTTTTTTGTTTGAAAATGATTTTCTAAAAATTACTATAAATAAGCTGATGAATAAAACCGTGCTCAGTCTTTGAGCTTGATATGCATAAGTAGACAGTCCAAATATTGCCGATGCTAAAATCAGTAATCTGGGACGATCTAACGATAAAACAAAAATAGCTAAACCGGCTAACAGTATTAATAAGGCTAAGTTCGCTTCAATTGCATTTCTGCTGAAAAATATTGCCCATGGACTAATTGCCACCAAAACTGCTGAAATAATCGCCAGTTTGTTACTTTCTTTACCTTTAATCCTACCAATAATAAAATAGGTTAATATAATTATTAAAACTCCGGAAACAGCGGAAATAAAACGAGTTGAGAAGATAGATAGGTTAAATAAAAAAACAGGGACTATGGTTAGGTATGTATAAAGAGGGGATTGAAAAGTTCCAAAAGTTCTAAAATAAAAGGGCCAGGATTTTCCAAAATGATCTTTTCCGGTAAGGAGTATTGAATAGGCATTGTAGCCCTGGTATGCTTCATCAACATTTAACCCTGGGGGTATTTTATCAAGTAAAAAAAATCGCAAAAAAATAGCTAAAATAGTGATTAAAATTAATAGATGTTTCATCACAGCATTTTTTTCCTGATCACAAATAAAAATCCTAAAGTTATTACAGTATTAATTAAAGGGAAAAATAGTATTGGACCTAATACATAATTTATATTGATAAAAGCACTAATTAATATTGCCGCTAAAAAAAATAGTTCCAAACTTAAAATATTTTTTTTTACCATATAGAAAATACCAATCAAGAAAAACGGCAGAAGCAGAAAAGAATATTTCTCAAACTCATTTGCATCTGTTCTTTCTCTCGGGTGACTGGCAAAAAAATATAAATTTATCTCTAAGTTTGAGAACAGATTTTTCTGTAATCTGGTAAGCGGATCGCTAATCTTTGTATAATATAATAGACCAATCTTATTAGTGTAAATTTTTCCTAAACTAGCCGCATAAAAACTGTGCCTTCTGTTTTGCTCAAGAGCCTGATTCTGGTTGATGGTCCAAATACCTTTATCAAAGCCTTTTTGAAGATTGTAAAATATCAGCAATAAGAATAAAACAAAAGTTGCTATTTTAATGATTTTTTTTGGTGATTTAAAAGTGATATATAGCAACATAAAATTAAATACAATCAAAAGAAGAAGGATTAAAGGATTAATCTTAAAAAGCTTCCAAAACCAAGGAGTTAAAAAGAAAACAGCTAGCAAAACTGCAATCGGCATTAATATTTTCCTCTTAGGTCATTAATTCTAATCCGGAACATGTCGTAAATTGCAGCTAACGCATCTTTGATAACTTGTACCCGCTCTGTATCTACATAATTCCATTCCACCCCAACCTCGATAATTTTAAAACCATATTTTTTGGCTAAATATAAAACCTCCACATCAAAACCAGCATTAACTGCTCCTCCTTTAAAATGAACTACTCCCCATTCGTCTTTAATTTTGGGAATAATTTTTTCAACGGATTTTTTATTAAAAGCTTTGAACCCACATTGTGTATCACTAAATGGTAGGTCCAAAATAATTCTTCTCAAAACTGAAAACCCCCAGGCTGATAGCTTCCTTATTATAGGCGCCCCCCTTCTTCCGGTCCTGGAACCGATGACAACATCAAACCCTTCTTTAAATTTTGGCAGAAATTTTTCAAACTGATGAATTGGAGTAGCCTGATCCATATCAGTAAACAGTATAATGTCACCCCTTGAGTACATCATTCCAGTCATTACTGCCATCGCTTTACCTCCATGAGAATTTTGAATTATTTTTAAATTTTTATCACTTAAAATATTTTTTTTAATAATCTCAACGGTTGAATCGGTAGATCCATCGTCCACAATTACTATCTCAAAGTCTAAACCACTTTTATCGAAGAAGTTTCGGACTTCATCCAAAACACCTTTTTTTAGATTTTCAGATTCATTGTAGGCAGGTATTACAACAGAAAGTTTCATGTTCAAGGTTTTCCACTTGGATTGGCAATTAATCGATATATTTTCACCCCAAAGCGATCTTCCTGCCAATCAATTTTTGACCAGCCGAACGCAGCAACTTCGTATTTTGGGCTATGTGTTGGATCACAAATTTGATCTTCACAAACCACAAATAATTGCTGTGTTTTCTCTACCGGGACCTGTCTTGGTTTGTATCCGTATAAGTCGAGATAATATTGATAGGCTGAGTCATAATTGTTTTTAGCAAGCAGTGCAAAATTAAAAGGTTGTCTTGAAGATTTATCTATAATAAATCTTGCCACATCTTCTGTTTTTTTTAATTGGTTGTTTGGAGGAAATTGCTGTGGATTTTTTTGCAGATTAACTACTGTTAATACTATTAATAATAGTATTAAACTAATATTAATAATCCACCTTACTATTTTGGTTGTGGAGATTCTGACAGAAGCTAGTGAGCCAAAAAGTAAAAATGGGGCAGGATTTAAAAAACCTAAGTAGTGATCGTAAATATCCTGTTGATAAAAAGATATTGCAGAAAGTCCAATAAAAAGCCAAACCCCTAAGACAACTGTTTGCCAGTTGGAGTTAAATACTAAAGCAAGAATGATTAACAAAGAGACCAGCCCAGATAAATAAAAATTTTCTCCGGTCATATATCTACCGATCAATTTATCCGAATAAATAGTTGGTAACTTTAAAATGTTACCTGTCAAACTACCTTTAAATGTTTGGGTGTTAGTAAATAACTGATTTATTGCCTTAAGATTTAAAAAATTATGTCTCAAATCAAACCAAACAAGAGGAGACATGACTGCTAAAAAAACTGCTACTCCTAATATAGTTCCTAGTAATATATTTTTAGGACGACTTTTATTAGTTCTTCTTTGTAAAAGCTCCAGAATCCATAAAATTCCTGCAATAGGAATTAAAATCAGAGCTAAATAATGCATTTGGGCTGCTGCAGCCAAGGTTGCTCCAGTTAAACTTAGCCATAAAAAATTTCCTTTTTGGTGCATCTTATACAAACTAAAAATGACAACCAAAGCAAAAAAAGGCAGGGGATTAGGATTCCAGGAAAACCTGCTATAGCTAATTGTCACCGGAGATATGGCGTATAAAAATGCCGCTATTAACCCAGCCTCTTTCCCAAACCAGATTTTCCCAAGGTAATAGATAAAACCTACAGTCAGTACTCCAATTGCTGCCACCATACCTGAAGCTGCCACCGGATTTAGATTAAAGAAAGCCATTGGTATAAACATCATGTAGTAATATAAAGGACCCAGATAAATGTTTCCCACTGATGTCGGCGGACCGATTAATGGAAAATGTTTCCCTTCTACCATGTCTTTGATAATAATGGCATCCCTTCCTTCATCCCCGAGGAAAGTCATATATTGATCAAGTTTATAAAATCGCAAAATTGAAGCTAGTAATAAAACTCCCAGTAGCAAAATAAATATTATTTTTCCTACTTTAAGATTCCACCATAGTCTTATCAGATCAATATAGGATTTAAATATTACATTTGCATTTGCTCCTGTTGGTCTACCAGAAAGCCTTGGGTAATGATTAACTCCCACCTCGGCAATTCTAAACTGGGCTTTTTTAGCTTTAATGGCTAGCTCAGCATTAATCATTGCTCCTCTGGAAGATTCCAAATGAGGAATTTTTTCCAAAACCTTTTTTTTGACCATTTTAAAACCACAATCGACATCTTTCAAAGTTAACCTAAAAAATGCGAGTAATGATAGTTTCCAACCCTGATTAAATAAGATTCTAAATAAAGGATCCTGTCTTTTGATGCGATACCCAATAACTAGATCATTATTTTCTATTTTTTCCAAAAACTTAGTTATTTCAGAAAAATCAAATTGACCGTCACCATCGGTATAAACAATTATGTCAAATTTAGCATTATAAAAACCGGATTTTAAAGCTTCCCCGTAGCCTAAATTTTTTAGATGATGAATAACCTGTACCTTTGGATTAATTCTTACCAGATCATCTGCCACTTTGCCGGTTTCATCCGTTGACCCATCATTAACAATGATAATTTCATATTCATTTAAGCTTAGCTCCTCCAAAACATCAAATGCTTTTTGAACCGTTGTAGCAATATTTCCTTGCTCATTAAAAACAGGGAAAAATACAGAAAGGTTTTTAATAGCCATTGTAATATGCTAACATCAAATTATGCACAAAACAACGAAAGACCTTATCCTTCTTGCTGGTGCAGTCATCGCAATTACTCTCCTCATTTGGTTACCTCATATTTTGGCTCTACCAAGCTTCTGGGGGCTTAATTTTAAAGAGGGTTTTGCCACAATTTATCGCAACTTTGATGGACTGGAATATGTAATTATTGCTAAAACTTTTTATAATCCCTCTGCGCTAGCCTCTATCCCCCAATCTTTACCGGCTAATTATTTTGCCTCCCATTTTCCTGGTTATTCCATATTAATCAGCCTATTTGCTTATATTTTGGGAAACCTAAAATCTATGTTGTTTGTCTCGGTTATCTCTACTATACTGGCTTGCTGGATTTTCTATTTTCTGGTCCGAAACTTTAAACTTTCTTCACAGCCCTTTTTATTAAGTCTTGTTTTTTTAATTATTCCTGCCAGATGGCTTATTGTCCATACTGTCGGATCCTCAGAACCCACATTTATACTATTTACTATCACCACAATTTATTTCTTTATGAAATTTGAAGATTCTGGGAAATTAGGAGATTTAATTTATGCCTCTTTGGCAGGATTTTTGGCTCAAGTTACCAGACCCCCTGGCATATTAGTTTTTATTGCCATAATGGCTTATGTCCATTGGCGTTTCTATCTCCAACAAAAAGTGGTTGGCTTCAAAAAGGCTTGGCTTAATCATTTAAAATATTTTCCCCTGATTATTATTCCAATGGGACTACTGGGAGTTTTTTATTTGTTTAGCCAAACATATGGGGATTTTTGGGCCTTTTTTAAAAGCGGAGATAATATTCATCTAACCTTTCCGCCATTCCAAGTTTTTAATAAGGGACAGTTTTGGGTAGGAGATATCTGGCTAGAAGATATTGTTTATATTTTTATCTTGGGATTTTTGGGGGGAGTAACTTTATGGAAGAAAAAGCTTTACCCGCTGTCCTTTTTTGTTTTAACATATCTTATTGCAGCTATCTTTGTAGCTCACAGAGATCTTTCAAGATATATCCTTCCCATTTTCCCGTTTATATTAATTGCCTTTGAAAAAGTCTTAGTCAGCCGCGAATTCAAACTAATCCTACCCGTAATATTACTAGCCATTTACCTTTATGCTCAAAATTTTATCCTCTCCAACACCGCCCCTATCCCCAATCTAGAAATATTTAATTAAATTTTATGTAAGTTGCGGTAGGGGAAAGGGTTCTTTTTTATAATCTAAATACATCTTAATTGTTTCTCCATGATCAAATGCAAGTTCTTCAAGAGGAGGCAAATTCGCAATCGGAAACCAATCTACAGCCGATGATTCATGATCCGGTTCTCCTACTTTTTTAATAGCTTTAACGATAAATGTTAGTGGTACATTTTGCCGATCCTCGCGTGGTCGATTAGGGTTAGAGTTAATTCTAAAAAGCTTTACTACTTCTCCTTTCCAACCAGTTTCTTCTTTTAATTCTCTTAAAATTCCCTCTTTTGCAGTTTCATTACGATCTAGAAACCCACTTGGCAAACCCCATCTTCCCCCATTTAACAGATTAGCCGCTCTTTTTACTAAAAGCAGTTTCTTATCCATTTCAACTATTGCGTGCACAACTACATGCCTTAAGCTAGCCTTGCCTCCATTTTCAAATGTACAATTTATCATTTTAGTCTTCCTGATGACGCCATGTAATAAAATGGTTAACCAAAAAATTCCAGATCATTACAGGAGGAATGGTAGCAAAAAAGTAGAAGTTATTGTAGGCAATGGCACGACCAAAAATATTAACTGCCCCATCTCCATAAGTTAAGTGCAAATATTTTACTATCAAAACTCCAATAATCAGCCCTCCAAGGCTGACCAAATTAAAGATTCCCAGTTTTTGCCAGAGATTAGTGTTAGTTTTTCTGTACCTAAAGGTCCAGTAATTATTCAAAACAAAATTATTAATGATGGCAATTTCTGTTGAGAATCCTTTTGAGGTAGCTGGTGGTAGAACAAAAACCCTAATAAATATTTTGTAAAATAAAAAATCCACCAAGGTTCCTAAAAACCCGACCAAAGAAAATTTAACCAAAGTCTTTGCTTTTCGGGTCAATTGGAAAAGAGGAATATTAAAACCCCACTTATGTAATCGTACATCCAGACAATAAGTAATAACATCATAGGTATAATTAAAAACTTTATTTTTAGAATATCCTTCCAGACGGTTTTTGAAAATTAGCGGTACCTCTTTATATTTAGCTCCTACCAAAACCATCTCATTTAGAAAAGCCGGCTGAATAATAAAGGTTTTTTCTTTCCAGGGAAGAGACTTAAGGTTTATTTTTTTGAAAATTTGCGGAGTAAAGGCCCTGGCGGAGTTAGTAAATTCTTTGATATCAAATGGTCCCATCACTAGTCGACAAAACAGTGATGATCCTAAAGTAAAAATTCTTCTTGATAAACTAAGTTTATTCTTCCCACCTTCTATCAACCTTGAACCAATCACAAAATCATACCCTTCCTCTATCCCTTTGATAAGCCTGGCCAATACATCTGGTTCAACTTGACCATCTGCATCAAGTTGGGCCAAAGCCGAAGGTTCGAGCTTATCCAAAGCGTACTGGTGACCCTTAATCAAACCTGCCCCAAGTCCAGGTTCTACCTTAAGAAAATGGACTTTACTGTTTTTAACTGAAAGTTTCCTAGCTATTTCATCAGTCCCATCAGAGGTTCTAATATCATCGGCAATTATAATATGTATTTCCCAACCAGGAAGATTTTTTTGCTCGGCGAAGACCTTTTGAACAGTTGATTCAATATTCGCTTTTTCATTATAAGTAGGAAGCACCACCGAAACTTTCTTCATAAATTTTGCACCATCTTTAGGAGAATTTTGCCAAATCAGCATGAACCATGATTTTAATAAGTTCCTTAAATTTAGTTTTTGGCTCCCATCCTAACACTCTTTTGGCCTTGGCAGCGTCACTTTGAAGTGGGCCTGTTTGTACAGGCGGTACAAAACTAGGATCGGTTACAACATAATCTTTAAAATCTAGCCCAACTGTGGCAAAAGCCTCTCGTGCAAAATCCTCAACCGTATGTACTTCACCCGTTCCTATGACAAAATCATCCGCCACTTTTTCCTGTAGCATTAACCACATTGCCTCAACATAGTCGCGTGCAAAACCCCAATCTCTTTTAGCGTCTAAATCCCCTAATTTTAATTTGTTGTTTTGCACAATTGGTTCGCCTATTTCATTTAAAGGCACCCCGTCTTTTTTGCCGTTTTTAATGCAAGCCACTGCCGCGGTAATTTTTCTGGTGACAAAATTAAGTCCCCTTCTTGGGCTTTCATGATTAAACAAAATTCCACAAGCAATAAATTGAGGGTCTTTCTTATCACGTCTGGCAATAACGGCCATTCTATGCGCAAATTCTTTAGCTGCGGCATAAGGATTGGCCGGATTAAACGGGGTCTCTTCATTTTGTGGCACTTTCTTTGGAGCGCCAAACATCTCGGAAGTGGAGGCTTGATAAACTTTTGCCTGGGGTACAATCTGTTTTGCTCGCTCAAAAACATTTAAAGCACCCACGCCTGTAATCATAATCGATCCTATTCTATCGGAAAATGAACCGAGCGGAGAGGACAGTGACGCTAAATTGTAAATCTCATCAGGTTTAAAATCTAACAGAGCCAAGGCGATTGATTCAGGTGATTGCAAATCTCCATAATAAATTTTGATATCTTCTCTTAGATGATTAATATTACCAAACTCTCCTACTGCATTTCTTCTGGCCAGTCCTGCCACTTGATAGCCTTTATCAAGCAGAAACTCTGTCAGATATGAGCCATCTTGTCCTGAAATTCCGGTAATGAAAGCTTTTTTACTGTTTGCCATTTTGGTTACTATATCTAATTCAAACTGGTTTCGTCAACCCCGATCCGGAAATAGATCCCGAAGCTTTGGATTATTTTTATCCCTTTCCGATAAAATAGGTTTTTCTATTGGCCAATTAATATTTAAATCCGGATCATCCCAAGCAATAGCTCTAGTGTCGCTACCATCCCAATATTCATCGACTAAATAAATATAGTCAACTGCTTCCTTTCCTGTAACACAAACTGAATTGGCTAAACCATTGGGTATAAAAAGTCCAATTCTGTTGTTATCATTAATATTAAAAGTTTCTACTTTTCCAAAGTTAGGAGAATCTGGCCTTATATCAACAATAGCCACAAAAACTTGCCCGTTTAAAGGATAGACAATTTTATTCCATCTTTCAGCATGAATACCTCTTAAAACGCCGGGGGCAGAGTGTGAATGATTCATCTGTAAACCTTTAAATTTAATCCCGGATACTTTCTCCAACTCATCATTATGAAAAATTTCTCTAAAAAATCCTCGTTCATCTTTATAAATAGGCCTTTCCAAAATTAGCAATCCGGGAATTGAAGTTTTTTTAATGTTGTCCATAGGCTTTTTGTGCAGAGGCATCAATGTTAGGTCTCCCCTGCATTAACGGTTTCCACCACCATTCATTTTGTTTATACCATAAAATTGTTTCTGAGAGTCTTTCATTAAATCC
>OBEQ010457645.1_pt1 | contig 23356 bp, 27 predicted proteins | sample 1670901 | NCBI WGS metagenome assembly OBEQ01 (sample SAMEA104232315, study PRJEB22302) | groundwater metagenome | biome: forest; feature: aquifer; material: groundwater | place: USA | collected 2011-08-07 | depth 5.4 m
GAATCCGCCAGCTGGCGGAAATTAGACTCATCCGGGTGCGCACCGTAACAGCGCTAGAGTATCACTGCAAAGCAAGTACTTGAACTAATGAGGTAAAACTCACAAGCTTTGAAATCCCGCAGTGTCGGGATTTTTTGTGGGTCTTACGAAACAAGGTGGTAACGCGAGAAACCTCGCCCTTGTCAATCAGTCATCCGCTGTCATTCTGAGCGGAGTGAAGAATCTGGTTGATGGGGGCGAGGTTTTTTGATGGAGAAAAAGTTGAAAGCAAAAATATGAAAAAAGATACATTAGGAATAACACAACCCGATTCTGATCCATCTGGCCTTAGAGGCTTTAACTTTAACGTGCGCGTTCCAGAGAAGTCTGAAATGTTTGATGAAGCAGAAGCCAAAGCGTACATTAATGGCTGTGATTACCCGGAGACCGTAGATGATCTTTTGTTAGCTTTAGAAGTTCAGAATTTATTTGGCCATGGGGCAATTCGCAATATGAGCATATTGGATGCAATGTGTGGACCCGGAAGGCTCGGTAGGGAGCTTATGGAATTGGGTGCACAACACGTTATATTCCATGACGGAGATGAAACAATGATTTCACACGCCAAAAATCAAGCCTCAGCAATAATGCAATCCGGACAAAGCGTAGGTATTGTCAAATCACCAGTAGATGATATCCCTATTCCAGATCATAAACTTGATTTAATTGTGTGCCATAATTCTACCCATCAACTTTCAAGCTTGGATAGGCTTCAGATCGTTATGAAAGAATTTTTACGCATCATCTCGCCAGGAGGACATATACTCATTGCAGACTACCAAAGATCAACATCACCTGATTTTTTTAAAGCATTAGAAGAACGCCTGCAGTGGACTAGACCGGAAATAGTACCTCTTCTCATCCCGTCATTCACGGCTGCTTTTTCAAAAGAAGAATTCGGCAGTGTACTTAACTCGATACCTGGCATTCAAAAATGTTCCGTAACTGACGCTGCACCTCCGGTATTAACTGACCAGTTGAGAAAACGGGTAGATGCAGATCCTGTTAAAGGACATTTAATGGACTTCAGCCCAATTTCACTGCGGGTTCTTGTTAAAAAGGAAGGAATGTGAAACGAAACAAATCAAAAATTATTAGGTCAGATGTCGTCGGAAGCATGCTCAGACCTCAATTTCTATTAGACGCTCAAGATCTAATAAAAAAGGGGAGAATCACGCCTGCAGAATTTGTCTTGGCAGAAGATAAAGCAGTAAAAGAGGCTGTTGCTATCCAGAAAAAAACAGGCGTTGATGTGCTAACAGATGGAGAAATGCGCCGTCCAGTATTTTGCCATAATTTTGTGAAAGCTGTTGACGGATTTGCGTGGAATATCCCAGGTAACTCCGTTATTTGGTTCGACATGCAAGGAAATAAGATAGTAGACCCGGTAACAGTTGGGGTAGTAAAAAAACTTACGAAAAAGCATGATATCTCTGTTGATGAATTTTCATATCTTAGAGGCATTACAGACAAGCCCAAAAAAATAACTATTCCCAGCCCAACAATGATGAGTTACTATTTTGTCCCTGGAATTTCCAACAAAGTTTACAAAACTCCTATCAAGTACTTAAAAGAAGTTGCTCGGATATTAAAGGAAAGTATATCTGAGCTGGAAAAAATTGGCGTGACGTACATACAAGTAGACGCACCGGAATTTGGCATGCTTTTGGATCCAATTCAGCAGGAATGGTTCAAAAGTAAAGGATTTAACCCAGATACTCTAATAAATAATGGTGTTGAAATGATAAATGAAATACTTGCGGATTTTTCTGGAACAAAAGGGCTTCATATATGCCGAGGCAATGATAAAAATCGTTTCATGGCCAGAGGTGGATATGAAAAAATCGCCAAAGTAGTATTCAAAAAATCTAAAGTGGACAGACTTTTACTAGAATACGATAGCGATAGAGCTGGTGACTTTTCTCCGCTACGTCATGTGCCAAAGGACAAAATAGTAGTGTTAGGTCTCATTTCTACAAAAACGCCAGTTTTGGAAAACCTAAAGGATATTGTGAAAAGAATTGAAGAAGCATCACAATATGTACCGAAAGCTCGTCTCGCAATAAGTACCCAGTGCGGCTTCGCATCTGTTGCCAAGGGTAATAACCTATCGTTTCACGACCAAGAAAATAAATTGCGGCTTGTCTCGAAAGTAGCTAGGCAAGTATGGTAAGCTAAGATTCAAATATGGACAAAGTTGACGAACTTTTAACCCGCGGCGTTAGTGAAGTTTTGCCGGAAAAATCCGGGTTGGAAAAACTAATATCATCTAAAAAAATCCGCGTCTACTTAGGCGTTGACCCAACCGGCACTCGTCTTCACTTGGGCCACACAATTCCGCTGAGAAAATTAAACGAGTTCGCCCAAGCCGGCCACGAAGCGATTTTGGTAATCGGTACCGGCACAGTCCTTGCCGGCGACCCTTCCCAGCGAGCTACCGGCCGCCAAAAAATAACCAAAGAACAAATCGACGAAAACATTAAAACCTGGAAAGAACAAGCGGGAAAGGTTGTCGATCTAACAAAAGTCAAGATCCGTCAAAACGGGGACTGGCTTTTGAAATTAAGTCTGGCCGATATTCTTGAAATCGCTTCTCATATTTCCGCTTTCCAGCTGATAAAACGTGACATGTTCCAAAGAAGAATTGATGCCGGCGATATGGTTTCCGTCAAAGAAACTCTGTACCCGCTTCTTCAGGGTTACGATTCCGTTGCTATGGACGTTGATTTGGAAATCGGCGGCACCGACCAAACTTTCAATATGTTAATTGGCCGCGAACTGCAAAAGAAAATGAACAACCGCGAAAAGTATGTGCTGACAACCCCACTGATTAACGGCACCGACGGCAAACCGATGAGCAAATCTTCCGGCAACTGCATTTGGCTCGACGATTCGGCCGCTGACATGTTTGGCAAAATTATGGCCATCTCCGACAGCGAAATCGAGTCTTATTGGATAAACTTAACCGATCTTCCCAAAGAAGATCTAAAACCGATGGCCGCCAAGAAAAAGCTGGCCGCCGAAATTGTCAAAACTTATCACGGGGAAGAAAGTGCCAAAAAGGCTCAAGAGCAGTTTGAACAGCTTTTCCAAAAAGGGGGAGTAAGCCAAAATATTCCAGAAATAAAAGTTAGCCAACCAAGTGTTGAGCTCGTCGACTTTTTGGTCGAAAATAATCTGGCGCCCAGCAAATCCGAAGCCAAAAGATTAATTTCAAGCGGCGCCATAGAAGTTGATGGTCAGGTAATCGACGAGACAGAGATTGAATTTACGAACAACCAGGTCATGCGCGTTGGCAAACATAAATTTGTTAGAATAATCACCGATAAGTAAAACGTCATTCTGGCAAGCGAAGCGCGTCCAGAATCAGATCCTGGACAAGCCAGGATGACAAAAATAAATGAAACTATTTAAGAAACGTCATCTCAAAAACTTTTGGAAAGTCTTAATCGTTCTGGCGGGCCTAAGTTTTATAGTTGGACAAGTAGCAATCTACCTCTATGCCGCGAGGTAATAAGTCTTGCTTGCCTTCACAATTTAAAATTTGAAATTTAAAATTCTCTTGTATGGACCCCCAAACTAAAGTATTCGATTTGCCTGGAGTTGGCGCCTTTTATAGCCTTAAATTAAAACGCCTGGGCATCGAAACGGTAGAGGATCTTATTTATCACTTTCCCTTCCGCTACGACGATTTTTCCATAGTGGAAGAAATCCGCGACATTGTTCCCGGCGAGAAATTAAGCATTCAAGGCGTCATTTGGCAAATCAAAAATATCCGTACGCGCTTTGGCAAATTCATAACCACCGCTCAAGTTGCTGACCCTTCCGGCGTCGTCGACGTCATCTGGTTTAACCAACCGTATCTAACCAAAAGCCTCAAGGCCGGCACCCCAATTTCGCTTTCCGGCAAGGTCGATACTTCCAGCCCGCGCCCAAAATTACTTTCACCCGCATACGAAATAATCCGCCCAAGCCTAGGGTCCGACCCTAGCCATAGCCTACCCGATGAACAGGGTCGGACCCTACATACAGGAAGGCTCGTCCCCATCTATCCGGAAACCGAAGGCGTCTCCAGTAAATGGCTCCGCCAAAAAATCGCCCAAATTCTACCGCTGTACTTAAAAACCCAAAAGGATTTTCTACCAGAAGATATGGTATCTCGTCAAAAACTGATCAATTTAGATTCGGCTCTTTCCAAAATTCATTTCCCCAAAAAGTGGGAAGAAGTAGAAGTTGCCCGCTCGCGTTTGGCTTTTGACGAACTGTTTTTAATCCAGCTGGCATCGACTCTGCGCAAAAAAGATTGGCAAAGCGCCAAAACCGCCCCGCAAATCGAAGCAGATCAAGTCAAGATTAAACAATTGATATCAAGCCTGCCTTTTTCCTTAACCACCGCTCAGACGCGGGCAACCAAAGAAATTTTGGCCGATCTTTCCCGCTCCACCCCGCAAAATAGACTTTTGGAAGGAGACGTTGGCTCCGGAAAAACCGTCGTTGCCGCAGTCGCCGCTTACTCGGTAGTCTTAAATAATTTCGAAGTCCTATTTGCCGCCCCAACCGAAATTCTGGCTTTTCAGCACCAAAAAACCTTAGATTCTATCCTTTCGCCGCTCGGAATTAAAATCGGCATCTGGACCGGCAGTAAAAAAATAGCCGGCGACATTACCTGCGGTACGCACGCTCTTCTGCAGACTTTTAAGCCCAAACGCCAAGTGGGCTTAATCATCGTCGATGAACAGCACCGCTTCGGCGTGGCCCAGCGGGCCAAACTTTTTGCCGACCAGACTAAAAAATTCACCCCGCATTTTTTAACCATGACCGCAACTCCTATCCCGAGAACCCTGGCGCTAACTCTATATCGGGATCTAGACCTATCCGTTCTAGATGAGATGCCCACCGGCCGCCAAAAAATTTCCACCCATGTTGTCCCAAACCTCAAAAGAAAAGATGCCTACAAATTTATAGAAAAACACGTCGAAGACGGCCGCCAAGCATTTATTCTCACCCCGTTTGTCGAACCTTCTGAAACCATGGCCACCGTTAAATCCGCAACCGTGGAATTTGAAAAGTTAAAGAAGATTTTCTCCGGTTTCTCCCGTCATTCTGGCTTGTCCAGAATCGATTCTGGAGTCGCTCCGCTCCCCAGAATGACAAAGAAGCCTGAGGTCAAGCTTGGCCTTTTACATGGCCGTCTAAAGAGTAAAGAGAAAGAAAAAATCATCAATGATTTTAAGAAGAATAAGATTCACGTTCTGGTAACGACTCCGGTCGTCGAAGTCGGCATCGACGTTCCCAATGCGGTAGTTATGATGATTGAATCGGCGGATCGCTTTGGTTTGGCACAGCTCCATCAGCTCCGCGGCCGCGTCGGCAGGGGAGAACATCAATCGTACTGTCTACTGTTTTCCGATTCCCACTCCGAAAATTCCATCCGCCGCTTAAAAAGTATGGAAAAAGTCCACGTTGGTTTTGAACTAGCCGAAATCGACCTTAAAATGCGCGGCGCCGGCGAAATCTTTGGCCTCAAACAATCCGGCTTTATAAACCTTAAAATCGCCGATCTTTCCGACGCCATAACTTTAGCCAAAGCCCAGAGAGAAGCAGACGCCATCATCAAAAAAGATCCGACTCTCAAAACCTATCCCACTCTCCAAGAAAAAATCAGCTCCGTCCAAGAGGAGTACGTCCAACCAAACTAGAGGCTTGACAACCGTGAAAAACTGGAGTTATCATTAACTCAACTTAAAACTGTATCGACTTGCCCGAGCAGTTTTTTTCTTTAGGAAAAATATGGTTGATCGCTTTTTTGGCCCAAGAAAAACCTGTCCTCAAGAAACTAGATTCACCCGTGATCCACGAAACCCCAATCCACGCCCGCCACTCCTAACCGAAACATTTAATGTAGGCACTACTCATAACGGCAGAAAAAATCCCGCAAATAGAATAGACTTAGCTCTTCCACTAATTCCCGCACACAAGGACGCCTTTAACGGAACAATTGGCGGCGGAACAAGCAAAGATGCCCGCAGACGGGCCAGACGCCAAGCTCTAAGAAGAGCTTGACATAAACTCCACATCCAAGTATTATCGCAAAACCAAACAGCCAAGGCTGTTTTTTGGTGGAAAGACTTGTTAAACTAAGATTATGACGCCATTACCTAAGAAGAGACACGCAAAATCCAGAACCCGTACCCGCAAAGCGGCAATTTCCCTAAAATTGCCCAGCCTAATTACGTGCACTAATTGCAAAAGTCTAAGATTTCCCCACCATACTTGCCCCAACTGCGGATTTTATAAAAGCAAAGAAACTAAAGAGCCAAAGAGTCAATGAAGCGAAGGAGTGACCCGAGGCATCTGGCCAGGGTTACGGTAGTCAAAAATTTATTCGCTGAAAGTTTCGTAAAAGGCAACGAGGTCAAGTCCCCCGTTTCGGCAAACGTACTGGCAAACCTCAGCAAAATTGATAAATTGATTATCAAAAATGCTCCGGCCTGGCCGCTTAACCAAATTGCGCCTGTCGATTTAGCAATCTTAAGGCTAGCCATTTACGAACTTTTATTTAGCAAAAAAAAGGAACCTTTTAAAGTTGTGGTAGACGAAGCGGTAGAACTGGCAAAAGAATACGGAGACACATCTTCTGCCTCGTTTATTAATGGAGTTTTGGGTTCTATAGTCGCTCAAAAGCTTAAATGAAAACGACTACATACTTTCGAGCTTCCTGTAAACTAGCTCGGAAGTTTATAATTAAGAAAGGGAAGAAAGAGTAATCAGAGTATCACAAGTACCACGAGCTTAAACAAAAAGCCCTTGATACCCGTGATACCCTTAATTCTCGTGATACTCTTATGATAATCGATTATCTTGAAGACCTAAAAAAAATAATAGCCAAACAGTACGGCATCGAAGAAGAAATGATCGAGGAGGATTCGCTTCTAGACGAAGACTTAAACGTTAGCGAGTTGGATATGGAAGACTTAGTCGCGATCTTGGAAGAAAAATACGAAATCAAAATTCCCCAGGAAGCTTATTCTAAATTCATAAAAGTCGCGGATATCGCCAACTATTTATATGAAAACGCCGACCCAGCCTAATCTTTTGGACCAGCTCCAAAAACAAATTGACGTCAATTTTGTCTCCCGCAAGCTTTTGGAAAATGCCTTCATCCACCGGTCTTATCTAAATGAACATAAGGGCTTTAAAGGTTCTTCCAATGAACGGCTGGAATTTTTGGGAGACTCTGTTCTTTCCATTATCGTTTCCCAATTTTTGTATAACCAGCTTCCCAAAAGCCCGGAAGGCGAACTTACGCAAATCAGAGCTTCTCTTGTTAGAACCGAAACCCTGGCATCTCTCGCCCAGAACTTGGAACTGGGCAAATACCTTTCTCTCTCCAAAGGCGAAGAAGATTCCGGCGGCCGCAAGTCGCGTACTATCCTTGCCAACACTTTTGAAGCACTAATTGGCGCCATTTTCCTGGACCAGGGAATAGAAGCGGCAAAAGCCTTTATCCAAAAACACATCTTACAAGATTGGAAAAAGCTCGCCGCGGGTGCCGCCGCCGACAATAAATCCAAACTTCAAGAAATCCTCCAAAGACGTTTTCATCTTTCGCCGACTTATAAATTGATTAAAACTTGGGGGCCGGACCATAATCGCAACTTCGAAGTTGGCGTTTATCAAAAAGAGGAACTTCTGGGTAAGGGTGTTGGTAAAAACAAACAAACGGCCGCGCAAAATGCCGCCGAAAACGCCATAGCTGGACTTAAAAAGCCTTAATTGATATCATTATCAGATGGTCAAATTGTAAAACTTGCTCAATTTAGCAATGTAACAATGTGACAATTTAACAAATTTATTATGTCAGTCAAAATCAGACTTGCCCAAACAGGTAAGAAAAATCAAATATCATATCGCATAGTCGCGATCGACACCCGCACCAAAAGGGATGGTAAGTTTCTGGAGATTTTAGGTTTCTATAACCCAAAATCCGGCAGTGAAGAAAAACTGCGTATCGAAAAAGAAAAAATCGCCGTTTGGGTTAAAAAAGGCGCCCAAATCACGCCGTCTGTCGCGCTTCTAATCGAAAAAGGGACTTTAGACAAACCCAAAAAACCTAAAGTCAAAAAGGAAGAAGCTGCTCCGGCCGCTGCTCCTCAAGCACCTGCGCCAGAAGAAGTAAAACCTGAAGAAGTAAAAGAAGATAAACCAACTGCCGAAGAACCAGTCGAAGAGAAAAAAGAAGAAGTAAAAGTCAATGAATCCGCCGAACCTGAAGCAGAAAAACCGGCAGAAGTATCAAAAACAGAAGAAGTACCAAAAGAAGTCAGAGAAGAGAAAACAAAATAATGGAAGACTTATTGAAACTTTTAATTGAACCCCTACTTTCCGACCCTAAATCGATAAAAATCGAAAAGGCGCAGGAAGGCTCCAACATTCATTTCACTGTCTCTATTCCCAAAACCGATATCGCCAAAGTCATCGGTAAAGAAGGCAAAATGGTCAAATCCATCAAAAACCTTCTCAAAATCCGCGCCATCAAAGAAAACGTTTTTTGTTCCTTAGAAGTTGTCGAAGCCTAAATAAAACCACCATTATACTAGTATATTAGTGGTAGCATTCATAATGACCTTCTATCTGATTACACTCTTCCCGGAAGCTTTTGACTCGATTTTTTCCTCAAGCATCATAAAACGCGCCCAAGTCGCCAAAAAGGTAAAGATCAAATTTGTAAATCCGCGCGATTCTGCCACCAACAAATATAAAACCGTCGACGACAAACCATATGGCGGGGGAGCAGGCATGGTTATGAAAGTTGACACCATCGTGGCAGCGCTCGAATCAATTCATCCAAAGCCTCACACCATCCTTCTTTCAGCTTCCGGCAAAACTTATAACCAAAAAATGGCCGAAAAACTATCCAAGAAGAAAGACTTGGCAATAATCTGCGGCCATTACGAAGGCGTGGATGCCAGGGTTGAAAAGTACGTGGACGAAGTAGTCTCGATCGGCGACTTTGTCTTAACCGGCGGCGAAATAGCCGCTGCCGCTATTGTCGATTCAATCGCGCGACTCATTCCCGGCGTCATTAACAAAAAATCTTTAGAGACCGAATCATTCTCTAAAATTGGAAATTGGAAATTGGAAATTGGAAATTATTTAGAGTATCCGCAATACACCCGCCCCGAGCAGTTTCGCGGCCAAAAAGTTCCTAAAATTTTGCTTTCCGGAAATCACAAAGAAATCGAATCTTGGCGCCAAAAACACTCCAAGAAAAAAGCCTAGAGCATGCAGCTTATTGATTTGTCACAAACCTTAAATAAGTCCACACCCGTTTACCCCGGTGATCCCGCGTTCAGATTCCAAAAGGCGGCAGTTTTAGAAAAAAACGGCTACCAAGACCACCTAATTTCCTTTGGAAACCATAACGGCACCCACGTAGATGCACCCTCTCATATGATAAAAGGCGGCAAGAATTTGAATAGAATTCCGATAGATCAATTTTTTGGCAACGGGATATATATTAAAGTCACCAACAAAAAATTCTCCTTAAAAGAAATTAAGAAGGCAGGGATCAAAAGAGGGGACATAGTCCTGTTCCATACCGGCATGAGCGATATCTACACATCAGCAGGCTACTTTACCAACTACCCGGCTATTTCCCAAGAAATTGCCAATTATTTGGTAGGGAAGAAAGTCAAAATGGTCGGTGTCGACATGTGCAGTGTTGACCATGAACCTTTTCCGGTCCACAAAACCCTGCTCAAAAACGGTATCCTGATCATTGAAAATCTTACAAACTTAAAAGTCCTTAAAGGTAAAACGTTCAAAGTCTACTCTTTTCCTCTAAAACTGGAGATTGACGGATCTCCGGCCAGAGTTATTGCCGAAATTCCCTAAAACGGCGCGAACAGATCGCTTCGGCCGCCTTGAACCGGCGCAATGGTCGGCGGGCCCGAAGTTCCGCTGGCCTTAACCTGACTCAGCCTTTTAATCTCCGACGGCGTTAGATCATCAATCGGGGCTTCTATAGACGATAATTCCGCAGGCAGTGGCTGGTAATAAGCATCAATTGTAATCAGCGTCTTAATCTGCCCTGTTGATTGACCGCTCCCCAGAACCGAAGAAAGCGTTAAATCCCGAATCACCAAAACCCTCGAAAAAGCAAAGACATTATTTAAAAACTGCAAGAAAGATTTGTAATCGGAAGAAAGTGAAACTTTAACTTGAACTTTGGGGGCATTGCCGGCTGCCACATCTGCCGGCGTCTGCACGACTCCAGGCAGATTGGCGGGGGGCAGGTTAGTCGTGCCTGACGCACCTACATTCCCAACGTTCCCCGGCGAAGCATCAACCTTGTTAAGAACCACACCGGAGGAAGCGGCGGCTCTCTCAATTTGCGCAACCAGCGAAAATACTTCTTTATCCGACGGCAAAAGTGCTTCCGAATAACCAAGCTGCAACTCAAGCGCACTTTTATCATATCCTGACAACTTTTGGGCCTTCGTCTCTAATTTTTGGGCACGCGCCCCCAGATCATCATTAACTTTTCTTAGAGATAAAACATCACCGAACTTTGGCCAAACGACAAAAATTAAAACCAATATCGAGGCGGCAACCACCCCAAAGGGGATCACAACTTTGGTGAAACGAGCAATATTTTCACTGTATCCGATTTTTAAACTTGGAAGAGCAGGTAATTTCATTTTTTTAAATTAGCATTCTTACTTAATAAGTTGGGCCGACAAAACGAAAGAATAAATTCCGGCTTCGTCAGACGATAAAGAATCAACCGACACGGCAGAAAATATTTGGCTTCCGCGGCTAGAGACCAGCTGGGAAACAAGCCCGGCAACATCCCCCGATGTTTTGGCGCGTCCGGAAATAACCACCTTCAAACCGGAAAACCTCATATCCGTAAAAAAGACGCCCTGCGGAACCAACTGCACCAATGTTTGGAAAACACCCCCCAGAGAACTACGGGCTGTGAGAATTTTGTCGGCAACTGCGCTCTTTTGTTTAACCACTACTTCTAATTCCTCAATTGATTTTAAATCGCCAATAGTTGCCGAATTAGTCTCAACTTTTTTCACCAGTTCCGATCTTTGAGCGGAAAGTACCGAATAAAAGCCCAAGATGGCCAGCGTCGAAAGCGCCGTAAACACCAAAAGACTGATGGCGGCAATAATTAGCTTCTTATATAAATTTTCAAATCTTTCTGCCGATTTTTCTTCAACCGGCAATAAATTAATATCTGGCATTATAAATTACTCTTATCTACTATCCATCATCTATCATCCAAATTCCAGCATCTAACCCCTAAGGGCAAGCCCCGTTGCCACGGCATAGACGCTGCCTTGACCAGTTAGCTTGGTAATCAAGCCTTCTTTGGAAAAATCTGCCCATGGATCTCCCAAAGACACCTCAAGACTCGTTCGCTCAACCAGAAATTCCGCAAGTCCCGGCAAGAACGAACCACCTCCGCAAATGACAACTCGTGAAACGCTGGATCCGGCAATATGTGCATGCGTATACTCAATCGCCTTCATAAGTTCGACAGTCAGAATTTCCAAAACTGGCTTAAGGGCATTTGCCACTTTCCCTGAAAGTTTATCTTGTAAAATTCCATATGTTTGCTTATATTCTTCAGCTTGATTTTGCGCAAGGTTAAACTCTGTCATAATCACCCGAGTCATAGCCACACCCCCAGTAGCAATCGATCTGGTAAAAACTACATTGCCCCCATAAACAATCACCAGTTCCGTTGAAGCAGCTCCAAGTGCGACAATAATCGTTGTCGGATCTCCCTCGCGGCAAAGCGACCGCGCCAAGGCCAGCGACTCTGTTTCTAGGGCAACAGCTTTAAATCCCGCCCCGCGGACAATACCAACATATTTCTCAATTACCCTTTTTGGGGCAGCAATTAGAAGCACGCTTATTTTCCCCGTCGTCCCGCCCCGAGATACTACTTTGTACTGCAAGTTGACGTCACGAATCGGCATCGGGATATATTGTTCTGCTTCCCAATTAATCGCCGCCGCCAGCTCTTTATCCGTCAAATTTGGAAGTTCTATTAACCTAGAAACTACTTGCGACTCTAAAATGGAAACAACGCATTCGCTGCTCTCAATTCTGGCTTCTCGACAGCAAGTCTTAATTGCCTCAGAAACTTTTCCTAAATCAACAACCGATTCTGTTTGAATTCCGCCATCCGGAGTCTGAACGCTTCCGCAAGCCTTAAGGATTTTTCCCTTACCGCTACCACTAACCTCAACCACTTTAATAAAAGATCGTCCAATATCTAGACCAAATGTACGGGCAGCCATGATGAAAGCTTCTACCTAGCGCTGCTTGTTGCAGGTGGGGCAGAAGACGATGGAGGAGGCAAAACAATATTATTCGGCACCGCTTTTTTGGCTGTATTTTCTAAATTTTTGGTGTCCAGTGGTCTTTTTGCATTGGGAACCTCCGGCACTCGCCGCGTTTGCCCCGACATCAAAAGTAAAAGCACAACAGGCACAACCACAGCCCCAATTCCCACACAGGATAAAATAAATTTTGTTTTCTTGTTCATGTTTTCAATCATTTTAGTACCACAAGTTACAACAACCGGTGAGAATTACAAGCCCGCCTACTTAGCAATATCCCCATTTGAAAATAGGACGTAGTCAAAAGCAGCAGGCAGAGTGGGCAAAGCGGTCCTGACTACCTGTACTTTACGTGTTACTCCAGATTGGGTAGTTGCTGTCGACGCCAGATTATAAGTTTGTACAGGCAAACTCCCACCCACACTGGTAACCTTAACCGTCGTCTTCACCCAAAATGGCCGAATCCTCATCGATACCGCACCAGAATCCAAAGCAATCCTTGTACAAAGCTTGAAAGCCGCGGATGGCGTACAGGTACCAGTACTAAATCCGTTTTCACTTCTTCCTCCAAAATTGCCGCCAGACCAAGCCGTTCTTGTTTGGCTATACGTAGAACCTGTCAGAGAAACTTGTGTCACTTCAATAGATGCAGGCTGATTTGCCTCGACTGTATCACTCGCGTTTGCCCATTCAATCTGGATTTGTCCAGAAGCTCCCCTTAAATCAACTTGTCCCACTGTTCCCAGATCAAGAGTCATTTGGTAAATATTACTCGAGGATACATTCACATTGGCTGTGAGGTTTCCCACAGTTACGTTCTGGGTTACACTTCCTCCGGCCGGAATCGTCGCAGCCACCGCCGAAAGACGAGATAAAACGTCCTCTATTCCGCCCTCCGCCACGGCAAATGCTGCCTGTGATTGTTCCGTTTGGGCAGAAGTCTTAAGATTAGTCAGATTCCGGGAGGCCACAGAAAGACCAACGGCCAGCGACACAACCACGATCAAAAGAACCAGAATCAAGATTTGCCCGTTTTTACCTTTGGCTTTTGACATAAAATTTCTATATATATCCAGTGTATGGATAAAATGGGCAAATTGTCAACGTCAAGCGTCGCTAGTACCTTCTCAGAGAGATCGTCGTTTGGAATTTAGCGTTTGAAAGAAAATCGGCTCTCGACGGTGCGCTCACGCCCTGATTAATTGTCAAGTTGACAGAAACTACCGCCGGACTGGAAGTTCCAGAAGTTGCCGCTACAACCGAAAAACTACAAGCAGAAATATCGACTCCCTCAATGGCATTTCCGTTATTTGTCAATGATTTATAGTCCGAAAGCGCTGGCGTTGTACCCGTTTGCATATTAGCAAGGCCAATCCAACCGTTAGCGCTGGGGGTGGAAGCAAAACAGGCGGCATAAAGTGTTCGAGCATTGGGAAGAGTCAAAACAACCCCATTTGTCGCCCCCAGCGGAAATTCCGCTCCTAGCATTTGCCGCGCGCCGGAAGCATCCCTTATTTGCCGCTCCAGCGAATCCAAAACCGATTGCCCGTTTTGTTTTACCTCTGTAACAATCGCCGCCTGGTTAGAACCACGGAAAACCGAAGTCAAAAATAAAAGAGCCGACCCGACAGTAACCGCCAAAAGCCCTAGACTAACCAAAAGCTCAATCAGGGTAAATCCTGCGGATTTACGGTATTTTGTAGTATGTATTTTGTATTTTGTATTTTTATTCTTAATACTTAATACATAATTCTTAATTCTGTCTAAACGGGGCATTAACTCCAATCTACCACCTACAACCTACAACCCACAACCTGATTTAGGGGCAAGGAGTGGCGCCGCCGCCGGCACCTATCTGCCCGGTACAAGGTTTTGAAATAACCGTCGAATTTGAAACTTGCTGCACCCCCGATGAATCAGACCAAGAAACAGTAACCGTCACTGTTTTCTTGGTGCCAGACGGCGAGGCAAAACTAAGCCAGCGGCTAAACATCGTATTATTTAGAGAAAGCGCTTCGGCACCGGTTGGTGGAACCAACACGCAAGGAGAAATGGACGCTAGTGTCCAACTCGCCGGATCCGCACCGGCGCTATTTAGGGTATAGCATCCGGCTGCCGGAAGACCGTCAAAGCCACCGGTTGTGCGATCGCGCAGTATTCTGACTTGCTCAATATTTTGCTGGACAAGTTTTGTTGCCTGTGTGTTGTTACTCGCGTTTTTTGAAGCCTTTTGTACCAGAAGGGTCGTCGCCACCAAAGAAATTGCCAGCATTATAACAACAGCCAGTGCCACCACCACTTCAATCAGCGATTGCCCCGCCAATAATTTTGAATTCATTCTATGGTTTGACTTCATTAATTTCCCCCGAAGGCGATATGACAACTTGATAAGTTCCGCCCGTTGTCGATGTTAGCGTTATGATAAGTGAGCTCCCGGCCCCTACTTGATTGACCAGATTTCCTGCCAAGTCAAAAAATGGCGGAGAAAGACTCGCGTTGTGATATGTCACCCCAGCGGCAACGGTCTGAAAAAATATAGCCGCGTTGCCAGTAGCTCCAAGGTTCATTGTACTAACCGTTATTCCGCCGGGTAAAAAGATTGTCTTGACGGCAAAACTGCTGTCGCCAGCACCGGTCCTGCAATCTCCGGCAAGCGTATATTTGCTATTATTGCCGCCGGTAGGATCAGTATTAATTTGAATATACCAGCCGCCAAGTGTCGAAGCGGTAGGGCACGCCGCCGCCCCGCTGCCCTTATCTCCGGAAAGCGCCTTATTTTGCGCTTGTCTTAAATCCGATTTTAACTGCAGCGCCGCGTTTCTGAGTTTTTGATTTCTATCAAAAGTAATAAAGGCTGCCGTCACCAGTGAAACCGTCAAACCAAAAATCGCCACGACAATTAGAAGTTCGATCAATGAAAAAGCATGGTTCAATTGTTTTTTCTCTTTTTTAACAATGTAGCAATGTAACAATTTAGCAATCTTCATACCTTCAATATAGCATTAAATAATAGTTAATAATTTGGTTTGCAAAAAGCAGACTAATCCCAAAACCCAAAACCAAAAATGGTGCAAAAGGAATCGTCTGCCCAAACCTTTTCTTCCCCATAAAAATCAGGCAAACAGCAAAAGTTGCCCCAATTAAAAAGGCCAAAAACACCGCCAGTATCCCGTCTCGCAGCCCCAGAACCATGCCGACCAAAAACGCTAAAATTATATCGCCCTCTCCCATCCCTTTTCCTCTTGTTAAAAAAACAATTACTCCAAAAAAAGCAGCCAGCAAAAACGCCGCCGCGATAAACACCACAAAGTCTTGCGAATTTAAAGAAAAGTAATTAAAAAATAAAGAAACTAATGACGCGGCAAAAACGAGTGACGTTGGAATCAGTGAAAACTTGAAATCGATAGCTGAAACCACAATCAGGATGGAGGATATAAAAAGTATAAATAGAAGGTAAATTAAATTAAAACTTGAACTCGCGGCAAACTTCCAAAAAGCAATTGCAAATACCAAGCCTGTTAATATTTCAACAATCGGATACTGCCAGGAGATCGGTTTCCGGCACCATCGGCAGCGCTTGCCAATAGCAAAAAAGCTTACAATCGGTACAAGGTCAAAACCCCCAAGAGTCTTCCCGCACCTGTCGCAATGAGACCTGCCGAGAATCGTTTGCCCCTTCGGCACGCGATCAATAAAAACATTTAAAAAACTGCCGACGCAGGCTCCTAGAACAAAAGAGAGAATATAAAAAAAGATCACAAACTAAATAGTAAGTGATGTCCACTCCCTCTGCAACCACCCCAATTTCCTAAATCATTTTATGGGGTACAAGCCGCAACAGAAAGCTCTTGGGCCCGGCCGGTAACAGACTGCCAGCACCATAAGTCTCCGGCAACAGCAGGACTCGCCATCGGGTTGGAAATTCTGGCGAGCGTACAAGGGTTGTTAGCCGTACCGTCACAGGCCCCACCACCGCTGTTTGTTGCCACATAGGTATAGCTAACCGCGTTAGGCGGCGTCGGTATATTTTTCATATCCCCGCTGGTAACCAAAACATCTAGACTCATTGGAAAAGAACCGTTTTGCGAAGCATGGTAAGATTCCGCCCCGGTAGCAATCTGTCCAATATCCGCCTGAATTGTAGAATCCTTCGCCTGGTTCTGGCGTTTCACCGGATTAATAAGCACTAAAATGGCAGTTGCCAGTATTCCCAAAACGGAAATCGAAATCAAAAGCTCAATCAATGTGAAGCCTTTCAAAGGGCAAACACGAGTAAGCTCTCTTCTTAAAGTAAGACTCGATTTTGGCCACACAGAAACGACGTATGCAATCGGTCGCACAGCACAGTGCAAAAAGCGTTTCATAGGCACCTCGTTATGGAGCCGTACACGCAGCCACCGTTGTCTCGGCAGCTTTACCCGTAGAAGACCTAAAACACCATACGTTTCCAGCTACAGCTGGGTCCAGTAGGACATTAGAAACAGCTATATCAGTACAAGGACTTACCGCTGTACCGGCACAAGCGCCAGGTGTCACAGCATACGTGTAGGCTCCGCCTTGCGGAGTAGTAGGCGTTTGCTTAAGATCCTGACTGGTAGTAAGCTGAGCAATCCCTTGGGCCGCACTTGGAAAAGTACCATTATTAGACGTGTAATAAGCTTGCATCGCCGTGGCAATTGAACCAATATCACCTTTTGTTTGTGAATCTCTTGCCTGATTTTGACGTTTTGCCGGATTAACGGCAACCAGTACTGCTGCTGCTAAAATACCAAGAATTGCAATGACAATCAGAAGCTCGATCAAAGTGAAACCACGAACAAATTTTTTTGAATGGGCAGTAATATTTATCATGTTTCACCTCCTCCCGAAAGAGGAAATTTTCAAATTCTAACTTAAGTATTGGTTATTTGCTTTTATTTTGTCAACAACCTAGTTTTCACAAAAAAATTGTTTAGAACTGAGAGGTTAAGTTTAGACCCACAACGCACGCAGTGCGTGAGGATCGCAAACTCACGTCCTTAAGCTTCTCTAAAATTGAGAAGTGAGATTATATATAGGCAGAATAATCGAAAGCACCAAAACCGCAACTCCCAAACCCAAAATTACCAAAATTATCGGCTCCAAGGCTGTCGTTAAATTCCTTATCAAATTTTCGCTCTCCGATTCAAAATAAACGGACAAGCGCACCAAAACCTCGTCCATTTTGCCGGTTTCCTCACCAACCCGAAGCATTTGCCCAATAATTGGCGGAAAAGCAGAATTGGCCGAAAGCGGCTGATAAAGAGGCGACCCGCGTTCCACCCTAGAAATTGCAAAATCAATGCCTTCTTTATATACAGGGCTGTCCAAAAGACCGGCCACCACGCGCAGGGCTACAATAATCGGAATCCCAGTCCCAATCAAAAGCCCAAGCGTACGCGTAAACTCTGCCAAAATCAGCGCTTTTCTAATTCTGCCCCAAATCGGCACCCTCAGCATTATCCTCGACATTATCTGTCCGCCGCTGACTGTATTTGAAAAAAACTTAAAACCCCAAACGCTAGCGGCAGTTAAAATCAAAAGCAGCCACCAGAAATTACGCATAAAAGAAGACATCGCGATAAGAATTCGGGTGGGAAGCGGCAGCTGCGTCCCAAGTTCTTTATACAAATTGGTAAGCTTTGGAATCACAAAAATCATCATTACCGACATCACCAGAACCATGACGATCACAACAATTATGGGATATATAAACGCGCCGCGAGTTTTAGATTTGAACTCCCGATCCTTTTCCAGCGTATCAGCTAGTTTCGCCAAAACTTTGTCCAGTACGCCTCCGGTTTCGCCGGCTTCCACCAGTTTTATGTAAATGACACTAAAAATCTTTGGGTGCTTGGAAAGTGCCTCAGAAAGGGAACTACCGCCCTCCACATCAGCAACAATCTGAGAGATAGCCCGCGCGAATGTCTGACTTTTGGTTTGCTTTTGCAAAATAACTAAAGCATCGGTTAGGGGCAGACCTGCCGAAACCATCGTCGAAAATTGTCTAGTGAAACCGACTATTTCCGAACCTGGAATACCGCCAAGCTTAGGTATTGAAAGTTTAAAACCTCCGATGCTTTTTGATTGCCCGTCGCGCTTGGTAACGGCAATTGGCACCAAACCCTGCTTCTGCAAGGTCTCAACCAGAGCCCGCTGGTCAACGGCTTCAACTTCACCGATAACCTTTTTCCCGGAAGCATCCTTGGCAGTAAATCTAAAAATTGACATTTATTTTGAGTCTATAAGCCGGCTTAATTCCTCATGCCGCAGCGAGTAGGCCTTGGCAATATCCAAAGAAATTCTACCGGCCCGAACCAAATAGGCGAGCGATGCATCAAGGAGAATCATTCCGCTCTCTCCCGAAGTTTGGATAATGTTGTCAATCTGGTGAACTTTGCCTTCGCGAATAGCGGTAGACACTGCCGGAGAACCCAACAAAATCTCACAAGCTGGTACTCGACCGCCGCCGATTGCGGGAAGCAGTCTCATCGAAATAATCCCCGAAATAACAGACGCCAGCTGCATCCTGACTTGGGCTTGTTGATTTTCCGGAAAAACATCGATAATCCTGTCAATCGATTGTGCCGCGGAATTTGTGTGCAGTGTCCCAAAAACCAAATGTCCAGTCTCGGCAACAGTCATCACCGAAGCAATCGTTTCAAAGTCCCGCATTTCCCCAACCAGTACGACATCGGGGTCTTCGCGCAGAACCGAACGCAAAGCAACCTCCCACGAATGGCTATCCAGATGCATTTCGCGCTGAGAAACCAGAGCCTTTCCCCTGGGGTAGACGTATTCAATCGGGTCTTCAATCGTCACAATATGCAGGGGTTTTGTTTGATTAATCTCGTTAACGATAGAAGCAATCGTCGTCGACTTACCGTGACCGGTCGGCCCCGTTACCAGAATCAGCCCCTGTCTAAGCATCGTAAAATCGTGGCAAATCTTGGGCAGATTCAGCTCTTCGATTGTTTTAATATAAGTGGTAATCAACCGCAGTGCCCCTGCCAAATAGCCTTTTTCAAAATAGGCATTCACCCGAAATCTGGCAATGTCGCCCAAGGCAAAGGAAAAATCCAATTCTTTATTAACCAGAAGCATATCTTTTTGCTCCGGCGACAACAGTTCAAAGATTAAGTTTTCCGTATCCTCGGGCGTCAAAAGGGCACTAGAAACAGGCACCAGCGACCCGTCGACTCTAACCATTGCCGGCGCACCAGCCACAATGTGCAAATCGGAAGCCTCTTTCTTAACAACAATTTCTAAATATTCTTGAATTGACATGGTCAAATTATTCTCTTGTTAAATGGTTGATTCTTTTTGCTATTCAACATTTTAACAATGTCACAATTTAACAATTGGTTTACTCTTCGGCTACCCTCAGTACTTCCTCGACAGTCGTTACCCCTTCTACTACCTTTAAAAATCCGTCCTGCTTCATAGTGATCATCCCGTTTTTAATCGACTCTTCTTCAATTGCCTGCGAAGTCTCTCTCGCCAGAATCATCCGGCCAATCTTTTCCGTAACCACCAAAACCTCAAAAATACCGACCCTGCCCAGATATCCAGTGTTATTACATTCCTTACACCCATGACCCACAAAAAGATGATAATTGGCTCCATCGGTAGGCAGCTTCATTTTTCCGAGAACCGCTTCAATTTTTTCGCGAATTTCACTAGTTATTTCGCGCGGCACACGACAGCTGGAACAAATCTTACGAACCACCCTTTGCCCCACGACACAAGTAACCGTCGAAGCAATCAAGTACGGTTCCGCCTCCATATCCAGAAGCCTTGGCAGGGCACCGGCCGCGTTATTGGTATGAAGCGTAGAGAAAACTAAATGCCCGGTTAAAGAAGCTTGAATTGCCAAATCGGCCGTTTCCTGATCACGAACCTCACCAACCATAATAATATTGGGGTCTTGCCTTAAAACCGCCCGCAGCCCCGAAGCAAACGTTAAACCCGCCTGCACGTTAATCTGCACTTGGTTAATTCCCGCCATCTGATACTCAATCGGGTCCTCAAGTGTCATAATATTAACTTTTGTTGAATTAAGCTTTGAAAGCACCGAATAGAGTGTCGTCGTCTTTCCAGAACCCGTTGGCCCGGTTACCAAAATAATACCGTGCGGCCGCGCTATGTTTTCTTCCAAATGCCGCAAGGCCATTCCCCGCAAACCCAGTTCCTGCATTGTCGGCACTCCGCCAGATTTTTTGAGAAGTCTCATGACCACTTTCTCGCCAAAAGCAGTCGGCATCGTCGAAAGCCTTAAATCGATTTCTTCACTCCCGACCTTAAAGTTAAAACGCGCGTCTTGGGGTAAACGCTTTTCGTCAATCTTCATGTTACCCAGAATTTTTATGCGCGAAACTATCGCATCGTGAATTCTTCGCGGCAAAATTAGTTTCTCATGTAAAATTCCGTCGATTCGGTAACGGATTCTAGTCTCGTTTTCCAGTGGTTCGATATGAATATCCGAAGCCCTAATTTTAATCCCGTACTCCAAAAGCGTCGAGACGATTCGCGCCACAGGCGCTTCTCCCAAAACCGCTGTGGCCGTAGAAGCTCCGCCCAACATCGGGCCCACAGAAACAGGCGACGCTTCTTTTAGAGCTTCGCCGACTTCCGAAGAAAGGCTTTGAGTGTACTGTTCGGCAATTGCCCGATTAATCGAATCGGCAGTCGCGATAAACGGCCTGATCGTCAAACCCGATTTCTTTTCGATAAATTCCAAAATCTGCAGGTCTAGTGGGTCAACCATCGCCACCGATAAAGTATCTGCCTCTTTCGAAATAGGTATCACCACAAATCTCTTGGCAACTTCTTCCGGCAAATAAGCCAAAACTTCCGGCGAGATCGGCTTCTGCGAAAGGTCTATGTAGGGGACACCGATTACCTCGGATTTGGCCCCAGCCAGCGCCTCTGGCGTAACCCAGCCCATCTGGGCGATAATTTTTTCGCTGGATTCCTGCCGTATTTTAGCTTCGTTTTTGACAAATTTAAGCTGTTCGGCAGTTAAAACCCCACGGGAAGCAAGTACGTCTTCAATATAAGAGGTGCGAGCACCACTCGCTGTTTTTAGATTCCGGCTCTGGGCAGTATCAGCCATAATTTCGTGTATGCCAAAACACGCGACCGACAAAGGCGCGCTCGTTTCACGTACTAACTCGATCATAACAACATTGAAACAAAATGAAAATAGAAGTAAACTCAAGCCTAGTGAAAAGTCTAAACTTTCAATCTTATCTGATCCTGGGAACCTCACAAAAAAGGCGCGACAAGACCGAAGAACTTCTAAAAGCGGTCGGCATTAGCCTGGATAAAGTTTCGCCCGATCTCTTCTTCATCTCTCCAGAAAAAACCAAACTCACAATCGAACAAATCCGAAACCTCAAAGGCCACATCTTTCAAAAACCAGTCTCGCTTCCTTACAAAACAGTTATTTTAGAAGAAGCCGAAAAGCTTACTACCGAAGCCCAAAACGCTCTTTTAAAAATTCTGGAAGAACCGCCCAAGTCAGCTGTCATCATTCTAGAAGCCAAAGATAAATCCCAAATCCTATCGACAATTTTGTCACGCGTGGTTACCATCACAACCGAAAATAAAAGGGGAGCGGAAGCAAAATCAATCCTAATTGATTCCAAAAACACTCTCCAGCTCTTAGAAGAAATATCGACTGTCGAAAATCCCCAAACTTGGCTCGACGAACAAATGCTGACGCTTTACAATCTTTTGCAAAAAACTGCTAAAGCCCTCCCTCGTCATTCTGGCTCGTCCAGAATCAGTGTTGAGCAAATCGAAAACGCCATCCGCCAGTGCGCCGCCGCCCGTCAAATGATCGACGCCAACGTCAACCCCCGCCACGTCCTTGCAAACTTGGTACTTAATCTTAACAATCAATAAATTTCTCCAGTGTTATAGTTAAGAAGTAGTGAAAAAAGGATCTCTGCCCATATTTGTAGTTTTACTTGCTTTGTTTGGTCTATTACTAATTTTCAGTAACATAAAAACCAAAACTCCAACCCAAAAACCGGCTAGTCTTGGAGAATCACAAGTAGCAATAGCAACTCCTTCTCCGCCATTCGTTTTTAAAACTTATACTGCGCCAAAAATTAACAAGAAAAGCGTTTATACGATTTTTATGATCGGGGATTCGATGACCCTGGCGCTTGGCCCCCACGGCGGTACTTTTAGCGAGTTTATTAATAATAGTTTGTACAAGAAAGACAATATTTACATTCTGATTGACAATTACGCCAAAGGCTCCACCAATATCTTGTCCGTCAACGACCAACTAACCCAAAAAACCACTTACTGGGATTCAACCTTTGAGCCGCTTCTGTCACGCGATTTCGATCTTATTTTAATAGAATCTTTTGGCTACAACCCGCTATCTTTCGCCGGCAGTGTCGAAGAGGGAATCAAAAAACAAAACAAGGCACTGGACGATCTGATGACCAAACTTATAATCACCCGTCCAAACACCCGCATTCTATTTGTTGCCACCATCGCCCCCAGTCGCGAAAACTACGCCAAAAAAGTTCTTCTCAACGTTCCTACCGCCGACCGCGTAAAACAAGCCGAAGAACGAATGGCCTACATCAAGAATCATATCGACTACGCCAAAGCCCACAACATTCCGGTCGTTAATGTTTACGAGAAATCACTAAACGCTGCCGGAGACGGAGATCTCAAATACATTAACCCCGATGACTTTATCCATCCCTCATTTGAAGGCGTTGATCTGATAGGCCATGAAATCGCCAATTTTATTTATAATAATCAAATCTTACCGCACTAGACAAACTCCCGTCCTAGGGCCTTACAGGGGCTTGCCACGCTCACCTGTACTTGCTAGAATTAACTTTAATGCATTTGACCCAAAGCTCAATTCGCTTTGTTTTTTCTATGTCTTTTTACATACTACA
>OBEQ012154980.1_pt1 | contig 23356 bp, 31 predicted proteins | sample 1670901 | NCBI WGS metagenome assembly OBEQ01 (sample SAMEA104232315, study PRJEB22302) | groundwater metagenome | biome: forest; feature: aquifer; material: groundwater | place: USA | collected 2011-08-07 | depth 5.4 m
CTAATTCTTGGAAAATTTGTCCGGCAGAAAGAGAATAGCTTCCTCCCATGGCGGGTAAAACGGGGCTTCGAGTTCCATTGGGAATAATAATCGCAGGCGGCATAGACGGTTATCGTTTTTTAAGCCTTGTCAGATCCCCCATCCGAAAAAGATGGAAAGCCCTTCCTTTTTCTCTGACAAAGTCTCGTGGGTTGCTCTTCGGACCCTCTCCAAAAAAGGTTGCTAATTTTTTACGAGAAGATTGCCGAATTGTTACTTCAATTCTGGAGGGAGCTCCTTCCAGACAAAAGGATCGTGACCCGGAACGATCAAGACGTCGGGGTTTTCTTTTGAAAATTGACTGATTTTTTGCGTTGTCGCCCAGGCTTCGGGGCCATTTTCTTCAAAAGTCCGGATGAACCAGCTTTTGGGGGCCGGACGAAGATAATTTTCGCGGAGCCAGACGGCATCGCCGGTCAAAAGGACCTTTTTTCCGGAATCGAACGTCACGCGAAAGAGACGCATCCTTGATTCCTCCCGTCGTTTCGTGAGATCCCACAACCGATGGAAAAAGACCACTTTGAAAAGCCTTATTTCTTCTTTCTCGATTCGTCGGGAGGAGGGCGACAATCGATCGCTGCGTGGGATCCGGTCAAGACCCTGATCTCGAAGCCGGGAGAAGATTTTTTTGAAACGCTTCGAGAAGAAATCCGGAAGACCGAGAAGGGGATTTGGATCGGATATTTCGGCTATGAACTTTATTCGGAGACGGAGAAAAAAGTTCCCGCTCGCGAGCCTGATTTGATTCCGAAAGGGATATTTTGCTGGTATGACCATACCATGAAACGAACGGGTCCTGTCCCTTCGGAAAACTTTTTGTCTCCGTCTCGCTACGCCCTTCCGGGCTTCGCTGCGCGGTCCAAAAAGTTCTCCTCGGGCCACCCGTTCGTTTCATCCAATTTCCCCCGCCCTGAATACCTAAAATCAATTAAAACAATCAAAGACTACATCACCGCCGGGGACTGCTATCAGGTAAACCTCTCGCAGCGGTTCACGATTCCGACGGAAGACGAGCCTTATGAAATTTATCAACGCCTTCGAACCATCAGCCCGGCTCCGTTCTCCGCCTTCTTAAATCTCGGCGACGCGCAGATCCTGTCGTCGTCACCCGAATCATTTTTGGAATTGAATGGCCGCAAGGTGACGACCCGGCCGATCAAAGGGACGCGACCTCGGAGCGGTGATCCCGCCACCGATGTCGGTCTCAAGGAGGAGCTTTCTCTCAGCACCAAAGACCGGGCGGAGCTTTTGATGATCACCGATTTGGAGCGAAACGATTTAGGACGAGTTTGCAAACCGGGTTCGATCCGAGTCTCGGAATTGCAACGGATCGAAAGCTATGCGCAGGTCCATCATCTGGTATCGACGATCGAGGGAGAACTCGCCGAGGGAAAAGATGTCATCGATTTGCTGAAAGCGACTTTCCCCGGAGGCTCGATCACCGGCGCACCGAAGATCCGTGCGATGGAGATCATTCGCGAGTTGGAGCCGGACCCGCGCAACGTCTATTGCGGAGCGATCGGATACATCGACCCGAAGGAAGGGAAGGCGCAGTTCAACGTGGCGATCCGGACGATGATTTTAAAAAACAAGACCGCTTATTTCTGGGCGGGCGGAGGGATTGTCGCCGATTCGGATCCGGAAAAGGAATATGAAGAGACACTCGTGAAGGCGAAAGGGATGAGGGAGGCTCTTACGAACTAGATAAAGACGGTAGGTGTGACCGAGGCCTGACGCACCGGCTCAAACATGTGAGGGAAAAAGACCCCGGCGATGATGCGGGCCGCCAAGAAGGCCCTGTAGATCCAGTTGGGGTTCGAATAGACCGCCACCATGAGGGTCCCCGTCAGAAGGAAGGAGAGTCCGGTGGCTCGAGAGGCCCTATGGGTCTTTTTTTCAAGTCGTTCCAGGCGTTTGCGAAACCTCGTCTGATAATCGCGCATCCTTCGAGGCTGGAAGATAAATCCGGTTCCGATCGCGAGAGGAAAGAGGCCTGAGATCAGAAAAAGCGTGTTCAGCATCTTGTTGATATTATCGGCAGGGAACAGGCAAAAGGTGCGGATTATTTATGGTTTGTACAATGACCTCCATCTGGATCAACGGAAGACTCATCCCCGAGCATCAAGCCAAGATACCGGTCTCCGACTCGGCCTATCTGTATGGTCATGGGGCGTTTGAGACGCTTCGGGCGGTCGACGGAGAGATCCTTTTTCTTGAAAAACATCTCCAGCGACTCAGGCGTGGCTCTCGACTTCTCAAGATCCGGTTTCCCTACCGATTTGGTGGGCTCACAAAGGAGATCAATCGCCTCCTGAAAAAAAACCACCTCGACGACGCGACGGTCCGGATGATGCTTTCTCAAGACACCGACGGACAACCCCGGCTTGTCATCACCGCCAAACCGTACAAGCCGTTTCCCGATTCGTATTACTCCAAAGGGGCGCCGATGATCTTAGTGAAGACGATCCGGAATGACTCGGCGAGAATCGCGAATACAAAAACGACCAACTATCTGACAAAAATGCTGGCCCGAAGAGAGATCGAGCGGGCCGGGGCGGTCGAAGGGGTGCTTTTAAATAATCAGGGGCGGGTGACCGAAGGGGCGAGCAGCAATCTCTTTGTCGTGAAAAAAGGAAGACTCATCACGCCGCCCATCTCGGACGGCCTCCTGCCGGGCGTTCGTCGCGCCGTCGTCCTGCGACTTGCCCGCATACTAAAAATCCCATGTCGGGAAAAATCGCTCGCCGTCCGAAATCTGAAAGATGCCGATGAAATATTCCTCACCAGCAGCCTGAAAGGAATCATGCCGATTCGGACGTTTGACGGAAAAAAGGTCGGCAAGATCTGCCCGGGACCGATCACCCGACGACTGACCGAAAGGTACCTGGTACCTTTCGGTCTCAAACCCTCAGGCGGATAAAGTCGGCGACATATTCCTTTGACCGCTCGACGCTTTTTTCGAGCGAGTATCCTCGAGCGAGGTGGGCGGTGACGGCGGCGGAGAAGGCGCAGCCGGTGCCGTGGATGCCGCGGGCATATCTCTTGCCGGAGTAGAGGATCCAGTCCCGGCCGTTGTAGAGGACATCGGTCGGTTCGTCTTTTAAATGCCCCCCCTTGACAAGAACCGCTTTGACCCCCGGGTAGGCGACATAGAGATGCAGCGCCGCCTCTCTCATCTGCTCGATCGTTCTGACCTTGAGTTTCGTCAACTCCTCCGCCTCATCGAGGTTTGGAGTCACGATCGTTGAAAGAGGAATGACAAACTGTTTGAGGATCGCGATCCCCTTCGGTTCCAAGAGGAGCGCCCCGGTCGTCGATTTCAAGACCGGGTCGAGGACCACTTTGACTTCTTTCATCTGTTCCAGAAAACGAAAGACCGCCAAGGTGTTTTCCTCCGTCGCAAGCATTCCGATTTTAATCGCATCGATCCGATGGGTGTCGGTGATGGCGCGGAGTTGCTCCCGAAGGAGACGGGAGGAGACCGGGTTGACCGAAAAGAAACGTTTTTCATTCTGGCAGGTCGTTGCCGTAATCGCGGTCATCCCATGAACCCCCAACGTCTGGAAGGTCAGGAGATCGACCTGGATTCCGGCCCCTCCCGAAGGATCCGAGCCGGCGATGGTGAGTACCGTCTTCATTGAAAAAGATCTCCGAAAAATCTCGCCTCGGTCACTCGATCTTTCGCCTTCGCCAATGCCGAGATCATCGCGACCGACGCGACACCCGTTGAGAGGACTTCCTTTATATTGCCGCGGTCAATCCCGCCGATCGCCACGACCGGGATCGATCCGGCCTTGACCCCCTCTCTCAATTTTTCAATCCCCTGCACCGGATGTCCCGGTCCCTTCGTCGGCGTCGGAAAGATCGCTCCGAAGGCGACATAATCGGCCCCGTTTTTTTCCGCCTCGATCGCCTCTTCGAGGGAATGGGATGAATAGCCGATGAGTTTTTCTCTCCCTAGAAATTGTCGACACTCTTGAATGGAGGGATCGTCTTTCCCGACATGGATTCCATCGGCCCTTACCTCCCGTACCGCTTCCAGGTCATCATTCACGATGAAAAGAAAAGAATATTGTTGTTTCAAGGCGACAATCTGCTTCGCTGTTTTCCAGAAAGATTCACGAGAGTGAGCCGATTCCAGTCTTTTCTTATCTCGCAGTTGAACGACCCGCGTCCCTCCTTCGAAATACTCCTTGGCAAGATCGATGAGAGGGACGGGAGAAACCGATCGATCGATGATGGCGTAGAGACCTTTCAAAAAGCCAATCCTCCGTGATGCACCATGAGATCCAAGAGATACATCAAGCCGATGCCGATAAGAAACGAAACGAACAGGACCGATTGGCGCTCTCCATGTTCATGAAGATGGGGGAGGAGGTCCGAGAGGGAAATATGGAGAAAAGTTCCGGCCGACAGCCCCAAGACGATGCCGGTAAAATGGCTGTTATCGGGACCGGCCAGAAAATGCACTAAGATCGCTCCCACAGGAACCATCGCAATCAGCAGGAGATTATAAAAAAGGATTTTTGCCTTCCTCTGCTTTTCATGAAGCAGGATCGTCGTGAAGGCAAAGGCCTCGGGAAGTTTGTGAAAAAGGATCGTGAGAAAAACGACGAAGCCGAGTTTGGTGACCAACAGCCCCGACCCAAGGGCGATTCCGTCGGTCAGCGCGTGCGCCGAAAGTCCAACGACCGCCGCCATCCCCATCGGATGGATCTCGCACTCGATCGTCTGGCAGATATGGACGGTCACAAATTTTTCAAAAAGATTGAGGAAGAGAAATCCGATCAAGACCCAGAGGGACGCCTGTTTGCCGATCAGTTCAAACGAAGCAGGAAGGAGGTGGATCAGCGTCGCCCCGAGCATCAACCCGGCCGAGAGCGCCAGAAGAAAGTGCAGATGTCTTCGGACTTGGGACAAGAAAAGAGGAACGACTCCGCCGATCACCACGGAGACCGAGATCAACCCGGAATAAAGAAGCAAATTGTTCCAAAAAGATTGCATTGCTACTTCACCTCAATCTTCAGTTCCTTAATCTTTTTCCGTAACGTATTCCGATTGATACCGAGCATCTTCGACGCGCGGATCTGATTGCCCCGGGCCTTTTCCAAAATCAATTCGATCAACGGCTTCTCGACCCGCTGAATGATCGCTTCATAGAGATCCTTGACTTCATACCCATCCCATTTCGACAGAAAAGAGGCGAGCTTTTTTCGAATGATCTCTTCCAGGGCGATCTCGTCGGGAGGAATCGCCGACAGCTCGTCTTGTAGGAAAGGAAGAACCACCTCCGGCAGAATCGTCATGCCCGGGGAAAGAACAATCGCGCGCTTGACGACATTTTCCAGCTCCCGGACGTTTCCCGGCCAGACGTACGCGCGCAGGACCTTCATCACCGACTCCGCGATCTTTTTCTCGGGTGAGGCGAGCTCATCGGCAAATTTTTTGGCGAAATAATGGGCCAAGACCGGGATATCTTCCCGGCGCGTCCGGAGCGGCGGGATCTCGATCGGGACCACGTTGAGACGGTAAAAGAGATCTTCGCGGAATTTCTTTTCCTTCACCAGTTGCGCGAGGTTTTGATTGGTCGCGGCGATGATCCGCGCCCCGACCGGAATCACGTCGGCGCTTCCGACCCGTTGAATTTCCTTCTCCTGCAACACGCGCAAAATTTTTGCCTGGAGTCCCAGAGGCATATCGCCGATCTCATCGAGAAAGAGGGTCCCATGCTTCGCCTTTTCGAAATAGCCTGCCCGGTCCTCGGTCGCTCCCGTAAAGGCGCCTCGCACATGGCCGAAAAGTTCGCTCTCCAAAAGCTCTTTCGGGATCGCGGCGACATTGACCGGGATAAAAGGATGAATTCCCCGAGGACTTTCAAAATGGATCGCGCGCGCGATCAGCTCCTTGCCGGTCCCCGACTCTCCCTGAATCAGGACCGTCACGTCCATCGCCGAGAGTTTGCCGATGATCTTGTGGATCTCGCGGATCGGGCGGCTGTTCCCGACGAGCGTGTGCGGTCCTCCCTGAATTTCGCGGACCTCTTCGCGGAGCAGTGCGACCTCCGACTCGAGATCCCGCTCATGGAGCGCCTTCTCCGCCAGGATTTCCAATTCGTCGATGTCGAACGGTTTTACGAGATAATCGAATGCCCCCTTTTTCATCGCGGTGATCGCATTTTTCATCGTGTCCTGAGCGGTCATGATGATCACCGCGGGCGGGAAGGGCTTTTTTCTGATTTTTTCCAAAAGCTCAAATCCGTCTTTGCCCGGCATCCGGATGTCGAGGAGGATGAGATCGTACGACTCGCGATCGATCAGCGTCTCCGCTTCGAGGCCGTCCGAGGCGCAGACCACCTCGTACCCCTTCCGCTGAAGAGAACTTTTGAGGACGAATCGCATGCTTTCTTCGTCGTCGGCGACAAGGATGCGTTTTGGCATTACTCGCAACTCCTTAAAAATATCTGAATCACGGTGCCTTCTCCCTTTTCACTCGTCACGCGGACCATCCCGCCGTGCTCATGAACGACCCGTTGCGCGATGGCGAGACCGAGCCCGGTCCCGGTCGCCTTGGTGGTAAAAAAGGGGGTGAAAATTTTTTCCAGGTCTTCGGGTGAAATTCCGACGCCATTGTCCCGGATCTCCGCCATCACGACGCGCGCCGGCTTTTTGCCCTCGGCCCCCTTGATCTTAAAATCGGTCATCAATCGGGATTTGACCTGAATCTCGCCGTGGCCGTTCGGGACCGCCTCGATCGCATTCTTGATAAAATTCAAAAAGGCCTGTCGCAGTTCGTCGACGTCTCCCGAGATCGCGGGAAGACTCGGGTCGAATTGGCGGTCGAGACGAATGCGACGAGAGGCGAGAGGCTCTTTTTCGAGTAAAAGGATCGAGTCGAGAAGTTCGTTGAGATTAACCGGCACCAAACGGATCTCTTTGGGACGGCCGAGGGCAAGCAGCTGACCGATCAGACGATTGACACGGTCGGCTTCTTTAATGATGATGTCGAGACATTCAGCCGATTCCGACCGGTCCTTCAACAACATCTGCGCCGCCCCTTTGATCCCGCCGAGCGGATTTTTGATCTCATGAGCGAGCCCCGCCGCGATCGTCCCGAACATCGCCAGACGATCCGCCTTTCGCAAATCTTCCTGCAGATTTTTCACCGGCGTCATATCCCGAAAGACCAAAATCCAGCCGGTCAAATTCCCCTCTTCGCCGATGAGCGGAGTCGCCGAGAGATCGATCGTCTTCGCCTCGCCCCCTTTACCGAGCCAAGGCATTTCATGGAGGGTGACCGCTTGGCCGTTTTCGAAGGTGCTATCGAGTCGTTTAAGGAGGAGATCGTTGGCCGAAAAGGCCTCTTGAAGGGACCGTCCCAGTGATGACTCGGCCGAAAAGCCGGTAATCGACTCCGCCGCCGGATTCATCCCGGTGAGATGCTTTTTCTCATTCAGGATGACGAGGCCATCCCCAAAGGCGGAAAAGATTTCTTCCCAGGGAAGATTGATTTGAGTGGGAGACATAGCTGCCTATTTTTTAGGCAGTAGCATGGGGCGGGAAATCGCGGCAAGAGGAAAAGAATCTTTCGTCGGAAGAGGAACAGCCAATAAAAGGATTGCATTGATTTGAAATCACTTTATGAATACAATGCACTCATGAAATCAACTCAACCAAAGCAGTACTCTATTCGCAATCTCACAGTCCCCCTAGACCAGCGGCTTCGTCAAAAGGCCCGGGAATCGGGCAAAAGCCTCAACGAGGTGGTTCTGGAGACCTTGCATCGAGGAGCGGGTCTCGCTGAGGAGACTCCGATCTATCACGATCTGGACGATCTTATCGGCAAGTGGAGAGAAGATCCCGCCTTTGAAGAAGCGCTTCAGTCGCAAGATCAGATCGATCCAAAACTCTGGTCATGAGAATCGCGCTCGACACGAATCGATATGTCGATTTTTGCAAAGGAGATCCTGAAACGGTCCCCATCGTCCGAGAGGCTGAAGAGATTTATCTGCCTTTTGTCGTCGTGGCGGAACTTCGGGCCGGATTTTTGTGGGGAGCCCAGGGAAAAGAGAACGAGAAAATTCTGGTGCGGTTTCTAAATTCCCCTCGGGTTCGGATGATTTATCCGGACGATCAATCAACCCATCACTACGCGAGGCTCTTTTACCAACTTCGAAAGCAGGGCACCCCGATCCCCACCAATGATCTCTGGATCGCCACTCTGACCGTCCAACACGACTTGATCCTTTGTTCCCGAGATCAGCATTTCGATCACCTGGCTCAAATTCCAAGGGCTTAGCTTGACCGTATCACGCTAACCCACTACCGTGGCCGTCCTATGCTCAAGATCCTTTTTTATCGAAACAGCTTCGTCGTCCGGGCGATGGAGGCGATCGGGGTTTTCGATTCGATTCTCTTCCTTAAAGGGAGGCTCCCTTCGGTCGATTTTGTGACCGGGCTTTACCTCTTTCTCCTGGCCCTCTATGCCTTCATCCGGATCTGCGACGCGATCCCTTGGTACAAAGGCAAGCCGAGGGGGATGGGGATTGAGGTCCATTTTCGGAAAGCGATTGTACCGACCTCTTATATTCTGGCGATCACTTCTCTCCTCTGTCTCTTCGAGGTACCAATCTTAACCCAGGTGGTTCTTTTCATTGCGATCCTTTTCATGCTCGTTGTGACATCGGTGAACGGAATCCTGATCTGGTTTCACCTGCGGGACCGCGACCCGTTGCCGATCAATTATTTCAGCTCCAACCAATATCTGACGGAATCTTATGAAAAAATTTCAAAATCTTCTCGTTGAGAAAAAAAGTTCCGCTTCCTGGATTATTCTAAATCGCCCCGAGGTGAAGAATGCCTTTTCGATCGAGATGGCGAAGGAGTTTTTGGAGGCGGTTCGGATCGGCCTCAAAGAATCGCCTGTCGTTGTCTTGACCGGAAAAGGGGATTCCTTTTCCGCCGGCGGCGATATTAAGAAAATGAGCGAGACGAAGAATTTGAAAAAATTCTTCTTGGAGATTTCGAAAATCGTCAACACCGCCGTTTTGGAAATGAGAAGAAGCGAGAAACCGATCCTGGCCGCCATTCCCGGCTACGTCGGCGGGATCGCGTTCGGTGCCGTCTTAGGAACCGATCTCCGAATCGCCTCGACCGAGGCAAAATTCAACGCCGCGACAATTCGGCTCGGCCTCGTCGCAAACGGCAGCGCGACTTATTTCCTGCCGCGACTGTCCGGTCTCGGCAAAGCCAATGAGATCCTTTTACTCGGAGAAATCCTATCCGCCGAAGAAGCCCTCAAAGCGGGATTGGTGAATTGGGTCGTCTCTCCCGCCGACCTGGAATCCAAGACCCAAGAGATCGCCGAACGCCTCGCCTCCGGCCCCAGAAAAGCGCTCGGGCGATTGAAAAAAATCCTTCAATCGAGCCTCACCTCCACCTTGCCCACCCAACTCGAACAAGAACGTCAGGCGATCGCCTGGTCTTCGACGACACCGGATTTCAAAGAAGGAATGACGGCATTTTTGGAGAAGAGAAGGCCAAGCTTTAACCGGGGTCGATGATTCTCCAGATGTCGAAGTTTGCTCACTAAACGATTTGACAAATAGAGGTATATTTGTCATATATTTGTCATGGCGCAGTTAGCAATCTACCTGGATGAGAAGACGGCTCGCGAGGTTAAAAAGGCCTCCCGCAAGTCGGGCTTAAGCCGTTCGCAGTGGGTCTCCCACGTTCTTCAGAAGGAACTTCGGAAAGGTTTTTCGGAGGAATTTTTTCGGGTTTTAGGAACTTGGGAAGACAAGAGAACCCCGGAAGCCATCTTTGAAGATATCCGGCGGGAAAGCCATCAACCGGAACGTCCTCCGATACGTTAATCACCTCGTGTACCTTCTCGACACAGACACCTGTATTTTTCTCCTTAATCGAAAGAACCTTCTTGCCGAAAAGCGATTGAGAGAGTTGTCGGGAGAAGGAGTCGCCCTCTCGGCGATCACTATGGCGGAGCTTTATTTTGGAGCCATGCACTCAGAAAAAAAGAAGATCAATGAAGAGCGGGTTCGGATTTTCTGTTCTTCTTTCACCATCCGGCCTTTTGACGCTGAATCGGCACAGATCTTTGGAGCAACCAAGGAACTCCTCGTCAAACAGGGCGCCATGATCGGAGTGATGGATCTTCTCATTGCCTCCATCGCACTCTCTAAAAATGCCATCCTGGTCACCCACAACACCAAGGAACTTCAGAGGATACCCGGTCTTCGAACAGAAGACTGGTTCGAATAAAATGATCGTCCTTGGAATCGAAACCTCTTGCGATGAGACGGCGGTGGCGGTGCTGGAGGTTAAAAAATCCGGTCCCGCCAAGATTTTAGCCAACCTGATCGCGTCGCAGCATGAAATCCATCTCCCGTTCGGCGGGATCTTTCCGGAACTGGCGAGTCGAAGACATATCGAGGTGATCCGTCCGCTGGTGGAGGAAGCCTTAAAAGAAGCCGGCCTCGCAGCCGCCGACCTCGAAGGGATCGCCGTCACCAACACCCCCGGCCTTGTCGGCTCTCTCTTAGTCGGCCTTTCTTTTTCGAAGGCTTATGCCTTCGGATTAAAGATTCCGTTCATCGGCGTGAGCCATTTGGAGGGCCATCTCAACGCCCCCTTTTTAGAAAACCCCAAAATAACCTACCCGCACATCGGCCTCATCGTCTCCGGCGGACATACAGCCCTCTATTGCGTCAAAAAATTCGGCGATTATCAATTCCTCGGCGGCACCCGGGACGACGCCGCCGGGGAGGCGTTCGATAAAGTCGCGAAGATCCTGGGACTCGGCTATCCCGGAGGCCCTTTGGTCGATAAGCTGGCCAAAAAAGGGAACCCCAAGGCGGTTAAATTCACCAAACCAAAACTCCCGGGTTATGAATTCAGCTTCAGCGGCTTAAAGACGGCGGTGAAGGGAGTCGTTGAAACCGGTCATTCCTTGAATGACATTTGCGCCTCGTTTCAAGAAACAGCGGTTGATATCCTGACAGAGAAATCCCTCGCTGCAGCGAAAAATAAACGATGTAAAACAATCCTCGTCACCGGCGGCGTCGCCTGTAATTCGCGTCTGCGTGAGAAATTGTCCAGAGCCTATTTCGCCTCACCGGTCTTTTGCACCGACAACGCCGCGATGATCGCCTATGTGGGCGGCAAACATCTCCTCGCGGGAAAACATTCTCCTCTTTCCCTCAACGCGGTCGCGAATGCCGACCTCAGGGCTTGATGGATCTCCTTCCCAAAAAAAGTCTTGGCCAGCATTTCCTTCTCAATCCTTCGTCGGTCGAAAAGATTTTGTCGTTGGCAAAGGTCGATGCGACCGATCACATCGTCGAAATCGGCCCCGGTCCCGGGGTCATGACGCGGCTCTTGGCTTCAATCGCGGCCCGAGTCGTGGCGATCGAGAAAGACCGGCGGTTTGTCCAAAATCTTCGGGCCAATCTGGAATTTCCCAATCTCGAGATCGTGGAAAAAGACGTCCTCTCGGTGGAATGGAGCCAAGTTCTTCCTCCCATTCATCAAAAATGGAAGGTCGTCGCCAATCTTCCGTACAACATCGCGACCGAGATTATTTTTCGACTTCTCGAATCAAGATCCCTTTTCGCTTCCCTCACTCTGATGGTCCAAAAAGAGGTGGGAGAACGTTTGGTCGCAGTTCCCGGCAACAAAGACTATGGGGTGCTGTCAATCCTGACCCAGATTTTTTCGGAAAGCCGGATCGTGATGAAGCTCTCTCCCGGCGCCTTTACCCCGCCGCCGAAGGTCTCCTCAGTCGTCGTTGAATTTAAGATTTCAGAGACCTGTCGTTTTCCGATCAATGACCTTCCCCTCTTTAAAGCGCTCGTCCGGGCCGGTTTCGGCCAGCGTCGCAAAATGATCCGAAACGCCCTGGAGAAAGGGATGCATGGATTTACTTCAGAAAGGCTTTTGCTGGCCCTCGAAAAGGCCGAAATCCTTCCGACCGCCCGGGCCGAGACGGTTCCGATTGAAAAATGGGTCTCCCTGGCCAATCTGCTTGCCTAATTCAGCCCGTCTGGACAAACCTATTCTTTTTACGATAACAAGCACCCCATGCCCCCTCATTATATAGCGATCGAAGGACCGATCGGCGCCGGGAAGACCTCGTTGGCCAAGAGGCTCTCCGAGGACCTGAACGCCCGCCTCGTCCTGGAGGCGGTTGAGGAAAATCCATTTTTGCCCGAGTTTTACAAAGACCGCCAAAAACACGCCCTCAAGACCCAGATCCTTTTTTTGATCAACCGCTACCAACAGCAGAAGGAACTTCTTCAACAGGATCTCTTTTCGCGCACGGTTGTCTGCGATTATCTTTTTTCCAAGGACAAGATCTTTGCGGGATTGAACCTCTCCAAAGATGAACTGTTCATCTATGACAAGATCTATTCCCTCCTAGATACCCAGCTTCCGAAGCCCGACCTGGTCGTTTTTCTCCAGGCCTCGACCGATGTCCTCAAGCAGCATGTCAAGAAGCGTGCGATCGCCTACGAAAAACATATCGAGACGTCGTATCTCGAAGAATTATCCGAGGCGTATAACCGCTTCTTTTTCTCCTATCAGGGAACCCCTCTCTTGACGGTCAATGTCACCGACATCGACTTTGTGAAAAACAAATCGGACTACGAAAACCTTCTGCGCGAGATTTTGTCGGAGAAGCGGGGAACGAGGCATTACGTGGGGATGGGGAAGTAGTTATGTCACGAATCACCGTTCCAAAAATTCAAAAAATGAAGTTGTCCGGCGAGAAAATCGCAATGGTGACCTGCTACGATGCCAGCTTTGCCAAGCTAATCGATGACACCGGTATCGACATCGTGCTGGTCGGTGACTCCCTCGGGATGGTGATTCAAGGACACGACAACACCCTGCCGGTCACGATGAACGATATTATTTATCATTCGTCCGCCGTGGCACGGGGGCTGACCCAACCGCTCCTTGTCGCCGATATGCCTTTTATGAGCTATCAGGCAGAGTTCGGCGAGGCGCTCAAGAATGCCGGAAGGCTTTTGAAAAAAGGAAACGCCCAATCAGTCAAGGTCGAGGGAGGGGTCGAGGTGGCCGAGCTGGTTCATCAGATGAGCCGCATCGGCATCCCGGTGATGGGGCATATCGGACTCGAACCTCAGAAGGTTCACCAGTACGGAGGATACAAGATCCAAGGGAAGGGGGCCGTTGAAGAACGTGATCTGTTAAAAAATGCCAAGGCGCTGGAGGAGGCGGGGTGCTGGTCGATCGTCCTGGAAGGGATGCCGCTCGAAGTGGCCGAAAAGATCACCCACAGCGTCAAGGTCCCGACGATCGGTATCGCCTCGGGGCCGCATTGCGACGGACAGGTGTTGGTGCTTTACGATCTCCTCGGGATGAACACCGAATTTCGACCTAAGTTTTTAAAAAGATACGCGGAGCTTTGCGAACTGGTCCCGCAATCGGTGAAAAAATATGTCGAAGAGGTCAAGTCACAAAAATTTCCGGATGAGGAGCACAGCTACCGAAGGAATCTGATCGCCCTTCCCAAAAAACAGAAAACCGCCTCTTAAAAACCATGAAAATTATTCAAAAAGCCTCCGAGATGAGACAGATTGCGGAAGAAATCCGCGGTGCGGGGGAAAAAATAGCCCTCGTCCCGACGATGGGGGCGCTTCACGAAGGGCATCAGTCGCTCCTTCGGGAGGGGAGGGGGCGCGCCGATCATCTCGTCGCCAGTATTTTTGTTAATCCAAAACAATTTCCATTCAATGACCGGACCGATTTTGAAAAATATGCCCGTCCGATCGAGGCCGACCTCGAGATTTGTCGGAAAGAAAAGGTCGACATCGTTTTCACGCCGACGGAGGAAGAAATCTATCCTCCGGGGAAAAAAGAAACTCCTTTTCCCCTTCCATCGGTCGCACTCCCTCTCGAAGGGGTGTCAAGGCCGGGACACTTTGCCGGGGTCATTGATGTGGTCTCTCGTCTGTTTTGGATCGTTCAACCGCACCTCGCGCTCTTTGGAGAAAAGGATTATCAACAGCTTCGCGTGATTGAAGAGATGGTCCTGGAATTGGAGATGGGGATTGTGATTGTTTCCTGTCCGACGGTTCGGACCGCAGAGGGACTTGCGTTAAGCTCTCGAAACAGTCGTCTCAGTCCCGAAGGAATCCGGCATGCGCTTGCTCTTTCAAGATCTCTGAGGCTGGCTCAAGAGATCTTCCATCAGAGATGGAGAGGACAGTCGGAGAGACAGGCCAAAGTTTTTCGGGAAAAGGTTCTGGAAGAACTGAGAAAAGATCCCCAGAGTCGGATCGACTACGTCGCCGTCGTCGACGCCCACACCCTGCAAGAGATCGAGCGGATTGAGAAAAAGACCTTGGTGGCCGTCGCCACTTTTGTCGAAGGGGTGAGGCTGATTGATAATTGTATTCTCGACGCCGATCAGGTAGGAAGAAAAACAACGTGAAGGCTCTCGTCGCCGCCCATCTCCTTCCTATCAGTCAGCCACCTATCAAAGACGGCGCTCTGGTCATTGACGACGCAAAAATCGTCGCTATCGGGGAACGACAAAAAATCTTGTCCAAATATCCGAACGCCGCCGTCGAAGACTTCTCCCATTGCATCCTAATGCCGGGGCTCGTCAATGCCCACACCCATCTTGAGCTCCTCTTTGATGAAGAGACCGGACAAACACCGCAATTTTTGGACACCCTGCTCGCGCGATGGAAATATCGGGAGAGACTCTCTCCGACCGATCGCCGACGCGCGATCGAAGAAGGGGTCCGACAACTTCTCCTTTCGGGAACCACCTCCGTCGGGGATGTCGGGAACTATGTCGGCGTCGTCCCGAACACCCTTCAGAGCCCGATGCGGATGGTCCTTTTTCCGGAACTCTCGGTCGGAAAAGAAAGCCCCGCCGATGCCTATCAGGCGGTCCTTTCTCAGGTGGACGAAATCCTGGAGGCAAAATCGCCCCGCATCCATGCCGGTATCGCCCCGTATTCCGCCTACACCCTGTCGCGTCCCCTTTTGAAGATCTTGGCCCGACAGGCGCGCGACCTGAAGATCCCTCTCAAGATCCATGCCGCTGAGTCGTTCGCCGAGATGCAGCTCTTCTACGAGGCGAGCGGCGAGATTGTGGAAAAACTTTTTCCCGCGATCGGTTGGGAAGAGGTCTCGCCTCCCGCCCTTCGGAAGACGCCGATCCAACATCTCGAATCGATCGGATTCCTTGAAGGGAAACCGACGCTGGTCGGCTGCAATCACCTGGCGGAACCGGATATTGCGATCCTCAAGCGGACCGGGACCAAGGTGATCCACTCTCCCCGCTCAAATGCCCTGTTTAAACTGGGGGCCCCTCCGATCGAAAAACTTCGCAAGGCGAAGGTGCCGATCGGGATCGGGACGGACGGGAATATTTCCCGCCACTCCCTCTCGCTTTGGGATGAGATGCGATATCTGCAAGACCACTCCACGAAAGACTCCCATCCCTCGGCGGACGATCTCCTCCAGATGGCAACCCTCGAAGGGGCCCGGGCGCTCGGTCTTGAAGAAAAAGTCGGGTCGTTGGAACCCGGCAAGGAAGCTGATCTGATTGCCGTCCGACTTCCCAAAGAAAAAACGCCCAAAGACCTCCCCAAATGGCTCGTCTCCAATGTCACCCCTCAAGAGATCACGGCGGTTTATATTGCAGGCCAGAAGATCAAGAGATAAGGAATCTTCCGTATGGGAGAAAAGATCGTCTGCACCAACCGCCAGGCCGGGTTTCGTTATGAGATCTTGGAAAAATTCGAGGCGGGAATGATGCTCCAAGGGAGCGAGGTCAAATCGCTGCGGGACGGCCAGGCCAATCTCGGTGACGGCTACGTCATCCATCGGCCGGAAGGGCTCTTTCTCATCAGTGTCCACATCTCTCCTTACGCCCCGGCCAACCGTTTCAATCACACACCGCTTCGTAATCGAAAGCTCCTCCTCCATCGTCACGAGATGGAACGCCTGATCGGCAAGATGAAGGAACGAGGCCTGACGCTGATCCCGACGAAAATTTATTTCAAAAACGGCCGCGCAAAATGCGAAATCGCGCTCGCGCGCGGGAAGAAGACGATCGACCGGCGGGAAGAGATCAAGAAAAAGAGCCACCAGAGGGAGATCGAACGGGCCAAGGCGCGGGTGGGGCGGTCTCGTTAGTTAAAGAATCCTCCCCACAGCGGCTGCCACCGGGCGTAATTTTTCCATCAGTTCGGCAAATCGTTTGAAAGTCAACGACTGCCCGCCGTCGGAGAGCGCCTCTTCGGGCTTCGGGTGGACCTCGATGATGAGACCGTCGGCGCCGGCGGCGATGGAGGCCAAGGCCATCGGGAGGACGTACTGCCAATAGCCGGTGCCGTGCGAGGGATCGGCCAGGACCGGAAGGTGAGTTTGTTCCTTTAAAACGGGGATCGCGTTCAGGTCGAGGGTGTTGCGTGTCGCCGTCTCGAAGGTCCGGATGCCGCGTTCGCAGAGGATGATGTTTTGATTGCCGCCGGTCAGGATATATTCGGCGGAGAGGAGCCATTCGCGGATCGTTGTCGAAAGGCCGCGTTTGAGTAAGACCGGCTTCTTCGCCTGACCCAGTTCCTTTAAAAGGGGAAAGTTTTGGCAATTTCTCGCACCGACTTGCAGGACGTCGGCATATTTCTCGACCAGCTCGACATCCTCGGGACCCATCACCTCGGTCACAATCGGAAGCCCGGTCTCTTTTCGCGCGTGGGCGAGGATCTTTAATCCCTCTTCTTCAAGACCTTGGAAATCGTAAGGCGACGTCCGCGGCTTGAAGGCGCCGCCGCGAAGGAGGTTGGCTCCTGACTTCTTCACGGCACGGGCGGTCTCCAAAACTTGGCTTTCGCTTTCAACGGAACAGGGACCGGCGATCACGCAGAGTTTGGGACCTCCGATCTCGACACCGGGGCTCACCTTTATAAGGCTCGATGTCTTCCGGCCCTCACGACTGGCAATTTTGTAGGGTTTTGAAATCGGAACGACCGATTCGACGCCGTCTAGGCTCTGGAGGTCAAAAAGGTCCGATTTCTTCTTCTCGTGGCCGATACAGGCAATGACCTGTCGGTCCTCGCCTTGAATCAAATGCGGCTGAAAACCGCGTTTCTTCACCTCGCCGCAGACCTGGTCGACGTCCTTTTTAAGGGCGCCGACCTTCATCACGATGATCATGCGGTGATTGTAGAGAAAACCGCTCTGCGAAACAATGTTGAATTTAGATCCGGTTTACGGATACAAGACACTTCATGAAAAATAGGCAGGAAGAGGCGGGGAAGATTGCTCGATTGGTCTTCAAGCATCTGAAGGATCATTCGTTGATCACCGCTCGAGAATCCGACGAGAAGATCCTCGGAAAGATCGAGGCGGTCTACCTCAAGAATCTTCAAGATGAGACCGACATCGAGCAAGAGACCAAAAAGATCATGGAACAGTACCGCGCCCAGATCGCCTCGGGGGCGGTCGATTCTCAGAAAATCTATTCCATGATTAAAAAACAGGTGGCGAAGGATAAAAAATTTATTTTATGAGTCATTTTTCCGACGATCGGATTTCGCATCTTGCCCATTTGATCCATGATGGTCTTTACAACGACCTTCTTGTTGATTATGCGGACGACGACAGGGCGCTCCGTGAAATCAAACGGACCCTCATCGACTATTTTAAAGTAGAAGGTGAAGCCGACCAGGCGGCCCGGGAAAAGATTGCAACCCTGAAACGCGGCGTCTCGGAGGGAAGCCGCGAGTGGGAAGTGATGTACAGGAAGTACGTTGAAGAGGAATTGAACAAGAAAGGAAGATAGTCTGAAAACAGTCTAAGGAGGAAATTATGGCCGTACGTGTCGGAATCAATGGGCTCGGTAGAATCGGAAAAGGGATCATCTCTGCCTGGATCAGTCGCAATTTCGAGGGACTCGAGATCGTCGCCGTCAATGACATGATCGAGATTGGGGCGATGACCCACCTTCTTAAATACGACTCAGTTCATGGAAGGATCAAAGCGGAGGTTCAAGGGGAAGGCAATAGCTTGAGCGTCGGAGGCCGTAAGATTCAGCTCTCCTCGAGTCGTGATCCGAAAGAGATCCCCTGGGGAAAGAACGGGGTCGATATCGTCCTGGAATGCACCGGATTTTTCACCGACAAGAGTAAGGCCAGCGCGCATCTTCGCGACAGCGTGAAAAAGGTGATCATCTCCGCCCCGTCCAAAGATCCCGATGCCACGATCGTCATGGGGGTGAATGAAAAGACCTACCAACCGGACAAACATCAGATCCTCTCCAACGCCTCTTGCACGACCAATTGCCTCGCCACAACGGCGAAGGTATTAAACGACGAGTTCGGAATCGAGAGAGGCTTCATGACGACGATTCATTCTTACACAAACGACCAACAGATTTTGGACAAATACCATCCGGACTTTCGGCGCGCCCGAGCCGGCGGCCTTTCGATGATTCCGACGACCACCGGGGCCGCGAAATCGATCGGGGTCGTGCTGCCGGAATTGGCGGGAAAACTTGACGGTCTCGCGATCCGCGTTCCGACGCCGAATGTCTCGATCGTCGACCTGGTTGCTTCTTTGAAAAAGAAAACGACACCGAAGGAGATCAATGATGCCTTTCGCAGGGCGGCCGCCGGTCCGATGAAAGGGATCCTCACCTGTTCGGACGGGCCTTTGGTTTCGAGCGATTTTAACGGAACCAGCGAATCGGCGATCATCGATACGCAACTGACCTCCATCGTTGAGGGAGGCCTCGCGAAGGTACTCGCCTGGTACGACAACGAGACCGGTTTCTCGAACCGGATGCTCGACCTGGTCGGTTTCATCGCGAGGAGTCTGTGACCTTAAAGTCGGTCGAGGATCTTGTCGTTGCAGGGCGTCGGGTCTTTGTTCGCGTCGACTTCAACGTCCCGCGGGATTCCGAAAAAAAAATCATCGACGATCGTCGCATCCGGGAGGCACTCCCCACGATCCGTCATCTGATGGAGCACAAGGCACGTATCATCCTTGCCTCGCATCTTGGACGACCCAAAGGGGAAAAAAAACCTGATGAAAGCCTCATCGGCGTGGCCGAAAGACTGGCCGAACTCCTGGATTGCAAGGTGATTTTCCCCGAAGATTGTATCGGTGATGCCGTCCGTAAACTCACCCATGACCTCCGGGAAGGGGAGGTCCTTCTCCTCGAAAATCTGAGGTTTCATCCGGAAGAAGAAGCCAATGATCCTAGTTTCTCCAAGGCGTTGGCTCAACTGGCCGATGTCTACGTGACCGACGCCTTCGGAACACTCCATCGAGCCCATGCCTCGACGGCTGGGATGGTTCGTCACTTCCGCGAAAAGGGGATCGGTCTTTTGGTCAAGAAGGAGCTTGAGTTCCTCAGTCGCCTCCTGGAAAAACCGGCAAAACCTTTTTTGGCCGTCCTGGGAGGGGCCAAGGTATCCGATAAGATCAGTCTCATCGAAAATCTTCTCCCGCGCCTCGACGGCCTCCTGATCGGCGGGGCCATTGCCTACACCTTTTTAAAGGCCTTAGGCCAACCGATCGGGGCTTCGCGATTGGAAGAAGAAAAACTCTACGTCGCCCACAAGATTCTCGATAAGGCAAAGAATGCGGGGATTCCAATCTACCTTCCAACCGACCATCGAGTGGCCGATCGTATTTCACCGGAGGCCGAATCGAGAGTGGTGAAAACAATCTCCGAAGGAGAGATCGGTCTGGAAATCGGACCGGAGACGACAGCTCGCTATGAAGGTCTCCTGCGCGAGGCCAAAACGATCTTCTGGAACGGCCCGATGGGGATGTTTGAATTTCCCGCCTTTGCCGAAGGGACAAAGGCAATTGCCCGAGCGGTGGCCCAAGCCTCCGACAAGGGGGCCGTTTCAGTCGTCGGCGGAGGGGAGAGCCTTGCGGCGATCGATCAGTCGGGTGTTGCAGATAAGATCACTCATCTTTCTACCGGAGGAGGGGCGACACTGGAATTTTTAGGGGGAAAAGAGCTGCCGGGGCTCAAGGCGTTAGAAACCTAAAATAATTTATGCGCAATTTTTTTGTCGTCGGAAACTGGAAGATGAACGGCACGATTGAGGAGACCCTCAAATTGATCGCCGAGCTTCGTCACAAGCTTGCCTCCCTCAAGACCCAGACGGAAGTGGTGGTCGCGCCCCCGTTTACGGCCCTTTACTCGGCTTCCATCGTCATTCAAGAAGAGACCTCCATCAAGCTGGCGGCGCAGAACATGCATTGGGAACCTTTCGGCGCCTATACCGGCGAAATCTCGGCGGTGTTTCTCAAAGATGCCGGTTGTACCCATGTGATCCTCGGTCATTCCGAGCGGCGGAACTATTTTGGCGAGACCGATGAGATGATTAATCAGAAGCTGCAGACCGCCCTCGCCAACGAATTGACCCCGATCGTCTGTATCGGAGAAACCCTCAAAGAACGTAAGGCTGGGAAGACCGAGTCCGTTCTCGAGAGACAGATCAAAAAGGGGTTTGCGGGACTCCCAATGAGCGACCTCAAGAGCGTCGTGATCGCCTACGAGCCGATCTGGGCGATTGGAACGGGGCAGGCGGCCACGATGAAGGAGATTGAAGAAGCCCTTTACTTTATCCGGAATTTCGTCGCAAAGAGTTATGATGCCCCGACGGCCAACGAAATGCGCCTCCTTTATGGCGGGAGCGTTACGCCGGAGACGGCCAAGTCGATCTCCGAGGCCAAAGAGCTGGATGGCTTCCTGGTCGGTGGGGCGAGTCTTTCGATCGATAAGTTTTTAAAAATTATCCGGGGACGAGAGAACTAAAGGAGAGAAAAAGATGGAAACAATCCTGACCGTGATTCACTACTTCCTTTGTCTCTTTCTGATCTCGGTGATCCTCCTCCAAGCGGGGAAAGGGGCCGACATCGGGGCCGCCTTTGGGGCCGGAAGTTCCCAGACCTTGTTCGGTCCCCGCGGGGCGACGACCTTTTTGAATAAACTGACCGCCGTCGTGGCGGTCCTCTTCTTGGTGACTTCGATCGGTCTTGTTTCTTTGTCGAAGGGGCGGAGAGAGGGGTCTGTCTTAAAGAAGTTTCCTTCTACTGAAGCAGCACCCGCGGAGAAGAAGGCTCCCCCCGTTCCTGCAGGTAGCGAGTCAAAAGTTCCTCAAAGCCGTTAAGATTGCCGCAAAGCGCCTCTCGGCAGGCCCGCTCCAGGATTTCAGGGAGGGGACGGCAGATTCTAGGGACAAACTTTCTCAGTCTTGGCTCCACGTAATTCAGAAAAATTCTTCGACTCCCCTGAAAATTGACCGACTCCTCGAAACTCTGCAAAAACTCCGAACAATGTTTCCAATGAAACGGCCGGCTCGGGATCTCCGAAATCTCCGGGGGAACAGAACGATCGATCTCGTAACGATGATACGCCTCGGAAAGGAATTGTCTCATCGGCTCCAGCTTCCAGGGCTTCTTTAAAAGGGCGGCGGCCTGAATCCGGCGCTGCGACTCTTTGGCAATCTCCTCATCAAGGTAGGCAGAAAGGATCGCACGGGTCGATTGAGGTGAAATCTCTTTGGCCTTCTCCAAAAAGTCGATCCCGGTCATCCCAGGCATATTGTGGTCTGCCAAAATCAAAAAAATTTCGGAATCTTTAATAATCTCAAGGCCCTGCTGTTGTGAGGAAGAGGTCATGACGTTGTAATCCCTGCCAAAGGCCTGTTTAAAGAGGGCTAAGTGGCTCGGTTGATCGTCGACATAAAGGATTGAAGAAACCCCCGCCATGTCAATATCTTCGGCAGGAGAAGGGCCAAAGTTGCGGAAATTAGATGAACCTAATCGTTTTGAGGAAGTTCTGGAAGGGGCGGTAGTAAAGATCGAATTGGTCGGCCGGGAAACTGCCGGTGAGGTTGACGGCGGTCAGGTCCTTCATCAAGGTCACCTGGACCTGCTTGACGACCTGTCCCGGCTTGATCTCCGGCATCGGCTGACCCGGCGATTGCTGGGCCTGCTGCGCCGCCAGCATCTGCTTCATCGCCGAGACATCCCAGGTGCAGATCATTTGAATCCCTTTGGCGCCGGCCAGGATGATCTCCCGTTCATCGGTGATTTTGAAATCACGGATCCCGCGGCCCATAATCGATTGCTTGATCCGATCGAAATAGTCCTTTAAAGGAATCGGTTGGGCGAGACGCTCCTTCGTCAGGATGATGTTCGGTTTGACGTTCTTGTCGGAGGAGGGGAGGGTGAAGGTCATCATCCCCTGGTCCTGCCAGTTGGCGGGGGTGTCGAACTCGATGTCGCTTAAGAGAATTTTTCCCATAAAAGAGTTCGAGATTTATCATCGAAAGGAAGTTTTGTAAATGCCTAAAAAAGAATCGGCGCTTCGACTCGACAAGATGTTGCAGGAAAAAACCGGGCTCTCCCGTAAAAAGGTCAAACGACTTTTGGATGAAGGGCGCGTCCTCCTGAATAACCGGAAAGTGGTCATCGCCTCCTGGGACGTTCATCCCCGGGATCAGATCAAAATTCTTGCCGAGGGGGAGGAGAGTTTACCCCAAGCCGACCGGCATTTTCTGAAAGTGATCCATGAAGATCATGATCTACTGGTCATCGAAAAGGATCCGGGCCTTTCATGTGAAAAATCGGCGGTCGCCACGCGCCCCTCGATCGTCTCGGTCATCAACGCCTATTTGAAACGAAAATATCCTCATCTAAAGGGACACTACGTCGGGCTCGTCCACCGGCTCGATCAAGGGACTTCCGGATTGATGGTCTACACCAAGACAAAGGAAGCCAACAAAATCACCGATCAATTCAAACGACACACCATCCGGCGAAAGTATCTGGCGATCGTGGAGGGAAGGGTCGATAAAGAGAACGGAATCATCGAAGGCTATTTGAAAAAAAGCGATCTCTTGCAAGGCGGACGGAAGGTGACGGTCAGCACCCCCGAATCGGGACGACACGCCGTCACTCGATTCCAGGTCAAAGAACGCTATCAGAACGCGACGCTCGTCGAGATCCGACTCGACACCGGCCGAACGCATCAAATCCGCGTCCACATGGCGTCGATCAAGCATCCGGTCGCCGGCGATAAAAACTACGGCGATCACAAAGCACCCAGGATTACCTTCTCACGCCAGGCGCTCCATGCGTCGTTTCTCGGATTTCATCATCCGATCACCGGGCAGAAGATGGAGTTTTCTTCGGAACTGCCGCGCGACCTGAGGAAGCTGATCGATCGCTTACGAATGGCCTCTTGAAATCTCTTTTCTGACGTTCCACCAAAAATGGCCCCAACGGTA
>OBEQ010044922.1_pt1 | contig 23353 bp, 18 predicted proteins | sample 1670901 | NCBI WGS metagenome assembly OBEQ01 (sample SAMEA104232315, study PRJEB22302) | groundwater metagenome | biome: forest; feature: aquifer; material: groundwater | place: USA | collected 2011-08-07 | depth 5.4 m
CGGGGGCGGGGCGGGAGTACGACGGCGTGGGGGGGGCGATCGCCGCCGGCGCCCGCCGGCAGGGGGTCGGCTGGAGCGGGCCGGCGACCCGGGTGGCCGGGCTCGGCACGGCCGGGGTGGCGCTGGCCACCGGGCTGGCGGCGGTGCTGCGCGCCGGGCCGCCGTGGCCGGTGCCGGCCGCGGTGGCGCTGGGCACCGCCGCGGTCCTGCTGGTCGCGGGGGTACTGGCAGCGCGGGCGTACGGCGCCGCCGGGGTGGGCGCAACCCTCGCCGGGTACGCCCTGCCGTACGCCTTCGCCGGTGGACTGCTGCTCCTCGCCGGCTCGGCTCGCCCGGCCGGCCCGGGCGGTGCGGCCGGTTCGGGCGGTCCGGTTCCGGCGGGCTCCGCGGTCTCGGCGGTCTTCGGTGCGCCGCAGTTGCTCGTCGGTTCGGTGGCGTTGGTGCTGGCCGCGCTGCTCGGCGCGATGGCCGCCGGTGCGGAGTTGCGGGTCTTCGTGGCCGGGGTGAGTGCCGGTGCCGTGGGGGCCGTCGGTGCGCTGGTCGCGCTCTGGTCCGACGCGTCCGGCGCTTCCGGGCCGGCTGTTGCCGCGGCGGTGGTGCTCACCCTGCTGGTCGTCGGCGTCGCGGGGGTGCCGCTGCTCGCGATCCGCCTCGGCAGGTTGCCGGTACCGGCGGTCGCCACCCCCGCCGATCTCGCGGACTCCGGTCGTGGACTACCGGCGCAGCCGGACCGGGCGCAGGTCTTCGCCGCGGTGGCGCAGGCCGACGAGATGCTCACCGGGATGCTGCTCGGGTTGGCGGTCTGCGGCGCAGCGGCCGGTGCGGTGCTCGCCTTCTCCGCCGGGTTCGCCGGGCGGCTGCTGGTGGCGGTGGCCGCGGTGGCGTTCCTGCTGCGGGCCCGGCTCTTCGTGACGGTGCGCCAGCGGCTGCCGCTGCTCGGGCTCGGGGTGTTCGGCCTCGCGGCGCTCGCCGGCTCGGCGGCGTTCGGTGCGCGCCCGGCCGGCTATCCCGCGGCTGCGCTGGTGGCGCTCCTGGTGGTGGCGGCGTTGGTGGTGGCGGTGGCCGGCACCCGGTACGCCGTACGGGCCCCGTCGCCGTACCTGGGTCGGGCCGCTGACCTGCTCGACGCGGTGTGCGTGGTCGCGGTACTCCCGATCGCCTGCGCCGTCCTCGGCCTGTACTCCCTGGTCAGCCGCCTGATCACCTGAGCGATCCGGAATGGTTGTCCATGCATGTACACCGACGTACAGTCGGCCCATGGGTTGGATGAGCATCAGCGAAGCGCGGGCGGTACTGCCTGAGCTGCTCACCCGGGTCGAGGGCGGCGAGGAGATCACGATCACCAGACACGGGCGCGCGGTGGCTGTCGTGGTACGCCCGGATGTGCTGCGCAGCCGGCAGGCGGACGCGGTCCTGGCTGATGCGCACCGGGTGCACGAACTGCTGGCGGTCGCCCGAGCGGCGGCGCTGCCGACCTCGGGTGGGCTGTCCGAGCAGCGCGCGGAGGAGTTGATCCGCGAAATCAGGGCTGGGCGCAAGGCCCGGTAGTGGCTGTGGCGGCCGGCGCGGATCGCTTCGTCACCAACAACCAGCGGGACTTTCCGGTCAGCATCGCCGAAATCCAGATCACCTACCCGGCTGACCTGCCGGACGGCCCCGCCTGATGCCCCGCAGTGATCCGGCCGCACCCTGCCCCTGCGGGCTCGGGCACCCCTACGGTGACTGCTGTGGACGCCTGCACCGTGCGCAGGCGGCGGCACCGACGGCAGAGCTGCTGATGCGGTCACGCTTCAGCGCGTACGTGGTCCACAACGCCGCGTACCTGCTGCGTACGTGGCACCCCACGACCCGACCGCCGGGAATCCAGTTCGACCCCCAGCAGCGGTGGTTGCGGCTCGACGTCCTCGGTGGCACCGGTGGTGGGCTCTTCGACACCGACGGAACTGTCGAGTTCCGCGCCCACTACCGCCGGCACAGGCGATCGGGGGTACTGCAGGAGCACAGCCGGTTTGTACGCCACAGCGGAGTCTGGGTGTACCTCGACCCGATCCCACCCACCAGCCCGCGAAGGAACGCAAGCGGCTGGGCCTGACCCGATGCGACGTTGCTGACGCATTCCGATGCCGCCGGTGTGGCTGGGCGGGATCGACGGCGCTCCATCGCGACCACGGCCGCCCCGCGAGCAGCGCCAGCGGTGGTCAGCCTGCGCCCGGTCTGGCTGCTTGCGGTCCGGTGAGCGCGGCCCGCAACGCGGCCAGCGCAGCGACGGCTTCGTCGAGATTGTCGCTCTGCTCCCACAACTGACGCCATTGCGAGTCGGCGCTCTGGATCCGGTACAGCGCACGCAGCGCCGACCCGGCAAGGTGCTCCGGCAGCGGCAGCGTGCCGCCGTCCATGAGGAAATCCGGGGCGTACCCCGACTCTAGAGGCGGTCCGCCGGGACGCTGCGAAGCGACGATCGCCGTGGCGGCGATGGCTTCGGCGGCCAGGTCGCTGTCGAGGTACCCCGTTTCGTGGAGCACAGCGGTCAGTGCCGCCTCGACCAGCTGTGCCCGCTGCGCCGGTTCTGCCTCCTCCAGTTGGTCGCACCAGTCAGCCGCGGTGTCGTTGTCGAACGGGCCGGTGTCCCAGGTACCCATGCGCCACATCCTTCAATGCCCGGCGAGTCCACATGCGACTCGGCTCCATCGGCACCGGAGAATACGCCATCCGGGCCAGCCGAGGCGTATCTAGATAGACAGACTGACTAGATGGTCGTACGATCTAGCCGTGTCCGAGATCCGATGGCCCGGTGAGTGGCTGCGTGGGGTGCTCGAGCTGTGCGTGCTGAGCGTGCTGGCTGACGAGCCCACCTACGGCTACGCCATCGCCCAGCGGCTCGAAGACGCCGGGCTCGGCACCGTCAAGGGCGGCACTCTTTACCCGCTGCTCGCCCGGCTGGAGGCCGACGGCCTCGTCGAATCGGCGTGGCACGCGGGCGACGGAGGCCCGGGCCGCAAGTACTTCACCGTGACCCCCGCCGGTCGCGTCGAGCTCCACAGCCGAGCCCAGCTGTGGGGCCGTTTCGTCGAAGGGACGTGGCGACTCGTGCCCCGTCCCCGTTCCCAGGAGGTCCGATGACTACCCGCAGATGGCTCATGGACGAGTGGCGCACGCGCTTGCAGGTCGAGCTGCGGTTACACGAGGTGCCCGGGCCGCGGATCGGCGAGGCGCTCGCCGAGGTGGAGACGCACTGCGCCGACAGCGGCCAGAGCCCCGACGAGGCGTTCGGCGATCCGGCGGCGTACGCCGCGGCCCTCGCCCGGGATCTCGTACCCGCCCCACGCCGGGGCCGCCGGGTCCTGCGGGCCGGGCTCCTGGCGGTTGCCACGATCGGCGGGATCGACTCCCTGCTGGCGGGGGTCGACGCGATGGTGCACGGAGTGCGCGGCGGACTGACCGCCGGACAGCTCGCCGGTGCGGCGGGGGCCGCGCTGATGGGGCCGGCTCTCGTTGGAGTCTTCGGTCGCAGCGGCCGGCGACACCCGATGTGGTGGCCACTGCTGTTGGTCATCGGAACTCCCTTCGTCCTGACCGTCCCCCCGTTGTTGTGGAAGCAGCCGGCGATCTCTGCGCCGGGGTGGGGGCTGGTGGCGGTGGGCCTGTGCCTGCTCGCCGCGGTCTGGGGGCCGATCAGCTCCGAGCGGTTCCTGGCGGAGCGGTTGGCCGACCGGGTGGTCGATCCCCGGACCGGCAGGGAGCCCCGCGCCCTGCCGCGCCTGCCGATGGCGGTGCTGCGCTGGGGTGGCCTGGTGGCGCTGGCGATCGCCGTCGTCCTGATCGTGCTGCTGCCCTATCCCCGGCAGTGACCCCTTCTCCGTCCCGGCTTTCAGGAGGTCCGATGACAACCCGCAGATGGCTCATGGACGAATGGCGCGACTCCTTCCTATTGGAACTGCGGATGCGCAAGGTGCCCGGAGCCCGGATCGGCGAGGCACTTGCCGAGATCGAGACGCACTGCGCGGACAGCGGCCAGAGCCCGGGCGAGGCTTTCGGTGACCCGGTGGCCTACGCCCAGGCCCTTGCCCACAGTCTGCGCGCCGAAGCCGCCGGGGGTACTGGCAGCCCGTGGTTGCGGTACGGGCTTTCGTGGCGCAACGGCCTGGGCGCCTTCGCGATTCTTGGTGGCATCCTCAGCCTGCTCGAGGGAATCGACGCCGTCGCGCACACAACGCCCGGCGTCGTCACGGCTGGCCAGATCACGAGCACCGTGGTCTGCAGTCTGCTCGCGCTTGCCCTGCCCGGGCTGATCGTGGGCTCGGGCCGGCAGGGTTCGAAGGGGAAGTTCGTCGCCGTCGTCGTGGCCGGGTTCTACGCCGCCATGGCGCCACAGATCTTCTGGACCCGTCCCGTCCTGCACACGTCCGGATGGGTGCTGCTGGGTACGGCTCTCGTCCTGCTCGTCCTGGCCTGGCGGCTGATGCTGGCCGGCCGCATCCGCGGTGACCGGGTCGTCGATCCGCGGACCGGGCGCGAGCCCTTCAAGCTGCCCCGGCACGTGCTGGCCGTGGCGGTCGTCGCCCCGATCGTGGTACTGCTGGGCGTGGTTCTCCTCACCGTGCTGCTGCCAGCCTCACGACGCTAAGCGCTCAGTGCGCGGTGGCGTCGGCGGGCGGGGAGCCGGGGTCGTGGTAGGTCCCGGCTGCGATCGCGTCGGTGCGCCGGGTCCTGGACAGCAGGATCTCGGCCTCGGCGTCGACCCGGCCGACCCAGGTGGCGCCCTCGACACTCTTGCCGGGCTCCAGGTCCTTGTAGACCTCGAAGAAGTGCTGGATCTCCAGCCGGTCGAACTCGCCGAGGTGGTGGATGTCCCGCAGGTGTTCATGGCGCGGGTCGAACGCGGGTACACAGAGCACCTTGTCGTCGCCGCCCTTTTCGTCGCGCATCCGGAACATTCCGATCGCCCGGCACCGGATCAGGCAGCCGGGGAAGGTCGGCTCCTGGACGAGCACCAGCGCATCGAGCGGGTCGCCGTCCTCGCCCAGGGTGTTCTCGATGAACCCGTAGTCGGCGGGGTACTGGGTTGCCGTGAAGAGCATCCGGTCCAGCCGGATCCGCCCCGTCAGGTGGTCCATCTCGTACTTGTTGCGCTGCCCCTTCGGAATTTCGACAGTCACGTCGAAGTCCATGTCCCGGCTCCTCCCGATCACCAATTCACGCAGCCCATAGTCTCGCGTATGGTGCGGTGTCGGGCCCGAAGGAGGGGTTTTGGGGAGGCGTACGCCACACGAACCAGACGGCGACTGGGATGATCCGCCGTACGACAGCGGCCCGGACGCCGGCCCGGACGCCGGGCTTTTCGCTTCGGGTACCCGCTGGCTGGTCGTTTCGATCGTGGTGCTGTGCCTGAGCCTGGCCGCGGCCGGTGTGGAGCTTCTTTTCCCCGACGAGCTGGCCACGCTGGCCGGTGCGCCCCAGCTGGCCTGGCGTGCGGGTACCCCGCCGGGCCCACTTCCGCCGGTGCTCGCTGCCGCAGCCGGCAACGCTGCGGTGCCGACCGTTGACGGGATCACCCGCGCGCTCGGTCCGGTGCTGGCCGACCCGGCGCTGGGCGGCCACCCGGTCGTCTCGGTGCTGGACATCGCGACCGGCGAACAGCTGTACGAGCGCGGCTCGACCACTGCCGCCGTCCCGGCGTCGACCACGAAGTTGATCACAGCGGTGACGGTGCTCGCCGCGCGCGGCCCGGCGTACCGGCTGACCACGCGGGTGGTCGCCGGTCAGAGCCCGGGCGAGGTGGTCCTGATCGGCGGCGGGGACGCGACGCTCGCCGCGGGGGCGAACGCGACCTACCCGGGAGCCGCCCGACTCGACGATCTTGCAACTCAGGTCAAGCGGGCGCTCGGCAGTACCGCCCCGACCCGGGTGGTCATCGACGGTTCGCTCTTCCCCGGTCCGGCGACCGGCCCGGGCTGGGACAGCGACGTCGCGAGCACCGGGTACGCCGCGAACATCACCGCGCTGATGATCGATGGTGCGCGGACGACCGCCGCCTCCCCGCACGGCAACGCCCCGCGCTCCGCCCAACCGGACCTGGCCGCCGGCCAGGCGTTCGCGGCCGCGCTGGGCCTGCCCGCCTCGGCGGTGATCCGGGGTACCGCCGCTGCCCAGGCCAGCCAGCTCGGCTCCGTACAGTCGCCGCCGATGGTGCGCCTGGTCGAGCAGATGCTGCTGGAGAGCGACAACGTACTCGCCGAGTGCCTGTCCCGTCAGGTCGCCCTGGCGAGGAACCAACCGGGCTCGTTCAGCGGCGCGGCGGCCGCGACGAAGACGGTCCTCGGTGAGCTGGGGCTGCCCGCCGAGGCCGACGGACTGGTCGACGGCAGCGGACTCTCCCGGGCGAACCGGCTCAGCCCGGCACTGCTCACCCAGGCGCTGACGCTGGCCGCCCGGAGCAGCCTGCCGCAGCTCAGCGGGGTCTTCGGCGGTCTGCCGGTCGCCGGGTACTCCGGAACGCTGCGCGACCGGTACCGCAAGCCGTCAGCCGGTGGTAGCGCGATCGGACTGGTCCGGGTGAAGACCGGCACGCTGAGCGGGGTGAGCGCGATCGCCGGGATCGCGGTCGACGCCGATGGGCGGACCCTGGCCTTCGCGGTGATCGCCGAGGGGGTCAGCGCTGACGCGGCGCCGTCGCAGGAGGCGCTCGACCGGGTGGCCGCCGCCCTCGCCGGCTGTGGTTGCCGCTGACCGTTGAACGCAGCGGCGCCGACCGTGCCACCGGCGCTCGCCCGATGCCGACCACGGGTACGGTGGGGTGCATGGCGCCGTTCGTTGACTGGGAACTCGCCGCGGCGACCGCAGCCAGACTGGGGCGCACCGGACCCGACGTGTCGTTCACCGAAGCTGCCGATGTCGTTGTCGAGCTGCGCCGGCTGGCCGATGAGGCGGCGGGGCATGTGTTCGCGTACACCGAGCTGCGGCCGCAGGGCCCCGACCCGGGGGTACGGGTGGTGGACCGGCGGGACTGGGCCAGGACGAACATCGCCGGGCTGCGCCAGATCGTCACCCCGCTGGCCGAGCGGCTCACCCAGGGCCGCCAGCCCAGCGCCATCGCCACCGCGGTCGGCGGCCGGATCGCCGGGGTGCAGGCCGGCACGATCCTGGCGTACCTGTCCGGTCGGGTGCTCGGCCAGTACGAGGTCTTCGCCGCGGACCCGGGTCAGCTGCTGCTGGTCGCGCCGAACATCGTCGACGTGGAGCGCAAACTCGGCGCGAACCCGCGTGACTTCCGGCTCTGGGTCTGCCTGCACGAGGTCACCCACCGCACCCAGTTCACCGCCGTACCGTGGCTGCGCGCCCATTTCCTGCGCGAGGTGCAGGCGTTCATCGACGCGGCACAGCTCGACGGCGACCAGCTGCTGGACCGGGTACGCCACGCCGCGGCTGCGCTTGCTGACGCCGTACGCCACCCGGACGGCCGTTCATCGGTGCTCGACATCATGCAGACCCCGGCCCAGCGCCAGGTGCTGGAGCGGCTGACCGCGCTGATGACGCTGCTGGAGGGGCATGCCGAGTTCGTCATGGACGGGGTGGGGCCAGAGGTGGTGCCCTCGGTAGAGGCCATCCGGGCCACCTTCAACCGCCGGCGCGAGGCGGCCAACCCGTTGGAGCGGGTACTGCGCCGCCTGCTCGGTATCGAGGTGAAGCTGCGCCAGTACGCCGAGGGGCGCAGGTTCGTCCACTCTGTCGTCGAACAGGTCGGCATGTCCGGCTTCAACAAGGTGTGGCAGTCGCCGCTCACGCTGCCCCGGGTGGACGAGCTGAGCCGGCCGGAGGCCTGGGTCACCCGGGTCTGCGCCGCCGGGGTGGCGCCGGCCGGCCCGGAGTTCGGGCCGGCAGCAGAGGCCGCCGGCTGACCGCGGTGCCCCGGCTCGCGCCGTCCATCGCCGCCGTGCGGGTCGCGGTCCGGCGCAGCCTCGTCGTGACCCCCGGCTTATCGGCGTCTGACGCGGCGCCGCGACCCGGAGCAGTCGCCGACTCCGCCGGCTCGGCGGCGTCTGACGCCGCGGCGCGTCCCGGAGCAGTCGCCGTACTGGTCGCCTGCTCCGGCGGACCCGACTCGCTGGCGCTGGCCGCGGCGGCCCGCTTCGTCGCCCCCCGGCTTGGCCTGCGGGTCGGACTGGTCACCGTGGACCACGGGCTGCAGCCGGGCTCGGCCGAGCGCGCTGCCGAGGTTGCCGGCTGGGCCCGCGACGCTGGTTTCGAGCCGGTCCGGACGGTCCGGGTCGAGGTGGCGGGGCGCCGCGGCGGTCCGGAGGCGGCTGCCCGCCAGGCGCGCTACTGCGCCCTCGTCGACGTCGCGCGCAGCGTCGGCGCCGCCGCGGTCCTGCTCGGGCACACCCGTGAGGATCAGGCGGAGACGGTACTGCTGGCGCTCGCCCGGGGCGCCGGGCCGCGCGGAATGGCCGGGATGCCGTCCAGCCGGATCATCGGCGGGGTGACCTTTCTGCGCCCGCTGCTGGATGTCGCGCGTGCGGACACGTACGCCGCATGCGAGGCGGCAGGCCTGCAGCCGTGGCAGGACCCGCACAACACCGACCCCCGCTACGCCCGGGCCCGGGTACGTGCCGCGCTGCCCATGCTGATCGAGGCGCTCGGGTCCGGCGTGGTGGGCAATCTGGCCCGCAGCGCGGCGCTGCTCGCGGCGGACACCGCCGCACTGGACGCCCTCGCGGAGCTGGCCGCCGTCGACGCCGCTGACCCTGCTGAGCCCGCCGGTCCCGCGGACCCCGCGGGCGCGGTCCGGGCCGGCGGGCTGCGCGTGGAGGTGCTCGCCGCGCTGCCGGACGCGGTCCGGACCCGGGTCCTGCACCGGTGGGTACGCGGCCTCGGAGTACCCGGATCCGCACTGTCGGCCCGGCACATCGACGCGCTTGACGCGTTGGTGACCGGGTGGCGTGGCCAGGGTCCGGTGGCGCTGCCGGGCGGAGTACCCGTCAGCCGCCGCGACGGCCGCCTCGTCGTCGGGACGCCCGCGCACGTGGGTGACCCCGGGCCGGGTGGGAACCGCCGGAGCTGAGCGGCGCCCCCGCTGCGGGCCGTTGCGGGGCATGGGGCAGGCTTGTCGCCATGGCCGAGGGCAACTGGTACGCCGCCGACATCGACCGGGTGATCGTGACCGAAGATCAGATCCGGGACAAGATCGAGGAGCTGGCCAAGCAGGTGGCCGCCGACTATGCGGCCGTCGACTCGGTCCTGTTGGTCGGGGTGCTCAAGGGTGCGGTCATGTTCATGGCCGACTTCGCCCGCGCGCTCGGTCGGGTCGGCCCCCCGGTCGAGCTGGAGTTCATGGCCGTGTCGTCGTACGGCCAGGGCGCCACCTCCTCCGGAGTGGTGCGCATTCTCAAGGATCTCGACCGGGATATCGCGGGGCGCGACGTCATCGTGGTGGAGGACGTGGTCGACTCCGGCCTGACCCTGTCCTGGCTGCTGAAGTACCTGCGCAGCCGGTCGGCGTCGTCGGTGGAGGTGGTGGCCCTGCTGCGCAAGCCGGCGGCGGGGCGGTCCAAGGTGGCGGTGAAGTACGTCGGCTTCGACATCCCCACCGAGTTCGTGGTCGGGTACGGCCTGGACTACGCCGAGCGGTACCGGGAAATGCCCTGCGTGGGGGTGCTCAAGCCAGCGTTGTACCACCGGCGCTGACGTGCGCTCGGCGGCGCCGAAGTGGAGCCCCGGCGGTAGCTGTCCCGTGTGGTCGTCGGCACGGTGTACCGTCAAATGGCCGGAGCTTCGCCAGTGGCGAGGTGTGCCGGCTTCGCGTCGGTGTGTAGTCCGGCGCGGCTGACGGTCTGACGGATACTGACGGATCACGGATACTGACGGATCAGGAGGAGCCGGGCGCCCTACAGGCCCGACAACGATATGGAACGTACCCGTTTCTTCCGCCGACCGGTGGTCTGGATCGTTTTGGTGATCCTCGGTGCGATCCTGCTCAGCTCGCTTTTCACCGGCGGCGACACCTACAAGAAGGTCGACACCTCCAAGGCTGTCGAGCTCCTGCACGCCGGCCAGGCGAGCAAGGTGCTGCTGGAGGACAAGGAGCAGACGCTCAGCATCGACCTCAAGGGCAAGGACAAGGATCTCGGCACCGACAAGGTGCAGGCCCAGGTCCCGGCCGACGCGACCGGCGCACTCTATGCGGACCTGGAGAAGCTCAAGTCCGAGAACAAGCTCGACAAGTACGACGTCAAGGTCACCAAGGACAACGTCTTCTTCTCGCTGCTGCTCAACCTGCTGCCGGTCGGCCTGCTGGTGGTCCTGTTCCTGCTCTTCATGTCGCAGATGCAGGGCGGCGGCTCACGGGTGCTCAACTTCGGCAAGTCCAAGGCCAAGTTGATCTCGAAGGACACCCCGAAGACGACCTTCGCGGATGTGGCCGGCGCCGACGAGGCTGTCGAGGAGCTGCACGAGATCAAGGACTTCCTGCAGGCTCCGGCGAAGTACCAGGCACTCGGCGCGAAGATTCCCAAGGGTGTGCTGCTCTACGGCCCCCCGGGGACCGGTAAGACGCTGCTTGCCCGGGCCGTCGCCGGTGAGGCCGGGGTCCCGTTCTACTCCATCTCCGGCTCGGACTTCGTCGAGATGTTCGTCGGCGTCGGCGCCTCCCGGGTCCGCGACCTCTTCGAGCAGGCCAAGGCGAACGCCCCGGCCATCGTTTTCGTCGACGAGATCGACGCGGTCGGCCGGCACCGCGGCGCCGGCCTCGGTGGCGGGCACGACGAGCGCGAGCAGACCCTCAACCAGCTGCTGGTCGAGATGGACGGCTTCGACACCAAGGGCGGGGTGATCCTGATCGCCGCCACCAACCGCCCGGACATCCTCGACCCGGCGCTGCTGCGCCCCGGCCGCTTCGACCGCCAGATCGCCGTCGACCGCCCCGACATGGAGGGGCGCAAGGCGATCCTGCGGGTACACGCCAAGGGCAAGCCGTTCACCCCCGACGTCGACCTCGATGCGCTCGCCCGGCGTACCCCGGGCTTCACCGGTGCCGACCTGGCCAACGTGATCAACGAAGCCGCCCTGCTCACCGCGCGCAACGACAAGCGGGCGATCACCGATTTCTTCCTCGAAGAGTCGGTCGACCGGGTGATCGCCGGACCCGAGCGGCGTACCCGGGCGATGAGCGAGCACGAGAAGAAGATCACCGCGTACCACGAGGCCGGGCATGCGCTGGTGGCCTGGGCGCTGCCGCACGCGGCACCCGTGCACAAGGTGACGATCCTGCCGCGGGGGCGTTCGTTGGGGCACACCCTGGTGCTGCCCACCGAGGACAAGTACACCCAGACCCGGGCCGAGATGATCGACACGCTGGCGTACGCGCTGGGTGGCCGGGCCGCCGAGGAGCTGGTGTTCCACGAGCCGACCACGGGCGCGGGCAACGACATCGAGAAGGCCACCGCGGTGGCCCGGGCGATGGTCACCGAGTACGGCATGAGCGCCAAGCTCGGCGCGGTCAAGTACGGGCAGACCGACGGCGAGCCGTTCCTCGGCCGGACCATGGGCCACGAGCGGGACTACTCCGAGCGGGTCGCCGCTGAGATCGACGCCGAGGTGCGGGCGCTGATCGAGCTGGCGCACGACGAGGCGTGGGAGATCCTGGTCGAGTACCGCGACGTGCTGGACGCGATCGTCGAGGAGCTCTTCGAGAAGGAGACGATCTCGCAGGCCGACCTGGCCCGGATCTGCGCGCGGGTGGTCAAGCGGCCGCCGGTGTCGCCGTACGACGGCAACGGCAACCGGCGCCGCGGCGACGAGGCGGCGGAGCTGGCGAACCCGCTGGCGCCGGCTGTACCGGCAGTCGACGGCGTGCATGCCGGAGAGGGCACCCGCTGAGCGACACCTCTGACGCCGGTATGCGCGCAAGCTGCACCGAGCCGGACTCCGACGCCGACGAGGCATCCGAGCTGCTCGACCATCTCGCGGCGCGCCTGATCGGCGGGGGGCTGAACGGGGTACCCGTCGAGAAGGCCGTTGACCTGCCCCGGATCGAGGCGGCGGTCCGCGAGATCCTGATCGCGGTCGGCGAGGACCCTGACCGGGACGGCCTGCGGCGCACTCCGGCCCGGGTCGCCCGTTCCTACGCTGAGCTGTTCGCCGGACTGCGGGTCGATCCGGCCCGGGTGCTCACCACCTCGTTCGAGGCCGACCACGATGAGCTGATCGTGGTACGGGACATCGAGGTGGCGAGCCTCTGCGAGCACCACCTGCTGCCGTTCCACGGCGTGGCGCATATCGGGTACATCCCCTGCCCGGACGGGCGGATCACCGGCCTCTCCAAGCTGGCCCGGGTGGTCGAGGTGCTGGCCCGCCGGCCCCAGGTCCAGGAGCGGCTCACCGCGCAGATCGCCGACGTACTGACCGATCGGCTGCAGCCGCGAGGGGTGATCGTGGTCCTCGAGTGCGAGCACCTGTGCATGTCGATGCGGGGCATCCAGAAGGGTGGCGCGCGGACCATCACCTCGGCGGTCCGCGGGGTGCTGCGCGCGGACGCGAAGTCCCGCGCCGAGGCGATGAGCCTCATCCAGCACCGCTGACCCCCTACGCGATCGTGGACGCCTGAGCTCGCCAGCACGTGCTTTCAGCGTCCAAGATCCGTGAGTCATCGTCTGGTGAACGCGGCTACTGCGGTCCAGATAGCTATGAAGAACCAGGGGGCCAGCGTCAGGAGGCTGGCGACGGCGCCGAGCAGCGGGGTGCGGATCGCCTTGGCGCCCGGCGGTCGGGGGAGGAAGCCGATCGTTGCCCAGCCCAGCCCGAATGTCACCAGCGACGAGACCGGTACGCCGCAGAACCCCAGCACCCACAGGCGCCGGTCCGCATGGCCCAGCAGCAGGAACCCCGACACCGCCTCGATCAGTCCGAGAACGACGGCGTAGCCGCCGTACACGCCGAGGTTGCGCAGCACCGCTGACTCGGGCGCCACGTCATCCTCGGCGAGGGCCGCGTCGGAGGCGTCGAGCGCCGAGCGGGCCGCGCGTACGCAGGCCCGGATCTCCTCGGGGGTGCCGGGCAACGCGGTGCCGGCGAACTCCGCGGGCGTGGGCGCCACCACCGGGGCGGGTACGCCGGCCTCGCGCGCGGCCTCGATCAGCCGGGGCTGCTGCAGAGCGAGCCTGCTGCGCACCGACGCCAGTTCCCCCTGCGCGGTGCGCAGGGTCGCCGCCTGCTCAGCCACCATCGCAGCCGTGGCCCGGCGCACCAGGTCGAGGCGCTGAGCGGTCGCCAGGTACTCCTGCCACGCGCTCCTCGGGACCGCCCACCGTGGACGAACGGAACGATCACCTCGGTACGAGCCGGCTGGCGGGTCGATGGCGCTCGGGCTCCACTGCGCCACCCCGAGCAGATCATCCGAGCCGAGCCGGGCCCGCTCCGCGAGCTGCGCGGCGACGTGGTCGCAGACCCGCCGGACGAGCTCAGCCGGCGGATCCGGGTCGAGGTACGCCGGGGCGTTGAGCCGGCCGGGCATTCCCGGGCCCAGTGCGGCCGGCGCTGCGAAGGTGCCACCGGGCGGGTCGCCGACCCAGGAGTACGGGTTGCGCAGCGTGATCTGGGTGCACAGCGGCAGTGGCGGTTGGGTCGTCTCGGCGGTCAGTGGCGGTGGCGGCCAGCCGGCCACCACGACGTGCAGCCGCGCGGCCGGACCGGTCTGGGCGAGTGCCGCGATCCGCAGCAGGTCGCTGCCTTCGGTGAGCTCCGGCAGCGAGGCGATCACCACGAGCAGGATCGGACCGCCCTCGGTCACCGGCTCGATGTCAGGGTTGTCGCCGGCCTGCCCCGTCGGGATGGCGGGGCGCCGACGGCTCCAGCGCTCGGCCTCCGACAGCACCTCCCGCAGCCCGATCCGGTCGGTGGCGGGCGGCGGCAGCACCGCGTCGATGCCGTGGAACTGGGCGAACGTGGTACCCGCCCACGCGGTGTCCACCACCCGGACCCGCAACGCACCGGCCGGCGCCGCGGCGAGCAGGCGCAGGACCAGGCTGCGCAGCAGTCCGGCGGCGCGCGGGTCTCGGGCGTCGGCGTCGATCGCCAGGTGCCCGGCACCGAGCAGCGGCACCACGACCGGAAAGCGGGCATCGTCGAGCGGGTGTGCCATGGCGATCCGGACATGCGCCGGCGTGACGTGCCCGCCGAGCGGGGTGGTGTCCGCGAGCGCGTCCAGGTCCGCCCCGAGCCACCCGGGCGCCAACTCCTGAGCCGCGGTGCGCAACCGGCCGGCCAGGTCGCGCTGCTCGGCGTGCTGTTCTGTTGCGGCGCCGACCGGGGAGTACCCGTCGAGGGCGCGACCGGCGGCGGCCAGTGCGGCGCCGGCCTGCCGGTGCAGCGCGGCGGCCCGTTCGATCCTCGACCGCTGCCGTGCCACGCCACACCTCCCGTCGGAGCTCTGCACCCTGCGCGGATCTTCGCGGCCGTGCTGGACCTTCGCACGGAACGGTAACCCAGGAGCGGAAGCGGCCGGGGCATGGCAGGCGGTCGCGACGTTATCCACAGGCGCCAACTCGTCATCGCCATGGCGGACACGGCCGTCCTATCGTGCAGGGGCGAGCGGTGCTATCGACGGTTTTCGCTACGGAAGGGGAGACGCATGCATCCGGCAGCCGGGATGGATCAGCTTCGTGGGGAGGCTCGCGCGCGGCCATGGTCGGCATTGGCGAGTGACGTCGACCAGCGCCTGGCGGAGCTGCACCGACGGATCTCCGACCTGCGCGAGCAGCAACTGCGTGAAGGTGGGCGGGCCGAGGAAGAGCTGGCGGCATTTGCCCGCACCGACGGGGCGCCGGTGGAGTTGCGCGAGGTTCAGCGCCGGATCGACCGGGGTGAGCTGAGCTGGGAGCAGGTGGTGTTGGGCTCCGGCGGCGATGCCGCGGCCCGCGGTGTGCGCACCCTGCTTGGCCGACAGCTTGCACCACTACCCGAGCTGATGGAGCGGACCCGGGAGCTGGTCGAGGTCGGCGGGGTGTCGCCTGAGGAAGCAGCGCAGCGGGCGTCGGTGGAGCTGAGCGGGGAGCAGGAGGGAGGAAGACCATGGCGGTGACCGTGGATCCGGCTCAGCTGGACGGATATGCAGACCAGCTGGAGCGCAACTCGCAGTTCTTCGTGAGCCCGCTGCGGGAGTACTGTGCCGCCAACTGTGGACATACCGACGGGATGACCGGACTGCTGTTCGCTGTGAAGCCGATCGTCGAACTGGTCCAGGACGCCGCGACCAGCCTGCTCGGCTCCGGTGAGCGCAACCTCTTCCAGGTCGCGACGAATCTGCGCTCTGCGGCGACAAGCTACCGCGCCGGAGACGAGGCCGCCGCCGAGAGGCTGTGGCGTCTGCTGCCCCGGGGCCGTGCCCCGGATGGGTACGTCGAGCAGGACGACGCGCGGCACAGCGGCGACTTCCGCGACCCGTCCGAGCCGCGCCTGTCGCCGCCGACGAAGGAGGACACCGTCCAGGACGCGATCAAGGCGGCGAGAGACGAGATCGGGGTCATCGACGACTGGCTGAGCAAGCACATCCACCACACGCTGTCCGGGGATGTGTTGCCGTGGCTTTGTGGCGACTGGGACACGCTCCGCCAGAACGCCGCAGGCTATGAAGCCCTGGCGGGCCACCTCGGCGTCGCGGTGATCGGGGAGAACCTGCGGTACGGCGTCGACTCGCTCTCTGAGAGTTGGGGCTCCCCAGCCGCCACCCAGTTCGACTACACGATCCGGGTGCGCTGGTTGAGGGCGGTCGACGCGCTGGTCCACTACTTCGACCTGAACGCGAAAATGTTCAAGGAGTTCGCGCTGCAGGCGCACCTCGGTTTCCTCACCCTGCAGATCCTGCTCGAGTTGTTCAAGCGCTGGGTCGTCGACAAGATTCTGCACATCCTCAAGCTCGCCGTAACCGTGCTGTTCGCGTACAAGATCCCGCAGGAGCTGGTCGACCTGGTGGCGCACGTCTTCGAAGTCCTGGGCGAGATCAAGTTGATCTTTGAAACGTTGAAGGCGGCAGCCGAGAACCTGGTCAATCTTGCGCAGACGATCGGCGCCGAAGCCACGACGGTCGAGGATCTGTGGCAGGGCCGGTTCGACCCGGTCGTCGGGGGTTGACGCGATGAGGGCCTTGCGCGCATGGCTGCAACGCCGCGGTCTGCAGTTCGCCGACGCCGTCGACCGGGTGCACCTGGCCCTGCCGCAGGTGGCGACGATGGCGTTGTGGTTTGTCCTGCCGGGGGCCACGCTCGGCCTGGGTACCTGGCTGTTCCTGCTCTTCGCCGGGTACCGGTTGCGCAGCCTCTGGCTCACGTCCTGCGGATGGGGCTACCTGGCGCTCGCCGTCGTGTTCCTCAGCGGCGGTCGGCTCTTCGGCGCGCAAGCCGCCATGGGTGTGACTGCGCTGAGCTTCGCGCTGATCTGGATTGTCGGCCCCTGCCACAGCGCCCTGGTTGCCTGGGGGGTGTGGTGGGCGCCGCGCCGCGAGCGGGAGTATGTGGTGGTGCGAACGGCGATGCCAGCCACAGCCAGGCCGGTGATGCTGGTGCCGGTCCCGCCTGTCGCGCTCCCACAGGTCGCGCCGCCTCCCGAGCCGGCCGTTGTCCGCGCGCAGCAGGCCGTACAGCGCCGCAGGCAGGCACGCGAGCTGCTGCTGGACCAGCCGGACCTCGCGCAGGAGTTGCGGATCGGTCGCCCCGACCTTGCGCGCAGCTACGACGACGGCGGGCTGGTGGACGTCAACCATGTGCCGGTGAGCGCGCTCGTCGAGGCGTTGGAGATCCCGCGCCCGACTGCCGAGCGGGTCGTCATCGAACGCGAGCTGCGCAACGGGTTCACCAGCGTCGATGAACTTGTCGTCTACTGTGGACTGACCGCCGACCGGCTCGCCGTGATCAGAACCCGGATTATCTTTCTGCCCCGTTGACGCGCAGCTGGGCGGAGTTGCCCGCCCGCCCGCCCGCCCGCCCGGTCCGCCCGCCCGGTCCGCCCGCCCGCCCGGTCCGCCCCCCCGCCCGGTCCGCGCCGCCGCCCACTCTCGGCGACTGGCGTGGGTGGGTGTCGGGGCCCAGGAATGGTTGCTGCGATGTCCGGTTGTGGCGGTCTGTCCACAGGGGTCAGTGCTGGTTATCCACAGGGTCTGGCGCGACCTTATGGATCATTGCTATGGTCCCCGCCAATTGGCCAACGGCACGGGAGACGCGATGCGCACCAATCGGTTCAAGCTCGGGTTGTCGGCTGTGCTGGCCGTGACGCTCGCGGTCGGGCTGTCCTTTGTGGATGGTAGCCAGCCGTCGCCAAAGGTGGGGTCGCTCGCCGCCAACCCGGTGCTTCCGCCGGCCGCCGTCGCCCCCGCCCCGGTGGTGCGTACGGTCAACGCGACCGGCTCCACCGCCGTCGCGGCGAGCACCCACATCGCCGAGGACACCGTGTGGGGGCCGCAGGGCTCGCCATACGTGCTCGCCGGCGACCTCTACATTGACGTAAACGCTTCGTTGACCCTGTTGCCCGGGACCGTGGTCAAGCTCGCCGGCGGCAAGTACGGTCAGATCGTCGTCGGCGGCCAACTGCTGTCGTTGGGCTCGGCGAGCCAGCACGTGGTGATCACTTCGGCCAAGGACGACTCGGCCGGCGGCGACAGCAACGGCGACGGGACCGCGTCCAGCCCTGCTGCCGGCGACTGGTACAGCGTGATCGTGTACGGCAGGTCCGCCAATCCCACGAACGCGTCGATCTTCGACTACACCGACTTCCGCTACGGCGGCTACGGGACGGCCCCCTGTTCGGCGTACGCGTTGCTGTGGGCCAACGGACTCGGCAGTTTCGTGGTGTCAAACTCGGTCTTCTCCGACTCGATGTCTGACGGGATCAGTCTGGGTGGCGGCAAGGGCCGCTACGGCGTCTACAACAGCGTGTTCTCGCGTTCGGGCTGCGGCATCAACGCCGACTACGGCAACGCGGACATCGTCGGCAACGTCTTCGAAGCTTCGCTCAGCAGCGCTTCGCTGCTTTCGCATCAACCCAGGAAGCTGCGGTTCTGGTACAACACCGTATCCAAGACGATACTCATTGCTGGGGTACCTGCGCCGACGCGTGAGTCAGCGGATGTCCGGTTCAACCAGCTCATCGGCGGTGTGTCGACGTTCACGCCGGCCGACCAGCGCCTGACCGACTGGTCGGGCAACTGGTGGGGGTACAACGCCAACGTCCTGCCGCGCTGCATCGACAGCGCAACCGCCAGCACCTACCAGCCGCCGGTCAGCACCCGGACCAACGCCGCCGTCTGTCCGGCGGGTCAGGTCGAGGTCACCGGATACACGATCGGGGCTACGCCGTCGCTGAGCGCCTCTCCGCAGGTCCTGCCGGGATCGGTGCGCGAGGCGTACGCGCCGCGGTTCGGTCCGGTCGACACGTACAGCGGAGTGCTGCACTACGAGGCGACCGATCTCGTGGTGGAGGACGCCGGGAAGACCATCTCGGCCAACCGGTCGTACCGGTCGGACCGCAGCGGCTCCGGAGATGCCGGTACCGGCTGGACAACGGCCTTCTCCGAGGCGCTCTCGACGAACCAGGGCACGGCTACCCTGTCGCTTCCCGACGGCGGCTCGCTGCCCTTCCAGACCGACCCGGCCGCGGGTTACGTGCAGGCGCCCGGGGTCGCGGCGGCCTACACCGCGGGCGGCCAGGGCACGAGCGTCACCACGCCCGGCCAGTCCACGTACCAGTTCAACGCCGCCGGTGAGCTGACCGGGATGCTGCTGGGCGATCCCGGGCACCAGGTGGACGTGCACCGCACCGCTGGCGCGCTGGACAAGGTGACTGGCGTCTCCGGGCGGTTCCTGACCTACACCCGCGCCAACGGCCGGCTCGGCCAGGTCACTGACTCGCAGGGCCGCACCGTGAGCCTGTCCTATGTGAATGGACGACTCACCTCGGTCGCCGGGGTGGACGGCCAGGCCGAGACGTACACGTATGACGGCAGCGGCCGGCTCGTCAAGGTCAGCACGCCGTCCGGGGTGGCGTTGCTCGCCGCGGGATACGACGCCAACGGCCGGGTCGCCTGGCTGGAACAGGCCGGCAGCGGCCGGACGACGTTCACCTACGACCGCGCGAGCGGCAAGACCACGGTGACGCTCGCCAACGGCACGATCATCGAGCAGCAGTACGACTGGGCGGGGCGGCTGCTGACGGACCGGATCAACGGTGGTCCGGGCCGGCACCTGGTGTACGACGGCGAGGGCCACGTCGTTGCCGACGTTACCGGGGTGCCGTCGGTGCCGATGGCAGGCTACGGGCCGGCTGCGGCCATGACCCAGTACGACGGCCACGGCGACCCCGTGCTCACCATCGATCCGACCGGTGTGCCGGTGCAGACCACCTTCGATGCGCAGCACCACCCGCTGGTCACCACCCGCGACGACGGCAGCACGGTGTCCCGCTCGTACGACGCCAACGGCCGGCCCACCACCGTTGTCGACCCGAATGGCAAGACCTGGCGCTACACCGTCAACGGCCGTGGCCAGACCACCGGGCAGACCGACCCGTTGGGCCGCACCCGCAGCGTCGCCTACGCAGCCAACGGTGACGTGGCCTCGGCGACTGACGAAACCGGTGCCGTGACGACGTACACGTCGGATGCGCTGGGCCGGCAGACGAGGGTGACCGATCCGCTCGGCAACCGCAGCCAGGTCAGTTACACCGCTTGGGGGGCGAAGGCGACGACGACGGCGCCGAGCGGCGCGGCGACGACGCAGGCGTACGACGTCGACCGCCGGCTTGCCTCGGTGACCGACCCGACCGGGGCGGTCACCCGGTCCGAGTACGACACCGCCGGACGGCTCAGCTCCACTGTGGACGCACTGGGCGGGCGGACGACGTATGAGTTCGACGCGCTCGGGCGGCAGGTGAAGACGACCGACGCGCGCGGCTCGGTGAACCAGCGCGGATACACCCCGGAGGGTTGGCCAGGTACGGCGACCGATCCGGCCGGAGCGGTGACCACGACCGCGTACGATCCGGCCGGCCACCCGATCCGGGTCACCGACGCCCTGGGTCAGGTGACGCAGACCGTTTACGACCGGGCCGGGCGCACCCTGCGGGTCGACAGTCCCGACGGCTCGAAACGCGCCTACGGGTATGACGTGCAGGGTCGGCCGGTCAGCCAGACCGCGCCGCTGGGTGGCGTCTCGAAGGTCACCTACGACGCGATCGGTCGCACCATCACGATGACCGACCCGCTCAACTTCACGCAGCAGCGGGGGTACGACGACGCGGGGCGCCTGGTCAGCGCCACCGACCAGCTCGGTACGGTCACCAGCTACGTCTACGACGACGCCCGGCGCAGTGTCACGGCCAGCGACCCGCTCGGCCAGCTCGGCGTGACCCGCCGGGACGCCGCCGGGCGCACAGTGTCGACCAGTGACGCCACCGGTGCGGTGACCAGCTACGGCTACAACGCTGACGGGCGGGTCACCGCAGTCACTGATCCGGCCGCTGGGGTGGTCCGTTACGAGTACGACGCGGCAGGGCGCAGGACGGCCCAGGTCGACCAGGTCGGTCGGCGCAGCACATCCAGCTACGACGCGTTGAGCCGGGTGACCGGCCAGGGCTACCCGGGCGGGGCCAGCGTCTCGTACGGGTACGATGCGACAGGCAACCTGCTGAGGCGCACCGATCGGGTGGGTAGCAACTGGACCTACGCCTATGACAGCCGTGGCAAGGTGACCATAGCCACTGATCCGTTGGGCAAAGCGACCACCTACGGCTACGACGCGCTCGGCCGGGTCACCCAGGCGACCGATCCGACGGGTGTCGTGGAGAACACCGCCTACGACCCGCTGGGCCGGGAGGCTGTGCGTTGGGATGCCGGCAACGCCAGTTGGGTCACCAGGTACGATCTCGACGGCAACACGTCGTCCACAGTGGACCCCGCTGGGATCGCCTGGACGTACACGTACAGCAAACGCGGTGAGCTCACCTCGGCGAAGTGGGGTCCGTCAACGACCTTCGGCGTGTACGTCTATGACGCCGCTGGCCGGCTGACCCAGCGCAAGGACCCGAATCAGGTCACCTACACCTACGACGGGCGTGGCCGGGTGAGCACCGAGGTCGACGGGCTCAACCGCAGCACGGCGCACACCTACGACGCCGCGGGCCGGTTGACCTCCACGACGACCCCCGGGGCGCATACCAGCAACTGGACCTACGACGCCGCTGGTCGGCCGGCCTCGGCCGCTGATCCGCTCGGCGACACCAGTCGCTACACGTACGACGCCTCCGGCGCGCTGGCGACGCTGACGCTGCCGCGGGGTGGCGTCTACCGGTACACCTATGACTCCAATGGGCGGTTGGCCAGCGAAACCGACCCGCTCGGTGGCGCTACCAGCAGCAGCTACGACGCCGAGGACCGGGTCACCCGGGTGACCCCCCCGTCCGGGCAGGCGAGCACCGCCGAGTACGACGCCGCCGGGCAGTTGATCCGGCGTACCGCCGGGGCCGAGGTGCGCAACTTCGGCTACGACGCCGCGGGGCGGCCGAGCAGCGCCGCGGGCACGCTCGGGACCCCGACGTTGTCGTTCAGCTACGACAACCGCGGGCTGCTGGTGCGCAGTACCGACACCTTCGGCGACACCACGTACGACTACGACTCCGCGCGCCGGCTCACCCGCCGCGGCCCGCCGTCCGGTCCGGCCACGACGTACACCTACGACACCGGCCGTGGGCTGCTCGCGACGGTCCGCGGGGCCACGAACATCAACTACAACAGTTACGACGCGGGCGGGCGCGTCACGTTACGCAGCGGGGTTGCGCCCAGCAGCACGGGCACCGACATCTACATCTACGACGCCGCGGGCCAGGCCACCAAGTGGAGCGAGCGCGGCTTCCAGGCCAGCGCCGTCACGTACCAACCAGACGGCCAGATCGCCACGGTGAGCCGCTCCTTCACCGGCAATACCACCCCTGAGGTCACGACCTACGGCTACGACAACGCCGGGCGGCTCACCTCCGCGCAGGTCAACCAGGGCAGCACCACCCTGTCCAGCAACGCCTACACCTGGGACGCCGACGGCAACCGCACCAGCTCCGCAACCAACGGGAGCGCTGCGGTCACTGCGACCTACAACACTGCCGACCGGCTGGTATCCACATCGGACGGTGCTGCCTACACGTACAACGCTGACGGCCAACTGACCTCGACGGTGAAGGGTGGCGCCACTACCGGCTATGCGTACAACGGGTTCGGCGAGCTGACCGGCGTGACCGCGCCGACCGGATCGGCGACCTACCAGCGCGACGCTCTGGGCCGGATGTCGGCCCGGACCGCCGGCGGAGTGGTCCAGAAGTTCGGCTACGACGCCGACTCCGGCGACTTGGCGGCATCCCAGAACTCTGGTGGCCCGCTCACCACCGTGGCTCGCGACACCCGTGGCGAACTGCTCGCGATGAGCACCGTGGGCGGCACGACAGCGCGCGCCTCGCGCACCATCCACGGCGACATTGCCGCGCTGGCCAACGACGCGAGTGGCGCCATCACCTGGACCGACAAGTACGACCCGTTCGGCGGCGTCACCGCGACCACCGGTACCACTCCGCTGTCGATGGGCTTCCAGTCGCAGTACACCGATCCGCTCTCCGGCCTGGTGGACATGGACTTCCGCTCCTACGACCCGTCCGCTGGGCGCTTCACCCGCGCCGACGACGTCGTGGGCACGCTGGGCTCCCCGGTGACCCTCAACCGGTACCTGTACGCCAATGCCGACCCCGCCGACTACACCGACCCCGACGGCCACTGGCCTGACTGGCTCGACAACCTTGCCGACGAAGGACGACGCGCCCTTGACTGGACCGGCAAGAAATTGGACAACGGCTTGAAGTGGGTGGGTGAGCACAAGGAGGAGCTCCTCGCCGGTGGGCTCACCCTGGTGGCGTGCGAAGCCCTGACCGCAGGCACCGCCACGCCATTGTGTATGGCCGGCGCGGGCGCGGTGGCCGGCGCTGTCAACGGCGCGAAGACCTGCCCAGAGGGTGAGGATCGCGCCAAGTGCATTCTCATCGATGCCGCCGCCGGTGGCGTCGCTGGCGGTGCCTACGGGCTACTTGAAGTAGTCGGAGCGCCGGTGTGGCTGGCGGGCGCACTGTCGTCCGGCGCCGGCAGCGCCACCGAACAGTTCCTCTCCACTGGTGACGTCGACCTTAATCAGGTCTCCGATGCCGCGCTTTGGGGTGGCTTTACGGCCGGCATCTTCGGGCTCCTCGGCCGCGGAGGTCGGGCATCGCGGGATGCGAGCGAAGTCTCGGCTGACACCGCAGCGGTCCGAGCGTCGAGCAAGACCGCGCCGTCCCGAGCGTCGAG
>OBEQ011317794.1_pt1 | contig 23339 bp, 22 predicted proteins | sample 1670901 | NCBI WGS metagenome assembly OBEQ01 (sample SAMEA104232315, study PRJEB22302) | groundwater metagenome | biome: forest; feature: aquifer; material: groundwater | place: USA | collected 2011-08-07 | depth 5.4 m
CAGGTTCTGGAATAAGGAGAAGCTCGTGGACATTCAAAAGATCAAGAACCAGGATTTACAGCTGTCCACTTTTAATCTTTAAATGGTTCACTTTTAAAATTTAGGTAACATAAGGCGGTCGTGAACTCAATTTTTATCACTCGCGATTAAAAAACTTGCGAGAGCCGGATTTTCGAGCAGGCTGCCGTAGTGAAAAATAATACAGGCGCCGGCACTTGATTTTTCACAAAAGCGAAATTCGTCTTTGAATATTTCAGGTGAACTCACCAACTGATAAGCACCGATTCCGATATTTACTTTTGAAAAATCCGCGGTTCTTTTTTGGATATCAGAAATGTACTTTTTAAACTCGGATGGCTCGGCCGTATAGCTCATGACCGTTACAAAATTCACAAGGCCGCGCTCGAGCCAAGACGGCCAATCCTGAAACGCTTCATCGTGAGCGCGGACATATGGCATACAGCCGGTTGTAGAAATTTGAATTGCAGGACGAAGCGCACGCGTTTTCTTAACAAGAAGTTCGAGAAATTCCGTTACTTGATTCCGCTTCCACTGGTTCCAAATTGGGCTTCCCTCTTCGATCGTTTCGCGACCGGTTGCTTTTTTGAAACGTTCCATGTTCATTTTGGTGTAACCATAAGCCGGATTTTTGTCCGGATAGCGGATATAATCAAATTGAACGCCGTCCAAATCGGGATATGTGCGCAGAATTTCCTTGACCATATTCGAAAGTTCTTCGCGGACGCGCAAATCACCCGGTTCCAGAAAATATTGATTGTCAATTTTATAATCTTCGAATGTTTTCTTTTCTTTGAGATTTTTTGTGAGAATTTCAGGCCCGTATTTTTTGAGAAGTTTGGCATCGGCATTGTTGCTTAAACTCAACAGGTTGAGCCAAGCATGCACTTGAATTCCCGCGTCGTGGGCTTCTTGCATGAGAAATTTGAAAGGATCTTCCGAGACATTTTTCAAACTTGCTTCATAAAGCGCGGAATCACCCACTTTTGAGGGAAACCACGTTTTGTTCGCGCGGTAAATCTGGACAAAAAGAATTTTAATGCGGGTTTTTTTCGCGAAATCAATTAATTTTGTGATTTCCTTGCGGCTTGAAAGGACGGGCGGATCTTGGATCACCGAGACAAAAAGGCCGCGGTGCAAATCACCGCACTTCGCCGGGCTCGGGAAAATCAGCACGACACAAAAGAAATAAAGCCAAATGTATTTTTTCATGGATGATTGCAGGATAGGTTATTTCGTCAGGAAGAAATATGCAACCAAAAAAGAAGCGTATCGACGCAACGGTCCTTACCTTCCAATCAATCATTCAGGGTGGGTAACAGCAACATTCGATTTTCATTTGAAGCTGATGGCTGCCCTTACCTTCCAATCAGTTATTCATGGTGGGCAAGGACTGTCATCAGCAACATTCGATTTTCATTTGAAGCTGATCTGATATAATAAATCTCTTATGGCAAAAACATTGTTTGAGAAAATTTGGGAAAAGCACGTTGTGACGACGCTCCCGGACGGAACGGCCATTCTTTACATCGACCGTCATCTGATTCACGAAGTCACAAGCCCGCAAGCCTTCGAAGGACTCCGGCTTGCCAAGCGAAAAGTTTGCCGTCCGGATCTTACTTTTGCGACGATGGACCACAATGTGCCGACCATTGACCGGCTCAACATCAAAGACCCGATCTCGAAAGCGCAAGTGGACGCGCTTTCTGAAAATTGCAGGGAATTTGGCATTTCACTTTATGATTTGGAAAGCGACAAGCAAGGCATTGTCCATATCATTGGCCCGGAACTCGGCCTGACACTTCCGGGACTTATGATCGTGTGCGGCGATTCTCACACATCCACTCACGGCGCTTTCGGAACGTTTGCACTCGGAATTGGAACTTCAGAAGTTGAAATTGTTTTGGCGACGCAATGCCTTGCGCAAAAAAAACCAAAAACGTTTAAAGTTGAATTTAAAGGCGCCCTGAAGCCTCACGTGACGGCAAAAGATATGGTTCTGAAATTAATCGGGGGAATCGGAACGGCCGGTGGAACGGGATATGTTTTCGAATATTCCGGCGAATCGATTCGTGCGCTTTCTATGGAAGCGCGCATGACCATTTGTAACATGAGTATCGAAGCCGGCGCGCGCGCAGGACTCATTGCGCCCGATGACACGACGTTTCAATATATCGCCAGCGGAAACCGCCCCTTTGCGCCGAAAGGCAAAGATTTTGACCAAGCCGTTTCTTACTGGAAAACACTTCCGACGGATGCGGGCGCCAAATTTGACCGCGAACTTACCATGGATGCTTCTGGAATCGCTCCGCAAGTGACGTGGGGAACCAATCCCGGAATGGTGCTTGACGTCACGGCACGCGTTCCACTGCCCGATCAAGTTCCCGGCTATTCGAAATCGGACGTTGAACACGCGCTCGAATACATGGGTTTAAAACCCGGAATGAAAATTACGGATATTAAAATTGATACAGTCTTTATCGGAAGCTGCACGAATGCGCGCATTGAAGATTTACGCATCGCTGCGAAATATTTCAAAGGACGGAAAGTCGCAAAAAGCGTTCGCGTGCTGATCGTGCCCGGTTCGGTTCAAGTTGGAAAACAAGCAGAAGCGGAAGGACTCGATCAAATTTTTAAAGCGGCCGGATGCGAGTGGCGCGACGCCGGCTGCAGCATGTGTCTCGGGATGAATCCAGATCAATTGAAACCGGGCGAGCGATCGGCTTCAACATCTAACCGGAATTTTGAAGGACGTCAGGGAAAAGGCGGGCGCACACACTTGGTGAGCCCCGAAATGGCAGCCGCGGCCGCCATCGAAGGACATTTTGTGGACATTCGGGAGTGGAAATAAAAATGGACGCATTTAAATCATTCAAAGGACTCGCGGCAACGCTTAACCGCGCCAATGTCGACACGGACTCAGAATTACAATGAAACAATTTCAAACCTTTAAAGGTCTCATCGCCATTTTGAACCGAGCTAATGTCGATACCGACCAAATTATTCCGAAACAATTTTTGAAGTCGATTAAGCGCACAGGTTACGGCGAAAATTTGTTTTTCGACTGGCGCTATTTGCCGGACGGAAAACCAAATCCAAGCTTTGCACTGAACGACGTGCGGTTTAAAGGCGCTTCGATTCTGGTGGTGCGTAACAATTTTGGCTGCGGATCAAGCCGCGAGCACGCCGTTTGGGCAATTCAGCAATGTGGATTTCAAGCCGTAATTGCGCCGCGCGTCAAGCGAAACGGAAGTATCATTCCTGGTTTCGCGGATATTTTTAAGAATAATTGTTCGAAAAATTCCCTGCTCACAATCGAACTCTCCGAAGCCGAAGTAGAAGAAATCTTTCAAATGGTGGAGCGCTTCTCCGGCCTTCAAGCCACGATCAATTTAGACGAGCAGCGCGCGACGCTTCACTTGGACGAAGAAATTTCATTTCATTTTGACATCGAACCTGCAATTAAGGAACGTTTGGTTCATGGTTTGGACGACATCGGTATTATTTTGAAGCACGAATCCGCCATTTCCGAATTTGAAAAGTCCCACAACCCGCAAATCTATCGTTAACAGCAAGGGAAGTTGATTTCCTGCTCAGACAGTCCTCGGCATCTTTATATTAATTTAAATGCAGATTGTAGATGCCTGCGGAACTCGCATGAAATCAACTTCCCTTGCTTTATAAGCTCATACGTTTCTCCGGATAACGGAAGTGCTTTTAAATAAGTTTTATTTCCTAACATATGGACCAGGTTGTTGAACATGAGGAAAAACTGTACCACCATCCTTCAAAATCCAAATGAAACCATGCTCAACTAAGTAGATTTCATCTGGTTTATGATAAGCAAACTCAGATATCGCCTCCACTAAAGCCTTCCCAATATCTGGATAATTGGACAATGCAATATCATTAGACTCTAGAATTAAAACTGATCGGATTTTGCTATCGTTCTTCTTAGCATCATGTAATTTAGGACATTTATTCTCGAGAGCAAATTTTATGCGCTTTCTACGTAAAATTTTCAAATCTTCAGGCGCAAATCTTGCAATAAAGAATCTCCCGTCTGATGTTGACCAACGATGCAAAGAAACTTTAAAGGGAACTCCTTTTGGAATTTCTGAAATATAATTCTTCTGTGGTAAATCAATCTGAAGTGTTGATGCCTTAGCGTAAATCCACGATTCAATTGCATCACGAACTTCCTGTTCTCTTTTTACACCTTTAACAGCGCCAAAATTGACCGTTAAATAATAACAACCAAGACGCGGCAACTTTCCTGTTAATTTTTCTTCGAGAGGTTTTAATAATTTGACAAATTGCGCGTCATCACGCATACGATTCGGATGGCTTTCAATTAATGTATGTTCTATTGCGTAGCTTCCCAATTTCCCACATACTAAAAAATCAACTGCCTTTTCAGTTCTTTTAATTTGATCTGGTTTACTAACAAATTTTAATTCTTCTTGTTTCCTTTTTGACATCACAGAAACTACAGATCGACAAATATCAAATTCATGTTCCAATTGTGCCAATTTCTTCTCCTAGTAAGAAAATATAAATAATTTAGAATTGAAGTCGCTTGCTGTCAAACGAAACATTTCCGTTCGTTCAGGAGGAAGGAAGTGTGTGTTTATCGCGAGTTCCGCAGCCTTCACCGCTTCAAAATCACATTATTTAGAGGCGGTGAAGTGCGAGGACTGTCTGAGCAGGAAACACACACTGCCTTCCGACAACGTTTTACGAATTCAGTTTGGAGAGAATTTTGACAAGTGAAGCGACGACGGCGGAAACGGAAGCTTGTTGTTTGGCGTCTTTTAGAGTTCCGTCGGGATTGAAAGCTTCGTGCGCTTTCGCAACCGCAATTTGATCAGGAAGCACGAGCACTTTGATATTTCCAAGAATGGAACGCAGCGTCACAAGTCCGCGCAAACCGCCAAGCCCGCCGGGTGACGCACTCATAAGAGCAGCCACTTTTCCTGCGAAACACGCAAGCGGCGGCTCATCTTTTGATTCTACGCGCGAAAGCCAATCGATTGTATTTTTAAGAACTCCCGAAATCGAGCTGTTATATTCCGGCGATGAAATGAGAAGCCCTTGATGTTCCAGAAAAAGCTTTTTTAATTTCTTTCCGTTTTCCGGCATTCCTTCTTCTTTTTCTAAATCCTGATCAAAAACGGGAAGCGGAAAATCTTTGAGATCAATCAAAGTGACGTCTGCGCCGGCCAACTTTGCACCTTCCACGGCAACTTTCACGAGTTTTTTATTGTAAGAATCTTTCCGTAAACTTCCGGCAAATGCGAGAATTTTTGGTTTCGCCATTCACGCCTCAATTCAAATCAAATAAAAGAAATTCGGATTCGGCATTCCCTGAAATCGTAATGAATTTTTCTTTTACAATTTGCGCGCCGTCGCCTTCATTTAACTTAATTCCATTGATTTCAACATTACCTTTTGCAACCTGAATCCATCCAAAACGATTTTTTTGGAATGCGCGCTCCACTTTCTTTCCTTTTTCCAATAGACACGAATATAAATGAACATCTTGATGAATTTTCACAACATTTTTTGAAGGCGACTCGGACACGACAAGACAAAGTTTGTTTAAACGGTCATTCTTTGAAAATATTTTCTGTTCGTAACTGGGCTTCAATCCCAATTGATCCGGCAAAATCCAAATTTGCAGCAAATGAACCGGTTTCGATTTGGAATGATTGAATTCGCTGTGCGTGACACCGGTTCCCGCGCTCATCCTCTGAACTTCTCCGGGTTTAATGGTGGATCCATTTCCCATGCTGCCCTCATTTTCATTAAATAACTTCATGGCAGAATGAGGGCTGTACCGGCCTTGTGAATTAATATTCATTAGTTGGCCGGTACTGTCTTTATGCTCAAGCTCGCCTTCCAGAATATACGTGATAATTTCCATGTCGTGATGCGCATGAGTCGCAAATCCGGAAGCTGGTTTTACACGGTCTTCATTAATCACACGAAGCTTTCGAAATTCCATGTACTCAGGATCGTAATACTCGGAAAACGAAAACGTGTGATAACTCTCAAGCCAATCAATCGTTGTATGGCCGCGTTCGTTTGAGAGCCTAACGTTGATCATACCGCTTTCTTCTTTGGGGGAGCCAAGGTGACGGAATGTGCCTGCCAAGCCCCGTCGACATTCAGCATTTCCACTTTCACATCCTGCCCAACTGCCAAATCTTGCAGAGTACAATCGGCTGAATTGAGCTCGCAAGTAACTTCAAGCGGGTCTCCTACATTGTCCGGCGTAAAACTGAAAATCTTTTTTGCTTTATCGAGCGATCGAATTCCGCCCGCCATGGTTTTATAAGCAGGACCTTCTTTCCCAATGACTTGTTGAGCCGCTTTTGAAAAATCAATGGGCTGCCGCTTAGACGGCGCTTCGGCGCCATCTGTAGTTGCGGTTTTTGCCGATTCTTCGGCAAAGGAAACCGCCGTTAGATGGCACACAAGAAAACCTAAGACTAATTGACCAATGAGATATTTTTTCATGGTGATCTCCTTCCAATATTATACAATCCAAATTTTACCACAATTAAACCTCACGGAAAACCTGTTCCCGTTCCCGAACTTTTGAAAGAAATGCTCTAAACAAATGAAGTTCGCGTTTTTCAAGCCCGCTTTTCCTGAAAAAATGAGTTAAATTTTCAAGCGTCCGGTCAAGCAATCCAATTTTACGGGAATTTTGGTAATCCAACGCCAGCAACGCTTCGCGGAAATGGCGCATCAATTCATCAAATTCCTGTGACGTTGCATAAAAACGTTCCGGTTTTCGAAGTAATTTTTTTGCGGCGGAAGTCTGAGTGAAAATAGAAAATGCGGCAACCGTAATGGCGTGAGACAAATTAAGCGATGAGTAATCAGGCGCGGTTGGAATGACCGCGTGCAGATCACAGCGCTCAAGCTCTTCATTCGAAAGGCCATTTTTCTCATTTCCGAAAACAAGCGCAACCTGCTGATCATTCATGGCTTCCATGATCTGCGGAACAATTTCATTCACCGCTCGCGGCTCTCCTCTTTTTCGGCCGCTTCGAGTCGTAAATCCAACTGCGAGATCGATCGGTTGAGTTGCAGTTTCTAAAGAAGAGAAAAGTTCTGCTTTGTCCAAAATATTTTTTGCTTTCCAGCCCAATGTGTAGGCGTCGTCAGTCTGATGCGGAGCGCAATTAACAAGAGCAAGCCTGGAAAGCCCGAAATTTTTCATGGCGCGTGCGGCTTGTCCGATATTGGCCGGATTTTCTGCGCGGACTAGAATGACTTGCAGGTTATTCAGAAGCGGCGGCACGGGCAAAACCCAAACGATCTGATTCTTGTTTAATTAAACGAAGCAATCGATTCGCGCTCACAAATCCGCTGAAGCGCGTTATTTCTTCGCCGGCAGAATTGAAAAATACAATTGTGGGGAAACCTTGAATTTGGTAATGTTCGGCTATTTCGATGATTTGTTTCGAGTGGCTGTAAGACATGTCGACTTTGATTCTGGCAAACGGTTCCAACGCCCGGACCACGCGCGCATCCGTGAAAGTATCGTACTTTAATTTCATGCACGGCCCACACCAAGCCGCATAAAAATATGCGATGGTTGGTTTACCGGACTTGAGCGCCTCGGCCATTTTTGCGGGCGTATAACCTTCCCACTTGACGTGCGGGCCGAGATCGCATCCCGACAAACTCAAATAAAAAATGAGGAAAAAATAACCAAAACGTTTCATCGCATACGGCCCGGCACTTACCGTAACGCCTCTCGGCTTTCTAGACAATCTCAACAACTTTTATTTTAAAATGCAATTCCTTGCCGGCAAGCGGATGATTAAAATTCATGATGATTTTATCCTTTTTAATTTCCGAAACGGTTGCGGAAACCGGCTGCCCATTTTTATCGGTTGTCTGCATTTGCATTCCTATTTTAAGGTCCCCTTTTGGCATCTTGGATCGCTGGACTTCCGCAAATGCTTTTGGATTGACCGGCCCGTAACCTTCCTCAGGCTTTACGGTAATTTCGCGCTCATCGCCCACTTTAAGCCCTTCCAGCTGGCGCTCAAGCCCCGGAATCACCTGATGTTTTCCCTGTTCAAAATGAATGGGACCGCCTTGTTCTGAGCTGTCAATCAATTGACCGTTTACGCTCAGACTATAATCAATTTTAATTTGTTTTCCAGCCGCAATTACAACACCAGCTCCGGAAGCAGTATTTGCAGGAAGAGCCGCAGGAGCGGCAACAGCTCCAACAGGGGCCGTAGCAGCAACCGCGGGAGCGGCCTTTGCTTGTTCTCCGAAAACCGCTGGAGATACAGCAATTGCAACTAATATCACGAGAGACAATGCCACAAATAAAACTTTCATAAACAACTCCTTTCGCTTGAACTTCTGTTAATTTTTTAATAAAAGGTACAAAAATAACGACTTTTACCTATTTGATTTTACAGGAGTTGCAATAGGATTCAAGTGGTTTTGTGAAAAGACTTGCTATTTCGCGGGATTCGAATATAATGCGTCACGTTTTTCTTCGAAAGGACAAGGATTGATATGCAAAGATGTGATATTTGCGGTAAAGGACCGATCACCGGAAATTCCATTGCCCGGCGCGGGATGGCCAAAAAAAAAGGCGGCGTTGGTAAAAAAATTACCGGAATTACCCGCCGGAGATTCCTGCCAAATCTTCAGCGCGTCAAAGCAGAGCTTTTGACTGGTCAAGTCAGAAGAATTTGGGCCTGTTCAGGCTGTATTCAGGCGGGAAAAGTAAAAAAAGCTGGCCCGCGGAAGCATCTCGTTACCACGTCTTAATAAATGGTAGGGGCGTGATTCATCACGCCCTTTCTTTCGGGCGCAATCAATTGTGCTCCTACATTTCAATTTTTAAATCCTTAATTTCCAAAAGCACGGTTTCAATGCCATCTTTGTCTCTTAACGAAGGCGAATAAACAATGTCATACAAAACTCCGCCATCGGGAGGAAATTTTTCGATTCCTTGGCGCTGTGTCCAAACCGCCTCAAAAGTAGAAGTGCCGTCCGTCACCCACCAACGAATCGTCGTGCTGCTCGCCTGAACGGGTGCAATTTTTGATCTCACTCGCGTGGTCAAAAAAGTTGGTTTTGGATTCCCCGCGCCAAACGGCTCAAAAAGTTCGAGCTCCCGAAAAAAAGCAGAGGTGAGCTGATCGAACGAAATTGCAAGGTCGACCCGGAAACGTTTCACAAATGTTTCGCGCGCAAAAGAGGCGGCGTATGCATTCAAATTTTTTCGGAAAGATTCTAATTTTTCCCGTGAAACTGAAAAACCTGCCGCCAGTTCGTGTCCGCCAAATTCGATTAAATCTTGGTGGCATTCCTGAAGCGCCCGGAACAAATTAAATCCGCGTACGGAACGTGCCGAACCTTTCCCGATTCCGTTTTCAAGATCGATTACAAAACTCGGGCGTCCGTAACGCTCCACAAGCCGCTGCGCCACGATTCCGATGACACCGGGATGCCATCCTTCCTGCCAAACAACAATGATTTGTTCATTGTTGAAATTAATTTTATTGTCAACCTGCCGAATGGCCTGTTTCAAAACTTCTTTATCTTCCCTTTGCCTCGTTTTATTTTCCTCATCCAAAATTTGTGCAAGGCTTTCCGCTTCTTTCTCATGATTCGTCACAAGAAGCCGAAGCGCCGTATCTGCGGAACTCATGCGGCCTGAAGCATTAATTCTCGGGCCAAAGACAAACCCGATGTGCGACGTGTTTGCTTTTTTAGATTTCAATTTGGCGATGGCACTTAATTTTGCAAGGCCGATGTTTTTCTTTGCGGAAATCAGGTCCAGGCCAAATTTCACAATGATTCGATTTTCATCGACCAGCGGCGCCACATCGCAGACAGACGAAAGCGCCGCAAGATCAAGCAGTGAAAACGCAAAATTTCCAATGAGTGCCTGCGACAATTTAAACGCAAGCCCGCAGGCAGAAAGTTCCTTAAAAGGATACCTGCATGCTTCCTGCAGGGGATTTAAGATTGCGTAAGCGTCCGGTAAATTTCCGTTGTGGATTTGGTGATGATCTAAAATAATCACATCCATTTTATGCTCGCGCGCACGCGCAACTTGATCGACTGCTGTAATGCCGCAATCCACCGTGATCATGAGCGAAACCCCTTTTGATTTTGCGGTTTCAATTGCTTGAGCGCTTACGCCGTAGCCGTCTTTGAAACGATTCGGAAGAAACGCGTAATGTTTCGCTTTTAATTTTTCCAAAGTCCGCGAGAGAAGCGCCGCGCCCGTCACACCGTCCACGTCGTAATCACCGTGGATCATGATGAGTTCCCCGCGATCGATTGCCGTTAAAATTCTTGTGACGGCTTTTTTCATTCCGTGCATGAGAAAAGGATCGTGAAGCTGTTTCAAGGCAGGAAGGAGAAATCGATTGATATTTTCTGCGCCTTGAACAGAACGCAGAGCGAGTAATTGCTTAGCAAGCGGAGAAATTAAAAAATCGTCTTCCGGACTTTCGGCAGGCTGTTCCCGGCGAACCTCGCCTTCGGCGGGTGTTTCTTTGTGCGTTTGAACTTCCCAGATGGTTTGCATGTGCTGAAGATTCCAGAAACCCGTAACCAGAAACCAAAAATTCTGGCAACGGGTCACGGGTATCTGGTTTCTATTTTTTTGGTGATGAATCCACAATGAGCGGTGCGGCAACAAAAATGGTTGAATAAACTCCGAGCGAAAACCCGATCAAGAGAATAAATGCGAAATCATTCAATGCCGGCCCGCCGAAGAAAAAAAGCGACAGCACGACCAGCATCGTCGTGGTCGTTGTCAAAACACTTCTCATGAATGTTTGGTTCATGCTCAAGTTTAAGATATCCGCCATGGAAGCTTTGCGCATCAGTTTCATATTTTCCCGGACACGGTCATACACAATGATTGTGTCGTTGATCGAATAACCGATAATGGTCAGGACAGCTGCCAATGTTTGAAGCGAGAATTCGCGGCCGGTCAGTGCATAAATTCCAATGCTTGAGAAAATGTCGTGACAAATCATGATCGTCGCACAAACGGCAAAGCGAAGATTGTACCGATACCACATAAAAATAAGCATTGCAAGCAAGGCAAGAACAATGGATTTAACGGCTTTCCCAAAGAGTTCTTTTCCCGCAGTCGGCCCTAAATTGTCGGATCGGCGGATTTCAAAATTGCCGGTTCCCACCGCTTCCGTAAGGCCACTCTTGATTTTTTCTTTATCCTCACCTTTTGAGCGGACAATAATGTTATTGTCTCCCGGATTTCCATATCCTTGCAGTTGAGCGTTCGAAACGCCCGATTTTTCAAGAGCGGACCTGATTTTTCCAAGATCCGGAGTGGTCTTCAAATGAATTTCCTGAAGCGTTCCGCCGGTAAAATCAATGCCGAGATGCTGGTTTCCCAAAGTGACCATTGCATAAATACCGATCGCAACCATGACAGAAGATACCACATAACCAAAAGCGCGCTTGGAAACCCAGTCCACTTTTAAGTTATCAAACAATTTCACCATATGAAGGCTGATTTGTTTCTGACCTTGCGTCAGAAAATCAAAAATGACACGCGTGACAAAAAGTGCGGTAAAAAAGCTGGCCACAAGACCGAGTGTCAGCGTCACCGAAAATCCGCGAATCGGACCGGCGCCAAACCACAGCAAAATTCCGGCAGCTAAAATCGTTGTCAAATTGGAATCAAAAATTGCTGAAAACGCTTTGTGGTAGCCTGCTGAAATAATCGAGCGGATCGCCTTCCCAAGCTTCATTTCTTCGCGCATCCGTTCATTAATCAAAACATTGGCGTCAACCGCCATACCCATCGTGAGAATAATGCCCGCAATACCGGGCAGTGAGAGCGATGCTTTGAAAAGCGCCAAAAGCCCGAGCAGAATCACCAGGTTTAGAACCACTGCAATGCTCGCAATGAATCCGGACAATCGATAGTAGCCAACCATAAAAAGAATGACCAAAACAGCGCCGCCAATCGATGCGGTAATGCCTTTTTGAATCGAATCTCGGCCAAGCGACGGGCCGACCACTCTCTGCTCAACCACACGGACCGGAGCCGGAAGCGCACCGGCGCGCAAAGTAAGCGCAAGATCACTTGCTTGTGCAGACGTAAAACTTCCCGAAATCTGGCCTTTTCCATTTGGGATCCGGTCGCGAATGACCGGTGCGGAATTCACTTTCCCGTCCAGCACAATTGCAATCCGTTTTCCGATATTCCGGAAAGTGACATCATCAAAAGTTTTGGCACCTTCTTTATCAAGCTCAAACTCAACGACCGCTTGTCCGTATTGATCAAATCCGACGGTTGCATTCGTGAGATGTTCACCGGTTAAAATGGGTTCTTTTTCAAGCAAGAGTGTCTGGCCTAAATGACGGGAATCGTCACCTTCGATTTCTTTGAGTTCGAACCCTGCCGGTACAACGGGCGGCGGCAAAACCAGCGCTTCTTCTTTTTTAATTTCGGCGAGGGCGGTTTCTTTCTTATCTGTATCCGGTTTTACCGCAAGAGATTCCTCCAGCTTTTTCTCAGCTGCGCCTTCTTTCACAGCGGGCTTTGGCGCAGGCGGTTTTGTGGCAGCAATCGCTTCCCGGAGCAATTTGTCATCGTCACTGACCAATTTAAATTCAAGATGGGCCGTTTTTGAAACAATGTCTTTTGCGCGATCCTCATCGGTAAGTCCCGGCAGCTGAACAATAATCTGGTCTTTTCCCTGCTTGATGATGACCGGTTCTTTCACGCCAAATTGGTCAATGCGGTTTCGGATAATTTCAACTGCGCGGTCGACGGCACCGTCACGCTGCTTTTCCGGAATTTTTCCTGTTTCAATTTGGAGCAGCAAATGAATTCCGCCTTTCAAATCAAGGCCGAGGCTGATCTTCTGCTGAGGTGGATAAGCCGCCCAGACAGATCCTACGATCACAAACAAAATAATAAGTACTTTCCATTTAAAATTTTTGTTCATATTTATTTCCTCAGCTCCGTAATATAAGAACGCAGCACTTCGATTTTAGTGTCACCATCTCCCACTTTCAACACCACATAATCATCCTGAAGCGTGTGGACGATTCCGATGATTCCGCCTGAGGTTACTACACGGTCTCCCTTTTTCAAATTTTTGACCATTTCCTGAAGCGCTTTCTGCTTTTTCTGCTGCGGCCGGATGAGTAAAAAATAAAAAATCGCGAACATGAGTACGATCGGAAGAAAAGCCATGACTGGATTTGCCGTTTCGGTTTGCATACAAACTCCTGATTATCTTAAATCGTCGTTGTAGTTAGATTCAAACTCTTTTTTAAATGAGAGAAACGTGCCGTTTTGAATACTCGCGCGAATTTTGCGCATGAGCGACAAGAAAAAATGAACGTTGTGATGCGACAGAAGCCGGACTCCTAAAATTTCGCTGCAATTCACAAGGTGCCGGATGTAACTTCTCGAAAAATTCAGGCACGCATAACAATCGCAATTTTCGTCAACGGGTTTTTGATCTGCCGCGTACTTCCCGTTGCGAATCACCATTCTGCCGAGTGACGTAAATGCGCTTCCGTTTCTACCGTAGCGTGTCGGATTCACGCAATCAAAAAAATCAATTCCGGCGTGAACGCCCATCAAAAGATCTTTCGGTGTCCCGACACCCATCAAATAACGAACGCGATCTTCAGGCATCCGGGGCGCCATTTCATGCACAACCATTTCAAGCTCTTCGTGCGGCTCTCCCACACTCACGCCGCCAAGCGCGTAACCGTCAAAACCAATTTCAACCGTCCGTTCAAGCGACTCTTTTCGTAAATCCAAAAAACGCCCGCCCTGAACAATGCCAAACAAAAGTTGGTCGTGACACTTGTGCGCTTTCTTTGAGCGCTTTGCCCAAAGAACGGTCAGATTGAGCGACTCCTTGAGATAATTCCGATCACTCTCGGGCGGCGGGCACTCATCCAAAACCATCGCAATGTCGGATCCGAGCGTCTCTTGAATCTCCACAACAGTTTCAGGTGTTAAGAAAATTTGTTTGCCGTCAAAATAGGAATTAAATGAAACGCCTTCTTCCGAAATTTCTCTAAATTTCGAAAGGCTGAAAATTTGATATCCGCCGGAATCCGTCAAAATGGGGCGTTTCCAACCGATAAATTTGTGAAGCCCCCCCGCTTCCCGGATAATCTCAAGGCCGGGCCGGATGAATAAATGATAGGCATTTGAGAGAATAATTTCGGCGCCCGTTTCTTCGAGGTCGCGCGGGCTTAATGTTTTAACGGATCCTTGCGTTCCAACGGGTAAGAAAGCGGGTGTATCAAAAATTCCGTTTGCCGTCCGGACGCGGCCGAGACGGGCGTGCGAATTCAAATCTGTTTTGATCCGTTCGAAACAAGCGGAAGCCACGGAATTCATTGGGCGGGCGCTTTCTGGATTTCAACCACATTAAACGGAAAACGCCGAAAAAGTTCCCCATTCAGCATGACTTCAATGGAATATTTTCCCGGCCGTTCGAACTTGGTGCGTTCAAACCGCGAAATGACAAAATGACTTTCGGAAAAATCTTTGAGCGTAAATGTAACGTCCGGGCTCGCGACAACCAATTTGTTGTCTTCATTGATCACCCGTGACTGTTCGCGGTATTCGCCGACGCCGGAGCACCACTGATTGGCAATGTGAAAAACAGAATAAACAATTGGGAATTTAGGAACAGCAATCAAATTAAAAGCGCCCAAGAACATAAATTTCCCGTTTTTTTCCTGCCTCACGTCATCGCACAAAATAGAATATTGAAGTTCGGGTTTCATAAAATCAGCATCGCATCGCCGTACGAATAGAATCGATACCGGTTCCGGATGGCTTCTTCGTAAGCGCGCCGCAAATTTTCTTTTCCGCAAAATGCCGCCGCGAGCATTAAAAGCGTTGTTCTTGGCAAATGAAAATTGGTTATTATAGCATCCGTCATCTTAAATTCATAGGGCGGAAAGATAAAAAGATTGGTCGAACCGCGCATCGCCGATACTTCTGGAGGCACGGTTTCAGAAACTGCCGACTCCAGAGTTCTGACGGACGTTGTCCCGCATGCAACAATTCTCCGCCCGTCCATTTTTGCCATATTGATTTTCTCAGCCGATTCTTCCGGAATGTTAAAATACTCTGGATGCATCTGATGTTTCGACACATCTTCCGCCGAAACCGGTTGAAAGGTTCCGTAACCCACATGAAGCGTCACGTAAACAATTTCGATTCCTTTTTTTTCGATTTTCCGAAGCAAATCAGGATCGAAATGAAGCCCCGCGGTGGGACTCGCGACAGAACCCGGAATTTGCGCAAACACCGTTTGGTAAAGTTCGCGGTCGATCGGCAAATCCTCGCGGTCAATGTAAGGCGGAAGCGGAATCCGACCGATTTGATTCATCACGGATGCCACATCAAGCCCTTTATTAAATTCAAGACGCCGGATTCCGGCATTTTCCTGAGACGTGTTCATGACGCGCGCGGAAAATCGGGCATTGCTTTTCTGATTCTCAAAAGAAATGGTTTGATCCGCTTTCACGCGGGTGGACGGTTTTAAAAGTGCTTCCCAAATTTCCCCGCTTCGATTTCCGTTGGTTTCCGGATTTTCAACTTTTTTCAAAAGCAGCACTTCGACAATTCCACCGGTTTCTTTTTTTCCAAAAAGCCTCGCCGGCAGAACTTTTGTATTATTGAGAACGAGCACTTCATTCGGCTCAAAATAATCGGGCAAACGGTAAAAACGATCGTGTTTGATTTCGCCTGTTTCGCGATTCAAAACAAGCAGCCGGGCTTCGCCGCGATTCGTGAGCGCTTCTTGGGCAATCAGTTCTTTGGGGAGATCGTATTCAAAATCGGAAAGATTCATCGGCGCGCGACAATTGCTTTCGGAGAAATGAAACGGCCCGTTTTGGATAACTCCGGATTCCAAATTGATTTGAGAGCCGAACGTCAGGAAACTTTTCTATCAAGCGGACGAACGCATGCATGCGCTTACCTACCACGACAACGGGTTTAAAAAGCATTCCTTTATTGATCATTTCCACAACGGTGATCAGTTCAACCATCGTGCCGGTGCCGCCATCCAAAACTAAAAAACCTTCGCCCAGCTCAATCAATTTGAAAAGCCGGTCCCGCCAGCGTTTTACTCGAATTTCTTTATCGATAAACGGATTTTTGAGAGACCCCTGAAACTCATCGGTTGTGACACCGATTGTCTTTGCGCCGGCGGCTTTTGCGCCTTTCGCCGAAGCCGCCATGGTCCCACCGTAACCGCCATTGGCAACCACAAAACCCGATTTTCCCAAAAGAAAACCTGCTCGGTATGCCAACTTCCACTCAGGCGAATTTTCCTTGACGATTCCGCTTCCGAATACGGTGATCTTGGGACGGTTCATATGGATTCCAGAAACCAGTTATCAGTAACCAGATTTATATTTAAATAGGTAGTTTGCGCCCGCACTTACTTTCATTAAAGTAAATAAATTATACCAATAGGAAGTCAGTACAGTGTGCAAACTTCAATTATATTTAAATAGGTAGTTTGCGCCCGCCTCAATAAAAACTTTGAGACTGGCGCACAAAACCATTTAAATTAATTTTATTGTTTCAAGGTAACGTGCGCCCGACGTGAATTGAACACGTAACCTTCAGCTCCGGAGGCTGACGCTCTATCCAATTGAGCTACGGGCGCGAATACCGTAAAGTTATCTAATGATTTCGCGCACTGTACTGACTTCCAAGTTTATATTATCTATTTTATCTAATGAAAGTAAGTGCGGGCGACAGCATTCACATTCATCCAAACCAATCATTCACCAAACGTTCTGCTTTATCAAGCAAACCGTCGCTTTCAACATCTGAAGAATCTCCCGGCGAAGCGGACAGCAATGGCACATTTTTCCCGCCGTAAAGTTTCTGAAGCTTGCTTCCGGGATAGTAAAACGCCAAAATTTCTTGATAACTCCTGCCAAGTTCCGCCTGCGCTTTCGAACCCCACTGACACATTCCGACACCGTGTCCCCAACCTTGCCCGCTGAATTCTGCTTTCTGATGCCGGGTAACGTCAACCGTTGCTTTCGTGCTGCGAATCAAATCCGGGCCGACAAACAGGCGAAAATCATTGGCATCAAGCGTGAGCGTTCCTTTTGTGTGTTCAATTATCACTTTTCGAGCGCGGCCCGAAGGATCGTAGTCGGAAAAAAGAATGGTTCTGATCGGACTGATCGTAAATCCGCGCGCCCGGATTTTTGCTTCAATTTTGTCAAGCGAAACACTCGATTCCCATCGGTCATATTTCGAACCTTTGCAATAGAGACAAATGGTTCCGTTTAACACCGGATTCGGCTGAATGCGCCAGACATAATCCGCCTGCGTGGTTTGACCTCCGCAATGCGCGTGAAAAAATGCCGGAAAAATTTGCTTCCGAAAAAGCAGCACTTCGCCGCGCGTGGCATCCACTGCCCGGTTTGTTTTCAATTTTTCTACCGACTTCCCAGCATAAACCTGACTCAAAACGTCTGATGTTAAAATATGCGTCTGCCCCGCCCGTTCCAAAATTTTAAAAATCGCGAAAGTCCGCGCCACCACTGCTTGCGCTTTCAGTGCTTCCATCCGCCATTTTTCGCTCACTTCCCACGGCAAGACACCCTTCAAATAATCTTCCATCTGAACTTCATTAATGACATTTAATTTTCCGGACGGTGTTTTCGTAATTTCAACATCTCCGTGAAACTGTTTGCCGTTGATATCAAAATATTGATTTTCCGTTGCCAATTTCAGATGAGACTGGTTGTAAACTGCCCGCCCGATTTGGATTCCACCTGCGGCCGGAACAATTTTCGCCGAAGAAAGCAAACTGCCCCGCTCTAAAATTTTAGAATCCGGAACGGATTCGACAGCATACGGAAACGGAATGGACAATGTTAACTGATCTTGATTTTGCAAGATTAAGATTTTGATATGCGGATTTTCCGCAAGTTGAGCAGGCAAAACAATGGACGAGCGGAGTAATTCCCTCTTCCCGGCTGGTGAAACAGAGCTTATTTCTTCAGGCTCCTGGGACAATTCTGATGCTTCCGGCATTGGGGTAAAGAGCGGAAAAAATAGCATCGCCGAAATTAAAAAGATGAAAAGGATAAAAAAGAATTTTGGTTTCATAATTCACAACTCGAGAGAAAGATTTTAACATACGCGAATCGGAAAGCGAAGAGAATCAAATAGAATGGGTTTGGCTAGACTCTGGCAATTAAGACGCCATGATGATGATCAAGCACGTCTTTCGTTTGCTGAAGCCGCAGGTCGTGAAGCGGGTAAGAACAAAGTGCAATGCAGGGCATTGTATCAATTTGAGATTGGCCGATACACTCGTATTCTTGCAAGAGATCCCACAAATGAGGTTGAAAACCGCTCGTATCTCCCGCAATCCGAATGGTTGAAAAACCGCGCCGGATGGTTTCTTCGATCATGCCGGTATATTTTTTGATCACTTCATTCCCGTCAAACGTTTCTCCGTCACCGTACCAATCAGAATGAGTGACGATCTCAAATCTTCTGCTTTGGATCAGGGATCCAATATTTGGAATGTCCGGCGTGAGCGCTTCGAACGCTCCTGCAACCGTCATAAAAGAAGGAATCGCCCAAAAGCAAAAATTCCCATGTCTGACGCCCGAATGCCAATAAGGCACGAGAACCTTTAACAAATCCTGAGGAGATTTGTAAAATTGGTAAAAATGCTTCCCGGGCGCAATGTCATGCAAGAGGTCAAAATTTTGGTCGTATGGTTTCATATCGTCGAATAAGTAATACGTTAAAACAGTAGCATCTAAAGTGGAAAAATTCAAATCCACTTTTTTAACAAGATAGATTGATCAACCAGGGTGAGCTCATGAAAAATAGGGAGAAACGTGCCGTTTCCCCCTATTTTTCAGCTTTGACGAATCTTATTTTATTGCAGAACTTGAGGCCAAGTGCGTTTTAAGTAAATCCCAAGTCTTACGGCCGCAGACACCGTCGGCTTTCATATTGTTGTCCTTCTGAAAAGCTCGGATGGCATCGCGCGTTTTGGGGCCAATTTTGCCGTCAACTTCACCATCATAATAACCTGCGGTTTTTAACGCCCGCTGAATGTCGGCTCCGGGCAACTCAAATCCGGATGGTGTTTTGTACATAGCCGAAGCGGTATAGCTCTCGGAAACAGCCGGAGCCAGTTGGGGTTTTTTGGGCGCAAACGCTTCCATAATTCCATGTTTCGATGATTGAGCTTGTACCTCAGTATCCAGGCGGGAAACTTCTGAAGCAAGTGTATTTACCTGTGATTGCAGCACGCCAATTTCACGATTGTGTTTTTTATTCGACACGCAGCCGGTCGCCAGCACAAGAATGCTTCCAATCAATAAAACGGTTCTGAAATTAATCTTCTGCATTTCATCTCTCCTTAAAAATACGGTTTCGATTTGGATATTTAAACTTAAGAAAAAACCGGTAATTTCAAGATATAATACAATAGCATTCTTCAAAGTCAACGAATTTTTCTGGCGACACGTTCAAAAGCGAGCCTATTAATCCCCGAATACGGACGTGCCGATACATAGTTGATATGATGGACATCCATTCTTTTGATTGGAAATCAGCCGCGCCGGTCATCTTAGCAATCGGTGCCGCATTTCGAATTTCTTGGTTTGTCAGACAGCAAAAATCATGGGAACTTCTCTTCCTGGGACTTTTTCTAACCATCGCCGCGAGCGTTAATCTCGCTCAAAAGAATGAATGGTTACATTTAAATCAAACCTTTGTCATTGGAACTGCGGCGCTTGCAATTTTGATGACGTTCGAACCGGAATTTCATTGGCTGATCGGAAACTTTGTTAGAAATTGTGATTCTCATAAAATCATCAAAGGAAAAATGCTCGATGAAATTTTAGCCGGCGCGCAAATTTTGGCACACACCAAAACCGGGGCTTTGATCGCATTCGAGCGGGATGATAATTTAACCAAACTTGCGCAAAGCGGAACGGCGATCAATTCCGACGTCAAGAAAGAACTCTTAACCGCGCTATTTTCAAAAGATTCCCTCACGCACGACGGCGGTGCGATTGTCCGAAACGGACGGATCGCTTATGTTTCTGTTATTTTTCCGATCACTTTCAATTTGGATATCGATAAAAATCTGGGAACAAGACACCGCGCCGCCATCGGGCTTACGGAACAAACAGACGCCGTTTGTTTGGTCGTATCTGAGGAAGAAGGAACGATTTCGCTTGCGAAGGACGGAGAAATCTTTTACAACTTAGATCAGAAAAATTTAAGAAAACATTTGTCGAAATGCCTCGCGCAAAAATCGAGCAAGCGCGTCTATCCATTTCACCGATTGCGGACATTTCGCCGCGTTGAAAGTTCTACCGCATTCCTCAGATTTTTAAAATCATTCCCGCTTCAAAGCTATGATCTCGTCTTTCTCATTTTCTATCTTTTACTCACTGCCAGCCTTTTCGCCGCACGCGGAATTTCAATGAATCAAGAATCTCTTCAACAATTTTTATCTGCTCACCCATTTTTATTGGAGCCCTGGTATTACCTTCCGTTTGCACTTGCCATGATTCACGTCATTTTTTTCTTGGTTCGTTCAGAAATGACATTTGATCAAATCAAAGCTGTTTTCACAAAAGAAACGGGTCTTCTTTTTATTCCGCTTCGCGCCGTCAAACGCCCCGCAGGTGAATGTGTTCGAGTGTATATCAAAAGAGAAAGCCAGAAAGCGCCGCTTTGGTCGCTTTTCTTAGAAGACAAACGCGGCAAAAAGATTAAACTCGACTCGGCGGGATCACCAAACGGACTTTTTAGAGACGCAAAGCAAATCCACGAATTCCTGAAAATCGAACTCGTCAATCAATCGTAAATTTTTTATGCGGCTTCGGCAATACGAAGTTCAGAGCGGATTTTCTCAGCAATATCACCAATCACGGAACGAAGCTCGCTCATTTTCTGATCGTCAAAGAAAATCACATTCGCCCACGGTTTTACAAGTTGGATGGGATCTGTTTTGGAGAGAAAAGCGTCGATTGAACGATTTCTTTTTCTGAGTTCTGATCTGGCCTGATCAAACGTTTTCACGAGAATGATTTCTTCTCCCGGTTTTAATTCCGAAAGAATGGGTTCCATTGCAAATTGATTGATCAAACTGGGAGCAACAACAGCAACCGTTCCATATAAATGCGCAATGACAAGCGCAAGTCCTGGCGTTCCGTCCACGAATGTAAATCCATTTCCGAGAAGTGCGGCTTTTTGGTTTTTTAAATTTGTATCTCGTGAAGCGCCCAAAATTAAAGATTCAATTTGGCCGGACCTTTCAACAATCACTGGAATGCTTTGAGTCACCGGCAATTGAAGATTGGTTTTTGTTTCAGGAGCAATTGGATTTAAAAAAGATGCAGCGAACAAAATCGAGTTGGCAAGCAAAGAATTTCGTCTTAGCTCAGAACGGAATCCATTCAAACGAATCTTGAGCGGTTCGGCTTCTTGAATGGTTTTCCGGATCAAATCAGAGGTTCTTTGGATTAGTTCCCTTCCTTCCGTTGAATCAACTTTGAGACGATATATCTTCTTTAAGTGCGGGACGAGTTGTGTCCAAAGGTCAGGAGAACGTGAAGTGTCCCAAGGGTTTTCATAACGGCCAAGCCAAATGGGCGCTTGCTCTCCTTTTAAAGCGGGAAGCAAATCATATTCATCCGCAATCTTTTCCAGTTCGGTTTTAAAGGTTTCCCAAAGATGAACGGCTTCCGGAAGATAAGACAGTTTGTGATCTTTCTTTAACTTCTCCTGGAGAAGAAGAGAAAGCGTTTGAACGGCTTGAAAGGTTGGTTTGAAAATTAAGGTTTCCACCTCGTCATTCGTAAAGCTTGAATCTTCCGCAAGAGACGGCACAAGCGTTCCAAGAAAATCCGTCCTTTCATTTTCATGTTCATGCCACGGAAGTTTGCCTCTTTCTTCAAGGCGGTCTAAAACATATCCTCCTGAAATAAGCATGGAGCCTTGCTCTTCCATCAGGGTTTTCAAGTGATCCGGATAACTGACTTCATACAAACGGCTTAACAAAAGTGCATATTCAATGTATTTGGCTTCTTCTGTGAGATTTCCTTCAACGGTGAATTGAAATTCAATGCGTGTGTGTATGCGGTCAATTAAAGGAAGAAGATGGTGAATGAGGCGCATCATGAGTTCCGGAGAACGCGCCGGAGGGAATTTAATTTCAAAGCCAAGGTCATGTTCCAGAATACCGCCGTCTCTTACGGAAAAACCAAAGAATTCAAGTTTCTCTTTTACTTTTTCCTTCCAAGTGTTCACCATTTCTTTTGAGACAGATGCTTCCGGTTGAATGTGAAGCTTTCCTCCTAAGGTGGGAAATCGGGCATAAGTTTCCTCTTGTTTGATCCAATATTTGAGAAACGGAGCCCATGCTTTTTTTATCTCATCAAAAGTGAAGACATTGGGCAGATCTTCTCTCTTGCTTTGTTCAATCAGAAAAAGACTGAGAAGAGCGGGATAACGGGCATTTCTTCTGCCGGATTCTAAAAGCAGTTTCATCATCAAAGCTTCTTCGATGAAACGGAAGGTTGTGAGGGAAATACGGCCTTCCTTAAAAGGATTTGGAATTTGTGATTGACGTGTGATCGTGTTTGCAAGACCAGCATCACTTCCAATCTCATAAAGTGCATCTACAAATCCATAAGGACTTGTTTTAAACCCGGCTCTTAAAGTGTCAATACCAAGAGATTCTCGCTTTGAGAGTGCTTGAAAGAGAGTTTGAAAGTTTGGAATTTGTTGAATGGTGTTGAGTGCAAATGCAAATCCATCGGGATTTTGTTTAAACCCGGCTCTTAAAGTGTCAATACCAAGAGATTCTCGCTTTGAGAGTGCTTGAAAGTTTGGAGTTTGTTGAATGGTGTTGAGTGCAAATGCAAATCCACCAGGATTTGTTTTAAACCTGGACCTTAACGCATCAAGCCCGAGAGATTCTTGCTTTGAGAGTGCTTGAAAGAGAGTTTGAAAGTTTGGAATTTGTTGAATGGTTTTGAGTGCATCTGCAAATCCATCGGGATTTTGTTTAAACCCGGCTCTTAAAGTGTCAATACCAAGAGATTCTCGCTTTGAGAGTGCTTGAAAGAGAGTTTGAAAGTTTGAAATTTGTTGAATGGCTTGAAGTACTCTTGCAAATCCACCAGGATTTGTTTTAAACCCAGACCTTAACGTGTCAAGCCCGAGAGATTCCGGTTTTGAGAGTTCAAGGAAGAGAGTTTTATTTTGTTGAATG
>OBEQ010371628.1_pt1 | contig 23335 bp, 22 predicted proteins | sample 1670901 | NCBI WGS metagenome assembly OBEQ01 (sample SAMEA104232315, study PRJEB22302) | groundwater metagenome | biome: forest; feature: aquifer; material: groundwater | place: USA | collected 2011-08-07 | depth 5.4 m
TAAATCTTTTTCAAATTCCACTAATGCTTTTAGCTCGGAAGATTTGGCAATTTATTTCGGGTTTTCTTCCGAACTGCAATCTTTAGTAAACAAAAACCCCAATCAAAACTTTTTGGCTGCGCCGATGCCGCAGTTTAAGGGAGTGACTTCGAACAAGCTGACCGGCGCTCGTGTCACAGGTCTTGCTATTTCAGCTTTTTCTAAAAATTTCAATACGGCTTTTACTGCGGCCAGTCTTATGGCTAGTGGAGACTTTGCCTCCAAGTTCGCCAATGCCTTAGCTATTCCGCCTGCCCGCCGGGATTTGCTTAGGCTAAAACCTTTAGACGCTTATTCTCCGATTTTTTATGATTCCGCATTATATGCAAAAAGCTGGCTGGACCCTTCGCCTTCCAACAGTGATGATATTTTCCGCACGATGGTGGACGGAGTGCTTTCAAACAATATGACAGCAAGAGATGCCGTCAATGACGCCAGTTCCAAGTTGGATATTTTATTATTAAAATGATTTATAATTAAGACAATGAATACGACACTAAAATTTTTCCGTCCAAGGCGGACCAGCCTAGGTCTGATAATTTCCCTCTTAGTATTTCTAGTACTCATTATGCCGGTTTTATCTTTTGCTGCAGGATTAGTTCCTTGTGACGGTACACCGGCGAATCCTTGCGGGTTTAACCAATTTATTGCGCTCATAAACAACGTTATCAAATACATTCTATTATTAGTCATACCTATCTGCGCCATAATGTTCGCATATGCCGGCTTTCTTCTGGTGACCTCAGGAGGGGAAGCCAGTGCTAGGACAAAGGCTAAAAGTATTTTCACCAATGCTTTGATTGGCCTTGTTATTGCTTTTGCCGCTTGGCTAATCATTAAACTTATATTAACGATTTTAGGATACAAATATACTAAAATGTTTTTTAAATAATTGTATGATATAATATATCTATGAAATTTATCAAGAAGAATTTGCATAAACTTATTTTGGTAACATATGCGTTTTTTACACCCCTTTTTATACTTTATGCAGATACAGTTACACTTGATAACCCAATTCCAAAAGTAACCTCAATACCTAGTTTAATCCAAACTCTTTTAACCGGCGCAATCAAAATCGGCATACCGGTCATAGCGCTCGCTATCGTGTATTGCGGTTTTCTTTTTGTAGCGGCAAGAGGGAATTCGGAAAAGTTAACCAAAGCCAAAGATGCGCTTCTTTATACTTGTATCGGCGGGGCAATACTCTTGGGGTCGTGGGCTATTGCTACGATGATTTCAGCTACTGTTAAGGGGCTTGGCTAATTTTTTGGCAGTTAATTATTTGTAATTATTTAGAATCATTTATTTTTTATGTGCAATCTTGCCAGTAATACAATAGGGTCTTTGTTCAATCTGGTAACCTGCAATATCAGCAAGTTTGGCATTCCGCTCATTTTTGCTTTAGCCTTGGTTTCATTTATCTGGGGGGTGGTGCAGTTTTTCATTATTAATGCCGATGAAGAAGCAAAAAGAGAACAGGGAAAACAATTTATGATTTGGGGAATTGTCGCCTTGACGGTGATGCTTTCCGTATGGGGTTTGGTTAGAATTTTAGGAAATACTTTCGGTATTAATACGAGCGTCATTCCGTGCACAAGTACTGGAAGTGCTAAATGCCCTGGAGGAGCTATTGATACAGGTGGTGGAGAAAGTGGTGGTGGTTCTGGTGGAGGCGTAGATCCTTGTGCTTCCTATACCGGTACTCCATATAATCCCCAATGTGAACATTAGAATTTAGCTTAATTTTATATCATGTGCCCTCTTATAATAGCTGATGCAAAAATAGGAACTTTGGTAAGCCATGTGACTTGCATTCTTATACGTTCCATCGTACCGGTAATTTTTGCCATAGCCATAGTTGTTTTCGTATGGGGGGTAATACAGTTTTTTATTATCGGTGCAGACGAGGAAGCCAAAAGAGAAAAGGGCAAACAGTTTATAGTTTGGGGTCTTGTTGCCTTAGCGGTTATGTCTTCTGTCTTGGGGCTTGTCAGGATTTTAGGCAATACCTTCGGTATTGTTCCGGGTGTAAGTCCTTCTAGCTTCGGAGGCGGAGGCGGTGGAGGAGGTCCAGTTGACACCCCTATTGAAATACCATGTGTTCCTGGCACCTGCCCTCCACCAGGCAACCTTCCATCTTAATAATACACAGCCCTGTTTGCTTTTCTTTATTAGGTTGTTGTGGTAAAATATGAGTATTATTTGTTATTAATAAATAGGTCGCGAAATTATTATTAGTTTCCGCTAAGCGCGGATCAGCCTGTGGCTGAAAAAGTTAAATTATTATGAAAAAGAAATTGATTATGTTGTCGGGTTTTGTTTTAGGCTTGGCTCCTGTCGTTGCTTTGGCGCAACAGGCTACCGGTCAGGGTAATGGTGTATGTGGCAGTAGTGGTACTGTTCAGGCAATACCGGACTTAATATGTAAAATAGGTCAGATTTTGAACAGTATTATACCGGTTTTGGTTGCTTTGGGAATAGTTTATTTCGTATGGGGAGTCATTACTTACGTTATCGCCAGTGACGAAGAAGCAAAGAAAACAGGAAGAGACAGAATAATCTACGGTATCATAGGCTTGGCTGTAATTATAGCTGTATGGGGACTTGTACACATTTTAGTGCAGACTTTCGTGCCTACCGGAAACAATTCAAGTATTCAGTACCCGACAGTGCCTCTAGGCCAATAATAAATTAAGTACATAAAGACCAAATGCTTGATTTTTTCTCTGCCAAAATAGCGTATGCCGCTGCCAGTGTGACTGTGGATACTTTTGTGCACAATGTTGACCGGCTTATCGTAAACCCACTCATAACGATGCTTTTTGCCTTTGCGGTTATATTTTTTCTTTATGGCGTATTTGAATTTCTCTTAAATCAAGACAATGAAGAAAAAAGAACAGCCGGCAAGAGTCATATGATTTGGGGGATTGTAGGAATTACAATAATGATGGGAGTTTGGGTTATTCTTGGCATTATACTTAATACTTTCAGCATAACCGGAATAACCCCTAAGACGGGTGAAGTACATTTGAGTCCTTAAATTTCAATAAAACCAAAAAATCAACCCTTTGCGAGGCTGACTTTTCTTAAAATTTAGCAGATTTTAATTACTTATTTTGGGGTTATTTGTACTTCGATGGCGTTTCGTTATATCTAGCGGTACCACCAAATATTTTTCTCACGATTATCACTATCAACAGAATAATTATTGCGAATATTACCCATTGAATAATTCCTGAAGGCAGAAAGCCATTTGACCCGAAGATAGCATTGGACGCGAGGGAACTATAGTTTTGGTTTGGGTTTCCGTTCACGCTGTTTCCATAATCTGTTTGTCCGTTGTTTGAGTAATTGTTGTTGGTGTTGTTGCCGTTTGTATTGTAGGAGTTAGAATTATAATTATTATTTGTATTGGTATTGTAAGCTGAACCGTTTGTCTTGAAAGAAACTGCATTAGAGTATCCTCCACCCGGCGCCCCGTTGTAAACAGTTATGAAAGCTGGGTCGGCGCCGTACAAATCATTTCCGCCAAGGTTTACCAATAAATGAGAATTGTCTATAAAAGTTGTATTACGATTTGAACCGTTGAATCTCACAATTGAACCCGGAATGAATCCATTTCCATAGATAGTTATAGTTCTAGTGTTTACGTTTCCATTATTGGAGTTTGGACTTATCGAATTAATGTATGGACTCGGGTTTGTCGAGGTGATAGGCAAGTCTGAATAGTTACCATTGTTTTGGTATTGATTGTATTGATATTGGGCACTTGCTTTTGCAGGTACGATTACTACTGCTAAGAGCAAAATAGCCAATAATCCTAAGCCGAAAACTATCGATTTGTTGTTTGTATTCTTCATATGGATGCAGTATAGCATATCCAAATATAAAAGTCAAGCATACCAATCAATCTAGGTAAAAAGCTTGTTATTTAATGAGTTTTTACTTATAATAGCTTTTGTTGTATGGATTTGCCCGAGTGGCGGAACTGGTATACGCGCACGACTTAAAATCGTGTCTCGCAAGGGATGTGGGTTCGATTCCCACCTCGGGCACTGGGAAGTTTTTTAAAAATAAAATATATATGCGCCCATAACTCAGCTGGTAGAGTAGCTCCCTCTTAAGGAGAATGTCCCAGGTTCGATCCCTGGTGGGCGCACATTGCCGGGATGGCGGAATTGGTATACGCGCTAGTCTTAGGAACTAGTGGGGCAACCCTTGGGAGTTCGAGTCTCCCTCCCGGCACAGTTGGCCTGGTAGCCAAGTAGTAAGGCATTCCTCTGCAAAAGGAATATACGTGGGTGCGATTCCCACCCAGGCCTCCAAAATCAAACTTTTAGGATTTTTCTCTAAGCAGTTCGTCAATTTTCTGCCTGTTTTTTTCACCTTCGTCGATGACGATATCAATAAACGGAATGATTTTTATCGGCATATTTTTTTTCAAAAATTCCCGCAAATCTTTACGTCTTCTTTTTACAAACTCCAAGGCAAGTTTTTCTTTAGTTATAGGAAGCACAGTGATGCATATAGTTGCCCATTTCATATCAGGAGAACAAGTGGCGGAAGTAACGGTGATAAGCGAAGTTCTGTTATTCTCACGCCCGAGAAATTGAGCAGCCAATTCTTTTATTTGATTTGCAATTCTTGTGTTTCTTTCCATTTCTTTGAGTCATCCCAGTACTAAAATTTTAGGTTTTTATTTATAATGGTCACAGTTGTAATCAAAAATTTACTACGGGACAGGTTTATTTTTGTTCAATTGAGAACAATTCAATTGTGTCGCCCTCGGCAATTTCTATTTTTGATTCAATCATCATGCCGAATTCGGCTCCCTCGGACACGGTGCTTGTTTTAACTTTACTTTTTTCCAAGTTCACGACTTTTCCTCGTCCTATTTCAAATTCTCGGCGTATTATTTTTACAATCCCATTTAAGCTGATATATCCTTCCAGCACTTTACCTCCCACTATCTGCCGCTCCTTGGTGCGGCTGAAAGCTCTTATGATTTTAGCTCTGCCTATGGTCAGATTTGTTTCGACTCTGGGACGTCTTTTTTCCATTTCCACTTCCAACCACTCGGTCATTTTGTAAATAATATCGAAGAAAGAAATAGTTATGCCTCGTGTTTGCGCTACCTCGACTGCGCTTTTGTCGGACTTCACATTAAATCCGATAATTATTGCATCTGTAGCACCGGAGATAGTCTTTATGTCCGATTCAGAAATTGGTCCTACACCTTTTGCTATAATTTTGAACTCCGCTCCCTGAATTTCCGCACTGCCTTTTATTTTTGCTACTTCTTTTTCAATAGCTTCGAGAGTTCCGGAGACATCAGCTTTTATAATTAGGGGAATTATCTTTTTGTCATTTTCGATAGCGGGCGCAACTACTTCTTTTTTTAAATTATTGTTTTGCCAAGTTCGCGCGTATTCCAGCGCATCTTTTTTGTTTTCAAATGATACAAATTCTGCTCCCACTTTCGGCATTTTATCAAAACCAAAAATACGCACCGGAGAGGAGAGATGAGCTTCCTCTATTGCTACTCCTTTAAAATTTTCTATCAGGCGAGTGGAACACAGGCTGTCTTCCGCTACTACTGTCATCCCTTTTTTAAGGTGGCCTTCTTTGATTAGTAGAGTCGCTTGTATGCCACGCTTGGAATCAAGATTTGCTTCTATTACAAAGCCGGAAGCATTTCCGTCTGTTTTACCGGTGAAATTTTCCATTTCAGCCAGAAGTAAAATCAAAGATAGTAAACTGTCTACACCGGTGCCAACTTTAGCCGAAATTTCCACGTATGGTATTTTACCTCCGTAATTTTCCAGGTAAATTTCGTGCTCCGCCAATTCCATTTTTGTTTTCTCAACGTTGGCGCCAGGCTTGTCTATTTTATTTATTGCCACGATGCATGGGAGCTTCATTTCAACGATTGTTTTCCAAGCCTCTATCGTTTGCGGCTTTACGCCATCTTCAGCGGAAACTATCAAAATGGCGATATCGGCGACCATAGCTCCACGCTCACGCATTTTAGAAAAGGCTTCGTGCCCCGGAGTATCCAGAAAAGTTATTTTCCCCGACGCTTGCGGTCGGGGTCCCGACCCAGATTTATCTGGCGTCGGGATTTCAACTTCGTAAGCGGAAATCGTTTGCGTTATTCCTCCTGTTTCACTGTCGACAACATTTGTTTTCCTGATGTAGTCCAGAAGTGTGGATTTACCATGGTCAATATGACCCATCACCACCACTACCGGCGGCCTTTCTGTTATATTTTGTTTTCGGTTGTTTTCGCTCATACATATTTTTATACTCCAGCTTTTTTCAACACCTCTCTTTCTTCAGCCGTCAGCTCGTATTCTGATTTTTTATTTTTTATAGGCTTTGCAAATATACTCATTCGTTCACGGGAATATAAACTTGAAACCACTACTCCGTCACCATCTTCATTTAACATACCGATTGCGAAACTTTGATTTCCGCCTTGGTCGGGGAAAGGGTTGAAACGTATAGTCTCAAGTCCGCGGATACTTTTTCGCAGCTTGCCATTTATTATCGTTAATTCTTTTTCCGCATCTTCCTTTGCTTTTTTTAGTCGAGCAATATCTTTTTCAAGCCCAATTATATTATCCTCTAAATTTTTTCCGGTTTTACCCACAAAAAATCTTTTTAGTCGCTTCTCTGTGGTCACAGCCCAAAAAGCTCCGACGATGATTGCGATTCCAATTAAAACAAAAAAAGCCAAAATAAAAACACTGTCGAGCTTTATATTCATACATTTTCAATATATACTACTTTTATGCCCAAATCAACTGACAACTCAAATAAAAAACTAAGGAAAGTATACTTGGATTACGCATCCAGTGCTCTTTCGCATTCCGCGAATCCCGGAGCGATGCATGAGCTGGGGTTAAAAGAAAAAAATAAGTTAGAAAAGGCTAGGACAAAAGTTGCAAAAATTCTGAGCGCGCATAGTGATGAAATAATTTTCACATCAGGAGCTACGGAAAGCAATAATCTGGCTATTTTGGGCTTAGTTGCCGGTTTTCAGCATGATTCCAAGTTGCCCCATATCATAACGATAAACATTGAGCACGCATCTATACTGGAAGTTTGCCGACATTTGGAAAGAACAGAACAAGCGACTGTCGCTTATGTAGAGGTAGAGCCAAATGGAATAGTTGACCCAAAAAAAATTAAAAAAGCTTTGACAAAAAATACTGTGCTTGTTTCTGTAATGTATGCGAACAATGAGATAGGAACAGTACAACCTATAAAAGAGGTTGCAAAAGAGATTCGGCATTATAATAAAATGAACAAAAGAACTAATCAGCAAAAAATATTTTTTCATACAGATGCTACACAGGCTGTAAATTATTTATCTATAAGCAGTCAACATCTCGGCATTGATCTTATGTCTTTTAATAGCGCTAAAATTTACGGACCAAAAGGAGTCGGTGTTTTATATATTAAAAAAGGTACACCAGTGAGTAGTATTATGTTTGGCGGAGAGCAGGAGAGGGGACTGCGGCCTGGAACCGAAAATGTAGCCGGAGCTATGGCGCTGGCGGAAGCCTTAGAAATTACGGAGAAGATAAAAAATAAAGAAGTTCTACGTTTAACTAAACTGCGTGATTATTTTGTTAAAAAATTATCAAAAATTCCTTTTGACATTAAGTTTAATGGCGACTTAAAAAACAGATTGCCAAATAATATCAACATCACGATACCAAAAATTCCCAGTGACCTTTTAGTAATTGAGTTGTCAGCGCACGAAGTAATGGCTTCCGCCAAAAGCGCCTGCAAGTCCGGCGATGGCAAAGTCTCACATGTAATAACAGCCATTAATAAAAATATAAAAGAGACGGACGGCTCATTGCGTTTTTCATTAGGCAGGGATACTACTAGGTCTGATATAGACTATGCTGTGCAAGCTTTATCAAAAATTTTGACAAAATTAAAAAAGTGGTATAATTAAGACATGGATATCAAAGATTTAAATAAAGCACAACTTATAATGCTGGCAGTGCTTTTGTCTTTTATCACTTCCATTGCCACCGGCATAACCACGGTAACTTTGATGCAACAAGCGCCGTCATCGGTGATTGTGCCCCTTACCCAGATTGTCAGACAGACTGTTGAGAAAATCGTGCCGGCGAAAATAAACAATACCCAAGTTTTGTCCGAAGATCAAAAAAAATTATTGGAAGATTTAAAGGCAATCAAGCCTCTTACCGTAAATTTGTTTTTGAAAGGAGAGACAGCTGATAAAGATAAAATTCTGGGCACTGGTTTGTTTTTAGGCGATAATAAGGTAGTGATAGCATCTCTTATTCCGGTACCGAAAGAAGGTGAAATTTATATAGTAAAGTCTGTTTTAGGTGAACAAAAAGTATTAACAGTAACCCAAGAAAAAGATTTTACTATTATTGAATTGGTTAAAACCGATACCACACCCGCGCCTGTTCCAAGTACTGACACTACTACACCACCGGCCCCAAAGATACCAGTGACACCAATAGCACAATAACTTGACAGCTAGTGTACAATTAAACATATGCCCCCATTACATAAATTTACAACCAAATCAAAAGATGCCATTAAAAAAGCGCATGAACTGGCCATAGAGCGTGGAGTAAACCACGTTTCTTCACTTCATCTACTTGCGGCGCTTTTGCTTCAAGAGGAATCCATGGTAAATTCTATTCTGGATAAATTGGAAGTCGATACGATGCTTCTGACTGATTCCGTTTTGGAATTAATTGAATTACCGGAATCCCAATCTACTCTTTCACCGGCTTATCAGATATACCTCAATCCTGACTTGGCGCAAGTTATAGAGCATTCTGCTAAATTGGCTGAATATATGAAAGATGACTTTGTTTCAACTGAGCACTTGTTTATTGCTATTCTGGAAGTAGCCAGCGAAGCGCGCGAGACTTTGTCTAGGTTTAGAATAAGCAAAGACTCAGTCATGAAAGTATTGGAACAACTTCGCAGCCAAAATATTACTGATATCGGAGAGCCTAAAAAATTTAAATTAATTTTAAAATATACCCGCAATCTTACTAAACTGGCCAAGGAAGACAAACTCGACCCGGTCATTGGTCGCGACAATGAAATAATGCGTATTATGCAAATTCTTTCGAGGAGAACAAAAAACAATCCGATTTTAATCGGGGAGGCCGGTACGGGAAAAACAGCCGTCGTGGAAGGTCTGGCGGAACGTATTGTAAAGGCTAATGTTCCGGAGTCGCTGAAAGACAAAGAACTCGTATCGCTGGATTTGGGGCTTCTGGTTGCCGGTACAAAATATCGCGGAGAGTTTGAGGAAAGATTAAAAGGCATTATGAAAGAAATTGAACGGTCAGACGGAAAAGTTATTTTGTTTATTGACGAGATTCATACTATCGTCGGCGCTGGTGGAGCGGAAGGTACGATGGACGCTTCAAATATGCTCAAGCCGGCGCTTTCTCGTGGAGAACTTCGTGCCATCGGTGCTACCACACTAAAAGAATACCAAAAACATATTGAAAAAGATCCGGCTCTTGCCCGCCGTTTTCAGCCGGTTTATATTGACGAGCCTAGTGTAGAAGATGCTATCACCATACTTCGTGGTCTTAAAGAAAAATACGAACTCTTCCACGGAGTTCGTATTACTGACGATGCCATAATTTCCGCGGTAAATCTTTCTGCCAGATACATCACCAACAGATTTTTGCCCGACAAAGCAGTGGACTTGATTGACGAAGCGTCTTCTTCGCTAAAGATAATGTTGGAAAATAAACCACCGGTTTTGGAAGATGCGCACAGAAAAATAATGCGTTTGGAAATTGAAAAAGAAGCGCTGAAAAAAGAAATTTCTGTTTTAACAGCCGAAAAGACCAAAGATAACAAAAACAAGGAAAAAGAAATAAAAGACCGAGTGAAGGAAGTCGATAAAGAGATAGGTAATTTGTATGAAAAGACAAAGGAGTTGGAGCTGAAGTGGACCAACGAGAAAGCAATTGTCACCGAAATTCGCTCAATCAAAAAAGAACTGGAAACTATTCGTCTGGAAGCCGAAGATGCGGAAATGAAATCAGACTTATCGCGTGCCGCAGAAATACGCTATGGCAAAATTCCCGCTCTCAAGAAAGAATTGGAAATAAAACTTATAAGACTTAAGAAACTGCAGAAATCAAGAAGAATTCTAAAAGAAGAGATAACTACCGAAGATATAGCCGAGGTAGTAGCTCGTTGGACAGGAATACCACTAACTAAAATGCTTGAGGAAGAACGCGAAAAGCTTGAGAAGATGGAGGCAGAACTCAAGAAGCGCATTATCGGTCAAGATGAGGCTATCAGCAGGGTTGCAGATGTCATACGGCGTTCTCGTGCCGGCATAGGAGACCCAAATAGACCTATAGGCTCTTTCATATTTTTGGGTCCGACGGGAGTCGGCAAGACAGAACTTACCAAAGCTCTGGGGCAGTTTATGTTCAACGATGACAAAGCTATCATTCGCGTGGACATGTCCGAATATATGGAACGTCATTCAATATCGAAGTTGATTGGTTCGCCACCGGGCTATGTAGGTTATGACGAAGCCGGACAACTTACTGAAGCTGTCCGTCACAGGCCTTACGCGGTTATACTTTTTGACGAAATCGAAAAGGCGCATCCGGAAGTTTTCAATATGCTTCTTTCTGTTATCGACGAAGGCAGGTTGACCGACGGCAAAGGCAGGACGGTGAATTTCAAGAACACTATTATTATTCTCACGAGCAATATCGGTTCGCAGTTTGTGGAAAAAATGGAATCAATCGGATTTTCCAATAATTCCAAGAAAGATGATTACAGCAATATGAAAGAAAAAGTCATGGAAGCGCTAAAAGACAACTTTCGTCCGGAATTTTTGAATCGACTCGATGAGACTATTGTTTTTGACATTCTCTCCGAGAAAGCAATCAAAGAAATAGTCAATCTCCGAATACAAGTAGTCAAAGACCGCTTGACCGGCAAAGGAATTGATTTTGAGATTACCGAGGACGCTTTGTCTTACTTGGCAAAAGAAGGCTACAACCCTCATTATGGCGCACGACCACTAAATCGCTTGATTCAAAATAAAATTTTGAACCCTGTTGCCTCGTTTATCATTTCAAATGGCGTGAAGAAAGGGGACACTGTCAACGTTTCCATTAAAGATAATGAACTTCTCATTGAAACCAGGAGAGGCCACGCCGGAGGACGGGCAAGCAAGATAAAAAGTCCGATTCAGGTGCGCCCCCGCTCTTCAGTTTAAGCTTATCTGTGGATAACTTTTACTAGTGTTCTAGAAATGTTGTATAATTATAAGTGTTCTATGCACCCGCCCAGGCGAGCGAAGCGGGATGGATTTTTAAAGAGAAATAAATATTCTTATGTGTGAGGTTTGGTCGATTTAAATTTAAAAACTAAAAAAATTATAGAAAGTAATATGAATAAAAATATGTGGGTGACAGTAATTGTCATTTTGGTAGTCGTTTTTGCATTTAGTTTTTGGTATTCCGGCAAAAAATATAATCAAGGTTATCAGGCAGCCATCGCTGATATTAAAGCCCAGCAAGAAGAATTGGCTAAACAAGCAACCAAAGCGGCCGTTGATCAGGCCAATCCTTTCAAGGTGCAGAATCCTTTACAGGGAGTTCAAGCTAATCCTTTCGAAAAGGCTAAGAAAACTTTAAATCCGTTTAATTAAAATTAATAAAATATAACCGTATGAACTTAATTAAAAGAGTAAGTCTGTCGGGGATAGCAATGGGGCTGGTATTATCATCGTTGCTTTTGTTTGGTGTCGTCTTGGCGCAAAATGATACAACTTCAAAAACAACTACTGCTCCCTCTGATATATCACCAAAACTAATTCCTCTAGCGCAGGAATTAAATTGTAAAACTAAAACAGAGTGCGCTCAAAAATTTGATGCCAATTTTGAACAAGGCATAACTTTGGCTCAAAAATACGATATCTACACTAAGGCACAAAGTAACGCGGCGGAAACTTTCAAAACAGAAGTTTTAGAACAATTGCGCAATGTCAGTCAAGATAATTTTGAGCAAAAAATCTTAGAGTTGGCTAATAAAATTTTAAAAGATAAACCAACTTTAGCGGGGACGCTGGGTGTTACTCTGCAAACAGTTACTACTGCGGAGACAATTGTAAAAACAAAAGTTGTAGATGCTCAAAAAAGAGTTGATTTGGAACAGGCTTTACTCTCTGGAGAATATACGGGCTTGGGCAAAGTCAGCGTTGAGCAAGCTGGGCAAATTTGTCTAAAATCCGGCTCTGAGTCTATTGCCGACTGCGATAAAATTGCGGCGAGATTTTTCGGACCTGAGGGTGTGAATACTCTAAAAGAAGCCAGAGCGCAAACAGCTCAAGCCAAAGATTATTATGCCAACAGCCTTGATAAGATGCAGCTCACAACTCCGAATGGACAAACATTAATTGGCAAAGACGCGATTAAAAACGCCTGCAATCAAGCCTTTGATACCAAAAATCTTGAGTTAGCGCGTGCCTGCGGAGACTTTGCCGTCAAAAATGGTTATACGACTCCAGAAGAAGCCAAAAATGGATTAAAACTTCTAGAAACTTTTTCGCAAAACGCACAAGGAATAAATTTCAATGACTGTAGCATCAACCCAGAATCCTGCAAACAGTTCTTACCCGATGAATTCCGTTCCCAATTCGATTCACAGTCTAAAATCTTCAAAGTGATGTCCGATTCTATAGGTTTTGATCCTTCACGCTGTGCAAACACTTCTGATTCTGATATTGGCAAGCGATGTTTAGAAGGAGCTAGAAATGCGCTAAGTCAGGTTGAAGAAATTGCCAAAAATTCTCCCGAAGCGCGAAAAATTGTTGATGAAATAAAACGTCATATTACTGAAGAAGGACAAAGGAGCCAGAGATTAGATGCGTTTAATAACCAAGATTCAAATAGAGGAGGATTCTCTGGTCCCGGAGGATGTAAAGGACCCGAAGAGTGTTTCAAATATTGTAGCCAACCGACAAATTCGGCTGAATGTATATCTTTCGGAACTAAAAACCAGATTTTTGACCAAAATACGGCTGTTCAAAAATTTAATGCGGTCAATGACATACTCAATTCTCCAGATCGTAAGCAATTTGGACAACCACCACCGGGATTCAACAATCAATTCGGACAACAGCCACAGTCGGGTTTTAACCAATACCCTTCTCCATCACAGCAACCAGCTGGCCCAAGCCCAGAATGTTTTGCGGCTATCAGCAGTGGTGATTTTGTTAAAGCTAAAACGGCCTGTTTTTCTTCAACCACGAATTATCCTAAACCAATAGCCGAGCCCTATCCCCTCTGTCCAAGAATTATGGCATCACAATGCCCAGAAGGCCAAATGCGACAAGTGGCCACCGACGCAAATAATTGCCCGACTTACGGTGCTTGTGTTGCAATAGAAAATTACAAACCAATTGATACTAACCCAAAACCTTGCCCTTTCGGCCAATACTGGGATGGCAAATCCTGTGTCACGAATCCCACTACTATAAATCCGGCGACCGGTTGCGCCCAAGCTGGTGGTACCTGGAATGCTTCGACTAATTTCTGCCAAATGTCGACAACTAATAATTGCGCTTCTGGCCAGTGGTGGGATCCAGTCACAAAGAGCTGTAAATCTTCTCCAGTTCAAACGGTGGGCTCCTGCAACTTTGCCACCCAATATTGGAAACCTTCTACCAGCCAATGTATGCCTCGAATAAACTGTTCTGACACAACTAATTCTGAATATAATTCTATGGAATGCCAAGGTGTGCGTAGTATGACTGGACCCGTAGGAGCCAGTTGTGGAAGCCTAACTACCCAAACTACTTGTCAGGCGAGCCCCGGTTGCGGTTGGGCCAATGGTGCCTGCGGAGGAAACACTAATCCTTATCCAACAACGGGCGGTACTTGTCCAACGGGGTATCACTTTCATGCCGAAAGTGGTGGATTCTGCATAAACAGTCAGGAAAATTACTCTGGCACTTGCTACAATGCCGCCGGCACATCGACGATTACCTGTCCACAAAATACCTACCCGGGTTCTTCATGTCCATCTGGTCAATACTGGTATACCCCGCCAGGAGGCGGAGCAGGATCTTGTCAAAGCATGAGCACTGCTTGCGTCCAAGCTGGTGGTACTTGGAATGCAGGAACCAACTTTTGTCAAATGCCCACTTGTCCATCTGGACAATACTGGTATACGCCGCCCTCTGGAGGCACCGGATCTTGTGTTTCTAATACTTCTAGCGCTTGTCCATCAGGGCAATATTGGAACGGTACAGCATGTGTTTCAAATTCTACAATGATGGATCCATCGGCTGGTTGCGCCCAAGCTGGTGGTACCTGGAATGCAGGAACGCATTTCTGCCAAATGCCGACGACTAGTGGCACTTCTTGCCCTTCTGGTCAATACTGGAATGGTACAGCTTGTCAAAGTAATACAACTCCACCATCCGCTAGTTCTTCTTGTTCATCTGGTCAATACTGGAATGGTACAAGTTGTGTGACAGCTCCTAACCCTCCACCAGGTGGTGGTTCTGATCCGGCAGCTATGTGTGCTCAAGCAGGTGGTTCATGGAATGGTAGCACCTGTGTTATGCCAAGTTCTCCACCTCCACCTCCACCTCCATCGGCTGTAGTTCTGTGTTCGCAAATGGGTGGTAGTTGGACTGGTGCGGCCTGCAACTTGGCGGAAAATATATCTAACCAAAAAGCCTACTACGACTATTTCCAAAAAAAATCTGACTCATTGTTAGCTCAAATTATCAGAGCTTTCTCTAATTTGTTTAGATAAACTTAAAACCGAATAAACCACAAAAATTCCGTCTAAGCGGAATTTTTGTGTGCCCTTAAGACCAAAGATGCAAAAAAGATTTTTTTGTGGTATTTTGTAATTGTTTCTCCACAATGCGCCGGTGGTAGAGCGGTCAAATACTAGGGACTGTAAATCCCTCGCCTTCGGGCTACGTAGGTTCGAATCCTACCCGGCGCACAATATTTAAGCTTAATATTTTCAAGCATTATTTTTGCAAGTGTGCTAGACGTTGGAATTTTTTTTGGGTTAATTTAATCATTTCTTCTCCGTATTAAAGTCAACACCTTTGCATCACTTTGATTGAATTCTAAGCATTTGGGCTGGCGTTTTGAATTTAATTCCCATGTGCATACGCTTGGTATTGTAATATTCTAAAAATCTAGAAACATCTCTAGGAAGGAAAATACACATATTGTGTTTCGGTATTTCTTCCTGCAACGTTCTGTTAAATCTTTCAAGGTGCCCATTCTCATTGGGACTTCTCGGATGATTGTGCCGGTGTTTCATTTTGCAATTGTCGGTGAAGAATTTACCGAACTCTGGACCATTGTCTGTCTGCACACAAGTAATTTCAAAATCGAAATATTCTTTCACTTTTTTCACGAACCTCAAGCTAGCATGGGTATTTGATTTCTTGGAAAGCATTGCGTACCCATATCTTGAATACACATCTAGAGCTGTATACAGATATGATCTTTTACCATACTTGTCTACGAAGTGAACCGTGTCTAATTCAACCAAATCGCCTTGCTTGGCAATATCCGGACGGATTGGATATATTCTTCTCTTTTTCCATCGACTTCTTTCCTTGAGGCAACCATATCGCTTGAGTACTCTTTTTACTGTTGAAAGGGAGACATTGATCTTTTCTAATTTCAAATGTTCATATACCACCTCAGCACATCGTTTTGTTTCTTTTCTTGTTGCGATGATCTTCGCTTCAATCTCTCTCGCAGTCCTTCGTGGTGATGTATGCGGTCTTGAACTTCTGGTGGGTAATTCTCCTCTCTTGTGCCACACCTCATTTCTTCTTTTATACCATCTTACGATTGTTGATTGGTTGTATCCGAAATATCTAGCTACTTCTCTGGTACTTTTACCACTCATTACCATACGAATTGCTAGCACTCGTACCTTTCCAATTCTTTCATTTGTTGTATATGCCATATTCATACCTTACATCAGCGGGGTGATGCCAAGGTATTGAACCATTACGTTCTCTTTACAAAATGCCTAAAAGATGTTATACGTTAAGACGGAAAAACGTTGTAATTTAACGTTTTATCTTGCTTCTTTGACAATTTAGACAACGAAGGGAGAAACAATGTGAGCAAGCGCCCATTGGAAGAGATCATGATGCGTTGCAAGCTTGTTCTCGATCAACCAGACATTATGTTGTTGGTCGAAAACAGTAGTAGTCCTACCTCGGCCTATGACATTGTCATCGGTGTTAGACGGGACGAAACAATAGCGAAAGCAGCGCGATGGCTTGGTGTTATGAGAAGGGACTACCCCAACGCATATACCGAGATAACTCAAACAATTCTACGCCACGCCACTAGCGGCACGGCACAGAAAGGACAAGAAGATGAAAAAGCACTACGCTAAGGACCTGTTGTATCTTCTTCCTGAAGGCCAGGAAGTCGACATGTACGGCTGGGTGAAAGCCCGCCGAAAAAACCAAAAAACAATATTCTTCGATGTCAGCGACTCGACTGGATTCATTCAGGCTGTTGTAAACATCGACGACGTTGGTGAGACAGTTTTCGAAGTAGCAAAAAGGATTTCAGAAGAATCTGCGATTAAAGTTACCGGTTGCCTTATAAGCACCGGGCGCCCAAAGCCGTACTCTCGTGAAATCCGCGCCCACAGCATTGAGGTGATTGGCGCCGCGACTTTGAACATTTCTCCACACCCTCGTTCGGATTTGGACATCCTTGATCCGCACCTGCAGAAGCAACTGCTCGACAAACGGCATCTATATTTGAGGAATGAAAAAATCGCAGCGATCCTGCGTTTTCGTCATGTTCTCACTGCCATTGTTCACCAGTGGTTCCACCGCAACGGATTCATGGAAATCCACGCTCCCGTTCTTACGCCAACCCCACTCTACGACGACAAGACTCCAATCCCCGTCGTGGTGCATGGGCAACACGTGTACCTCACGCAGTGTGTTGGATTTTATCTCGAACAAGCAGTTCATTCGTTCGAGAAAATCTACAACATGGGTCCCAGTTTCCGCGCTGAAGAAAGCCGCTCCAAGAGACATCTCATGGAGTACTGGCACATCAAGGCAGAGCTGGCATTCGTTGACTTCGAGGATCTTGCTGCCATCGTGGAGCAATTCGTTCACGATGTCACTGAACAGTGCATAGAGGAAGGAACCTATCTAGCAGAAATCATCGGCACAGAAATCTGCAGTGACGGATTAAAAATTCCCTTCCCACGCATTGACTACAACGAAGCAGTGAAGATACTCAAGACAGAAGGGTGCGACATTGAATTCGGCAAAAGCTTGGGTTCCGAAGAGGAAGCCTTGCTGAGCCAGCGCTTCGACGGTGTCCCATTCTGGGTTGTCGGCATTCCGCGTTCCATCGAACCCTTCCCTTATGTAATCGATTCAGCTGATCCAAGTCGTACAAAAACGGCTGACTTAATTGCAAGTCGAGGATTCGGAGAACTTCTTGGAATCGCTGAGAAGATCCACACACTGTCCATGCTTGACGAGCGACTTGCCGAGAAAGGTAAGGCAGGCGATACGCGTTACGACTGGCTGCGGGAGCTACGCCAATATGGATGTGTTCCGCACGGAGGTTTTGGAATGGGCATGGAGCGTCTCATAAGGTGGCTCCTCAACATTCCCCACGTGAGGGACACAATACTTTTCCACCGTGCATTTGGCAGAAAAATCCATCCGTAAAACAACGAGGAGAAAAAAATGAAAAGAACACTGATCAAAGAACTCACTTCCTTTTCAGGGAAGACAGTGAAAATTTGCGGATGGGTCGAGACACTGCGCAGCCAAAAGCGAATGCAGTTTCTCATCGTCCGTGACCACACAGGTAGCGTACAAGTAGTTCACGAACGGGCAACCAATCCTGAACTTACCGACACCATCAACCTGCTCACTACGGAAAGCGCCATCGAGATCACCGGAAACGTCGTTACAAACCCGTCGGTAAAACTCGGCGGCACTGAAGTGGTGTTGCAATCAGTAATCATCACCAACAAAGCTGAAGTACCATTGCCGCTTGGCGAAACATCGGGATCTGAAACACGACTCGACTGGAGATTTCTGGATCTGCGCAATGCGCGGAACCTACTGATCTTCAAAATTCAAACCGCTGCGGAGCAAGCCATGCGTTCATTCTGGAAATCGGAGGGATTCATTGAAATTCACTCTCCAAAGTTCATGGGTAGCGCAAGCGAATCCGGAGCCGAACTCTTCGAGGTGAAGTACTTCGACCGCAAGGCGTATCTTGCGCAATCGCCACAATTCTACAAACAGATGGCGATGGCCGCAGGCTTCGACCGCGTGTTTGAAATCGGGCCAGTCTTTCGAGCTAACCCTTCGTTTACTTCTCGTCACGACACGGAATTCATCAGCGTTGACGTCGAAATCTCGTGGATTGAATCTCACGAAGACGTAATGCATTTGGAGGAACGATGGCTTCGCCACATTCTTCAAACGGTGAAAACCGAATACGGCGAGGAGATTAAGAAAGTTTTCGGCGTGGATGTAGTCGTGCCGGAGCTTCCATTCCCACGAGTGACCATGGTTGAGGCATACGAAATCCTCGACCAGATGGGTCACCAGATTGAACGAGGTGAAAAAGGTGATCTCGATCCCGAGGGCGAACGACTTCTGTTCCGTCATTTCTCAGAAAAGACGAGACACGAATTTGTGTTCGTCACCGAGTACCCATCCGTCGTTCGTGCGTTTTACCACATGCGTCCTGACGGTCAACCACAACTTACCAAGAGCTTCGACCTTCTCTGGAAGGGGCTCGAGGTGACAACCGGCGCACAGCGCGAGCATCGCTACGACATCCTTGCAAGACAAGCCAGAGAGAAAGGACTCTCACTTGAGCCCATTCAGTATTACCTGGACTGTTTCCGCTACGGGTGCCCACCGCACGGCGGCTATGGCTTCGGCCTGACCCGCATGCTCATGGTCATGCTCGGCCTAAAGAATGTGCGCGAAGTGACGTTCCTCTACAGAGGCGTCAATCGACTTACTCCGTAACTGGATTTGTCGACAACCCAAACTGGGCACCCAGGAGGCTCAGGCTTCCCGGGTGCCCCTTCCCAAATTTGCGTATCAAGGAGGCGACAAATGAATCCTCAAATTCCCCGAGAAGCCTATCTTGCTTACGCGAGAAGCTTCACGGACAAGGAAAACCAACTGATCAATGAATTCTCGGAATGGCTTCCAGACGAAATCATTGATTGTCACGCTCACTGCAACCTACCTGAACACGTAGGTTCAATCGATGAAAGAACCTATCACCACATGCTTTCGACATTTCCGAGCTTCAGTTTGGAAGAATCGAGGGCCTGGCATACTCTTCTTCATCCAGGCAAGAGAATACGGACTCTTCGGTTTCCAAAAACATTTCGGGGAATCGATCACCGTGCCGCGAACAGTTACTTGCTAAAGGAAAGTCCAAAGCAAGATCGCGTAGCGATTTATGGACTTCCAGATGATCCAAGCTACACAATCAGCATGTTCGTGCATTCCAACGTGTCGGCACTCAAGATGTATTACTCTTATCTTGAACCGCCTGCTACTGAGATTTACCAGTACTTCCCTAAGGCTGTACTGGCGGCGGCGGAAGCATCAAAGATACCAATCATCCTTCATCTACCCACAAGAATCACTGGGTGTTTGAATCAAGTACTGAAGCTCGTTGAAGATTTTCCACGACTCAGGATTTGTGTTGCTCACCTGGGTCTCACCAAAAACATCATTCCTGGACTAGAGGATGCTTTCCGGGCAATCGCCAAACACGACAACGTGAACCTCGACACTGCCCTTGTTCCATCCACCGAGGTTGTAGGTCTTGTTCTTCGAATCTTTGGAGCCGACAGAATAATGTATGGCTCTGATGAACCACTTAACCTCATTCGTTCCGTTCCATATCTGCATCCTCAGCGTGGACAACGATTGATAACAGAATACCCGTATCATTGGGTTGACCCCATTGAACACGAGGAATTCAAATCGCTTGCAATTGGCGCAACGCACGCGCACTGGCAAGCGCTTCAAGCGATTAAAATTGCTGTCACCAAACTTCCTTCGGAAACACGGCAGGCAGTAAAACAAAAGCTCTTTCACGATAGTGCGAAATCATTTTACGGGTTCTGAAATCCAGTAATCCGTAGCAAAAGGCCCGACCCGTAATCACGTGGTTGGGCCTTTCTTTGTTTATTGAAATAATTATTCAGTTATTTTTTTCGCAAGAATAGACAATTTTTCCTCATCCGCTCGTTTATAGTCGTGAGATGAAATGTATCCTTCGTATTTATAAAAATATTTATCAACATTGGATTTGAATGGTTTCCAATCCGGCACTTTAGTTCCGTGCATTGGAAAAAGTTTTGCATGAACATGGTCAACACCAAATCCCTCAAAGATCATGCCTGTGCGTCCCACGTCTTCCAATTTTACATCAAGTAGCTTCGCTGTTTTTTTTGCGGCCTCTACTAAACCGATCAGAACTTCTTCGGGTAGGTCAAAAGCGTATGATGGGTAATGATCCTTTGTAATCACAACAGTAAAACCTTCAGTGTTCGGAAAAATAGAAAGAAACGCAAGATATTTATTGTTTTCCCAGATTTTATGCGCCGGCGCCTCTCCATGTACAATTTTGCAAAAAATACAATCCATTGAGACATTATAATAAAAAATTGTGAGACTTTCAACTACCTAGATCTTTATATTATTTATATGGTGTGGGGGACCATGGGGTAAAATTACTTCACTTTATCAGCCCAAGATGATAGATTAGGTATATACGGAGACATAGGAGACTGCATTAATTCCGTTCTAACATTCTCTAGTACGGCGCACAATATTTCTAACCTTAATTTTCAAGGTTGTTTTTTACTGGTATAATGTGAGCTAGAACTGGTATAATCAAAACTATGCAAAGATTCTCAAATTCATTTTATTTTCTGACCTTTTTGTTAATAATATTTATAGTAATGTTTTTTGTTATTCCAATTTTAAAATTCAAACAAAGTTATGAAAATAAAAATCTGGTTGTGGAACAAACTCCGAAAAATGTTATTGCTATAAATGAAAACACAAAAAAAGATATTACTCCGACTAACCCTACCAGCAACAAAGTAAAGATTAAAGTTTTATCGGAACAGGATAAAAAATTTTTAGCAACGCTTGAAAAAGAAGATTTACCGAAAGACATTGAAAATATGAAATTGGCTCGTCTGGATGTGCCTTTTTTCAAACAACAATACATCAGAAGTTGCGAAGAAGCCTCGCTTCGCATGGTGCTGGCTTTTTATGGTATAGAAACGGATGATATGGAGGTAGTGAAAAGAGTTGGATATGATCCGCACCCATTGGACACGGTAAATAATATTTGGGATGATCCAAATAAAATGTTTGTCGGGTCGATAGATGACGCAAACAAAAATGGTTATGGTGTTTTTGCGCCGGCAATTGCCGCGGGAGCCAAGGCTTTTGGTGTTGATGCGGAAAGTTATGTAGGTGTGTCGGCTCAATTTTTAGCGCAGCAGATATACGACGGTCATCCGGTGATAGTCTGGGGATTTTTTGCAACGCCACCTTTTGTGAAATATTCCTGGAACACCAAAGATGGTACAAAAATTATTGCTTATCGGGGAGAACATGCCCGGGTGGTGGTCGGAGTATTTGGTGACCCATCAAAACCGGTCGGTTTTTTAGTTGATGATCCGTTAACAGGAAGAGAAAATGAATATTGGAGTGCCGAGCGACTTATGGCCCATATCAATATGTTCGGTAATCTTACCAATCAGGCGGTAGTCGTAAAATAATATTATGTGTGGCATTGTAGGAATAGTAGGAAATTTCAATAACAGAGAAAAAGTTCTTCACGAAATGAATAATCTCATAGTTCATCGCGGGCCTGACGATGAGGGATTTTTCTATGCCGCAAATGTGGCCTTGGCAATGCGCCGTCTTTCAATTATAGATTTAAAAAGTGGCAAACAACCTATCACATCTACTGACGGTGATTACACAATAATTTTTAATGGCGAGATTTACAACTATCAAATTTTAAGAAAAGAGCTGGAGGAGGCTGGTTTTACTTTCCAGACAAAAACCGATACAGAAGTAATTTTAAATCTTTATATTAGAGATAGAGAGCTAATGTTACCGAAGCTTCGGGGGATGTTTGCTTTTGCGATTTTTGATAAAAAAGAAAATTCGCTCTTTATCGCGCGTGATTATTTTGGTATCAAACCTCTTTATTATATAAAACAGGATAATGGTATCTCGGCATTCGGTTCAGAGATAAAAAGTCTATTGAGACATCCTTTGTATAAAAAAGAAATAAATGATGAAGCTGTATATAACTATTTATTTTTTCAGTACAATTCTCTGCCGGAAACATTTTTTAAAAATATCTTCAAACTTGACCCTGGGCATTATTTAAAAATAAACCTTGCGAATCAGTCTTTTGTGGAGAAAAAATATTGGGAATTCAAATTTACACCGGAAGAAATAAAACTTGAAAGAGGCAAGGATGCTTTAAAAAATATTCTCACGGATTCCGTTTCAGCGCATATGATTGCCGATGTACCTGTCGGGTCTTTTTTAAGCGGGGGAATTGATAGTGGTATTATCGCTTCGCTGGCCTCGCAAATAAAGAAAAAATCCGGCGAAAAATTGTCGACTTTCACGATTGGTTTTAAGGAAGACAATGAATGGAATGAAGCCAGACAAATGTCCGAATATATCGCATCCGATCACCAAGAAATTATTTTGGATTGGAAGGAGTATTTTGGAATACTTCCAAAAATCGCTTGGCATTTTGACGAACCAGTGGCAGATCCTTCCGCGGTAAATATTTTTTTTCTGGCTCGTGAAGCGAGAAAAAAAGTCAAAGTAGTACTTTCCGGTGAAGGAGCTGACGAGCTTTTTGGCGGATACAATATTTATTCGGAACCGTTCGATAGAAAAAGGTTGCAGATTATTCCGGTCTTTATCCGGAAATTTTTACTGGTTTTACTAAATAAAATTTCTCCAAATATTCGTGGAAGAAAATTTCTGGAAAGATCACTGGAGAAGACTGAAGACTGGTATATCGGCAGTGCTTCAATATTTAAGCAAAATGAAGTAAATGAGATTTGGCGAGGGAAAAAACTAGATAGGCTAGATTTAAGCACTTACTACAACAAAGTGAAAAGTTTTTCCGACTCCAGCAAAATGCAA
>OBEQ010745019.1_pt1 | contig 23332 bp, 25 predicted proteins | sample 1670901 | NCBI WGS metagenome assembly OBEQ01 (sample SAMEA104232315, study PRJEB22302) | groundwater metagenome | biome: forest; feature: aquifer; material: groundwater | place: USA | collected 2011-08-07 | depth 5.4 m
GAAGCATCAAAATCTTGAGAAAAATATCTTAATATTTTTCTAAATTTTGGTTCTGTAATATGCGACTTAACAAAATATTTGTTTTTCATCGTCTAGATAATCTATTCTAGCAAATGTTAGATGCTAAAGTAATCTAGACCCCTAGTTAATATGGCAACGCTTTCTAAAGAAACCAATATTTCTTTTCCTACTCTCCAAAAATATCTATCGATTCTCGAAGAAACATACGTTATTAAACTGGTTGCTCCTTATAGTAAAAGCGCTTCGGTTGAGATCAGCAAAAATCCTAAGATTTTTTTCTATGATAGCGGTCTTGCCTCTATACTCTGGTTTCAAACGTTTCAAAAAACATTGCTGGGGTCTGTCTTTGAAACAAATATCTTTGGAGAACTCGTTAAACTATATGGGAGAGCGTCTATCTATTTTTGGCGGACCAAACACAAGCAAGAGATTGATTTTATTGTTAAAACCAGTTTTAATCAATTTAAACAAGGCGCCATGAAATCATTTTTAAAAAAGTATCATTTGGTAGACTGGCGTGTCACTGCGCTTGATGGCGAGAAAAAAGACAAACAGTATGTTTTCCCATGGCAGATTGGATAATGTCTGACGTTGCCGGATCGACTTGTCCCTCGAATCCCGAAGGACGAAGTGGAAAAAACGAAGTGGGATTGCGGCCGAATACCATTTGACAATGTGTAAAAGTAAGCTATACTTTAATTATGCAAGGTATAAATAAACCATTGTTAAGATTTACACAGTTGCAGATAGAATCACTTATAAATTCCGGTGATTCTCTATTGCTGCTTGGGCCTCGCCAGGTTGGAAAAACAACTCTTATTCACAAACTGCTTGAGAAAAAAAACAATACTGTCATTTATCAACTTCAAAATCCAACTACGCGCTTGAGCCTGGAGATTGATCCGGGAAAACTTATACGTGAAATAGAGGCTTTTAAAAAACCTCCGACTGTTTTTATCGATGAAATTCAAAAAGTTCCCGCTTTATTTGATGCCATTCAACTATTAATTGATAATCATAAAGCTCAATTTATACTTACCGGCTCGTCTGCGAGAAAATTGAGAAGACAAGGTGCGAATTTATTACCGGGCCGAATAATCTATAGACGTCTTGACCCAATGCTCTGGACTGAACTCGGGTTAACAAAGGAATCGAACATAGAAGAGCTAAAAATAAAATATATACAATCGACCTCAACATACACGCTTGACGATGTGTTAATTTTTGGCAGTCTTCCTTTATTAGTTCAAGCTCTGTCTGCAAAAAGAGCAGAGCTGCTTCAGTCTTATTCACACATCTATCTTGAAGAAGAAATACGCTTAGAGGCAATCAGTCGAAAGATTGGTTCATTTGCTCGTTTTCTTGAGCTGGCCGCCCATGAATCAGGAACAAATATTAATCTAACAAAACTTTCATTTGAGTCTGGGGTTAGCCTTCCTACAATTAAAAGTTATTATCAAGTATTGGAAGATACGCTTATTGTTGAACGAATCGATCCTTTTAAGCGGAATGCCCGTAAAAGAATTTTATCTTCGCCTCGATATTATTATTTTGATATTGGCGTGCGTAATGCGCTTGCTCGTCTTCCGCTTGAAAAAGGATTAATTATGACACAAAAAGGGATATTATTTGAGCACTTTGTGATTTTGGAAATTTTGCGTCGCATAAGAGCTCTTAATAAACCATATAAACTCTATTATTGGCGAACGTCAGGAGGAGCAGAAGTTGACTGCGTTATTGATTGCGGAGATAATGTCATTCCGATTGAAATAAAATCAAGTACATCTGTTAGGTCTGGAGAGATAAAGGGTTTACGACAGTTTTTAGCTGATTACGGCTCTATTGCACCTAAAGGATACGTAATATCACAATCACCAACTAAACAGAAACTAGCAAAAAACATAACGATGCTTCCCTGGTTTATGATGTAATTAAAAATTAAACTTGTTTCTCTCTGGAAGTGGCTATTAGAAGATAAAATTTGAAGAAGGAGGCCAAGGATCTGACGTTGGAGGACCGATTGCAAAGGAAATTTTAAAGACATATTTTGAGAGGAAGGAGTAAAAAATTTTTGTTTATAAGATGTTTCATTTATTAAAATATTGTTGATAAAAGCCTAAATAATGTTCTACAGGTGCAAAATCATCCGTTAAAAGTGGAAGGTCCTGAGGTATTTTTTTAGTCCATAAATGATTCAGATATTTTTTAAATCTTTCATCGTTACTTTTTAATGTAATCTTCATGTTTGATTTATAACCAATCAATATAATATTCTGAATTTTTTGTCCGTCTAAACCTGTTGGGAAAACATATACTTGGGGAAATGAATTTTTATAAGTATAGAACTCTGATCGAAGCAATTCTCCTTTTGGACCCTCAACAGCAGAAGTCATATTCATAATGACTAGGCCTTTATCATTAAGCATTGAGTATATCTTATCAATGGTCTCTTTGGTAGTTAATTGAAATGGCGGGGCATATGAATTAAAAACATCGATAAATATTGCATCATATTTATTATTGTTTCTATTTATGAAAGTCCTTCCATCTTCGTGATAGATTGATAAACGTGGATCATTTTTTAAATTAAAATATTTTTTTGCAAGCACTGTTAACTCCGGGTCTATTTCAACAACATCTAATTTAAAGGTTTGATCGTTTTTTAATAAATGAATTGGCCAAGTATACCCTGCTCCACCAATAACTAAAATATTGTGAATATTAGGATTAAAATAGTTTGATAAGACAAAATAATTATAGATATTAAAAGAGGGATCATCGTTCACCAAAGACTGACCTGAGCTAGACAAGTTACCTAAAATCATCGTTCTCACTTTTTTATAATCAATTATTCTTACTCTATTATATTTTGTATCTAAATCAATTATTTTTGACTTCAGTTTTATGTCATAAAGCTTAAACAAAATAAAAATAACTAATATAAGAATAAATGTCTTAAAAAAATTTCCTTTCGTTCTATATAAAAGCATAGAAATACATAAAAGAGCAATAGGAATAATAAACAATATTTTTGTACTCCCCAAATAGGAAATTAAAAAAAAACCGCTGAAAAAAGTTCCAAATATGCTCCCTATAGTAGAAAGCGCATATAAATTACCAACTGTTTCACCTGTTTTGTTAAGATCCTTAAGTCTAAGTTGTATAATATAGGGAGAAAACATAGCTAAAAGAATATTGCTCGGGGCGAAAAGAATTAAACTAGATATAAAAGCTGTGCTTATATAATTTTTTACGTGATATAGGATTTCTTTGATTAATAAATTATTAAATAAAGCAGTTATTGATATAAATATAGTAGTAATAAGAATAATATTTGAAAGTGTTTTACGGCTTGATTCCTGAAATGCAATTTTCCCACCCAACCAATAACCTATACTTAGACTTGCTAATACAACGCCGATTAAATTTGTCCAAACATAAATTGATGTTCCAACATAAGGAGCAAGTATTCGTGAACCAACCAGTTCTAATATCATTATTAAAGCTCCAGAGAAAAAGATTGCTATTTCTAAATCGTAACTGTAAATAAATTTTTTCACAGTATTATATTTTTATAACTATATTTTTTAATAACCAAATTGTAGAATAGCAAATAATATAGAATACCAGTATGCCAAATTACTTAAAATTAATAAAGCATCTTTTAATACCTTTAGAAAAAAAAGCTATTACTAAAGCTATTATAGATATGTCTACTATCTATAACGATGAGTCTAAACTTTTTGCCTATAACGCCACAGTATGTTATCCAAAAAAATCCTCTAATAAAATTAGACAGAAAAATACATTTACCGCTCATGGAAGATCATCGGTTTCAAGAGAAATGGCGTTATTAAAGTGTTTAGGTGAAGCTATAGAAAGATATTGTCTCTATTATCATAAAGATGATGATATTTATTCTTCATTTTCTAACATAAAACAAGAGGCTCTAGATCCATCAATTTATATAAATCATAGGATGGTAAAAATTAAAAAAATTAGCTGGATTAAAGGATATAATATAACAAAAAATATTAATACATTGATACCGGCACAGTTAGTGTATTTAAGTAACTTAAAAAACACTGATGAAGTTCGTCTCTCAGAAATAATTAGTACCGGAGCTGCTGGTGGATTTACTCATGAATCAGCTCTTTTACGAGGAATGTATGAAGTTATTGAACGTGATGCATTCATGACTATGTATTTACTCAAAGGTGAACCAACTAGGATAAACACCGATACCATTAAAAACAAAACTATTAATAAAATAGTAGATACGTATAGAAAATATCGTTTGGATGTTTTACTCTTTGATATTACCAACGATCTGCAAATTCCAACTTTTTTGACTATTCTCATCGACAAAACTGGTTTGGGCCCTGCAATCTGTTTAGGATTAAAAACTGGATTAAATATTAAGGAGGCAATTATCGGTAGTCTTGAAGAAGCCTCGTTACCAAGATCATTAGGGAGAGGAATGTTAGATGAAACAAATAAAGAATATATCATTAATCAGAATTCGATTCATACGATAAAAGATCGGGCTCTATATTGGCTCTATCCAAAAATGTTTACAAAAATAAAATTTCTTCTTGATCAACCTCCAATAGTATTAAAAACTAACTATTTAAAAAAATATAAGGAAAAAGAGGAGTTCGAGATAGTGAAAGGATTACTTGAAAAAAAAGGTTTTCAGATATACTATGCTGATATCACACTTAATTTCTTTAGAAAATCAAACTATTTAGTTTATAAAGTAGTTATTCCAGCGTTACAACCGCTTTATCTTGATGAAAAATATAAAATATTAATATTAGATCGTTTAAAGACCGTGTCAAAATTTTACAATCAAAAAAAAATTACTATTAACAATGTTCCTCATCCTTTCTTATGAAACGTCAATTTAATTTAAAAAAGATTCTCAATCAACCTACATCATTATCAGAAAAATTCCATTACTTGACAAAACTTAAGAAAAAGGGTCTTGGTTTTAATCCTAAAAATAAACCAGAGAGCTGGAAAAAAAATTTTTACAAAGGTTATTCTAGGTTTAAGGAAACACGATTACCCGTACCTTCTTTACCAGCCATAACAATAGAAAAAGCTCTAATCAATAGAAAATCATCAAGAAAATTTGGTAAAAAACCGATAACGATTGATCAGCTTAGTTCTCTGCTTTATTTTAGCGCTGGTTTACGAAGTAATCAAACTTCTTCTTGGATAACTGATCGATTTTATCCCTCAGGTGGAGCACGATATCCACTGGAAACTTATATTATCTCTCTTAATATGAAAGAGCTCCCTCGAGGTCTCTATCATTATTACCTTAGAACTCACAGTTTAGAACACCTTATGTTGTTTGATAGTTTTGATTATTTACAATATTTTAAAGATAAATGGATACAAAAAAGCTCATGCTTAATAATCATCACCGCGGTTTTCAAACGAACAACTGTTAAATACAAAAACCGAGGCTATCGTTATATTCTCATTGAAACAGGACACCTAAGCCAAAATATTTATTTAAATGCTAGTGTTTTAAATATAGGTTGTTGTGCTTGTGGTGGCTTCGTTGATGATCAATTAAATAACTTTCTTGATATTGACGGAGTGAATGAAGCAACTTTATATGTTTTAGGTATTGGTTCAAAGCTCTCTGACAGTAAATTATAAACTATATATTGACAAGAAAAACTTTTTAAACTATCATAAATTGTATGAAAATAAGAGATAAAATTTTGATTAGTTTATTGATTTTACTTTTTATCACTATAGTAGGTGAAATTGGGTACTATTTTTTTTATCAACCGCGATTTTCAAATATTCAAAAAAAACCGACAGATATACAATTAAGCGAATCTTTAATCTCACCAACATCTATAAAAATATCCACTTTATCAAAAGAAGACATTAAAATATTAGAAGATCCCTATTATTGGAGCTTTTTACCTCTTTCTTATGATTCGGAAAAAAACTTGATTTATATACATTTACGACCAAAGGTATTTATGGATTTCAGGAAAAATATGGGAATAAACTATGCTTCATGGGTTTCAATTGCAACATATACAAAAGGTCAAACAGAATCTCTCACTCTCCAAGAAAAGCTCAAGGGTACAATCTCGGAGTTAGATGCAAACAAAATTATTAACGGAAAAAGATATCTCTATCTTAAACTAATTGGTAAAGATGGCATTTCTAGCATATATAAAGATCGTGAAGATACTGCAAATAAAATAAAATTTGTTAGATTAATTAAAGGACAAGAAGTGCCAATAAATTGGGAAAAGGATTTAAAAAATGGTGATCAAATTTTGATAGATGGGAGCGCGGACTTAACCAAAGCTCCAAGCGACCCTAATTTTGTAATAGCGTCTAAAATAACTATACTTGAATAATATGATTAACAAATTACCAAAATACAAAAAACCAGAAATTAGAATGAAGAAACTTAAATTTAACTTCTTTTTTTCAAGAAGAGGATTTAGGGCCGATTCTTTAAATTTTAATAATGAAGTTCTTTTGGCTATGCCTTGTTCAAATGGTCTAGATTGTGGTGTTTGTGAAGGCGGTAATTGTGTTTTATAAAAAAACCTCAAAAATAGACTTTCCCCTATAGATTATAGGGCTTAAAGTTTTGAAAATAGGTTGATTAATTGTTTCTTTTTTTTGTTAAAGTGTAAAAAATAAAATCTATTATTCTCGTTAACAAAGTCTAAAATAACTTTTAATTGCTTTTTTACATGTTCTTTGTCAGTCCAAAATTGATAAATAATTTTTTTAAGAAGACCTTTTTTATTTTCTATCTTTTCTATTTTGAAAAAAGTTTTTTTTCTAAGAAAATAAACTTTTCCTAAAAAATATCTTTTTGATCCTTTAGAAAACCAATTATTTTTTTCAAAGAAAGGAGTTTGATATAAATAAAAAACTCCTTCTTCTTTTTTTATTATTACGCTATCATCAGCCAAAGACTGATATTCCTTTTTTAGAAGCGTTATTACCGTAGACTTCCCTGCGCCTGATTTTCCCAAGAAAAGATAAGCCTTTCCTCGAATATTTGCGGCAGAAGAATGTAAAATAAAACCTCTTGTTTCTAAAAGTTTTTCTACGATGGCTCTAACCACTAGCAGAAATTGGTAAATACTTATCTGATAATAAGTAACGATTTTGTTTGTCTTTACTTCTTGATATAAATTAATTAAAGTGATTATTTTTTTCCTGAAAATAAAAATGTCTTTTCTATCAATAAATTTGATCCAGTAATCTATTTTTTTAGGTTTTGCATCCAAAACAAATCCCTGATAGAATTTTAAAATTCCTTCCTGAATTTTCTCTTTTATATAAAGATAGGTTGTTTTAGTAAAACTTACCTTTATATTAAATCCAGCTATACTAAGATAAATAATCTCTTTTTTTTGTACCATCTTTCATATTATATAATAAAATCATGATTTGGGCTTTAAATCGTCTCATAACAAAAAGACATTTTGCATTAAAATCTGATGGAACAAGTATGATTCCATTATTCCAACGCGATGATGTCGTTTATTATCAAACAGACCAATTTTCTAGATATCTAGTAAACGACTGTATAATGGTAAAAAAGAGCGGAAAGTTTTTTACCCATCGAGTCATTTATAAATCAAAAAATTATTTAATAACTAAAGGCGATAATAATCTTGAGTCTGATGGAAGAATTTACCCGAGACAAATTATTGCAAAAGTTTATGAAGTAAAGATCAAAAAAACATTCGAACGTGAAAAAATTGTTCTATACTCTTCTTAACTCGCTCAATAAATTTTTCCTTAAATCCTTAACGATTGGCCAAAAGCTACGGGGAAGAAATGTTTTGATCTCATTGTTTATTCGTTTCGAGTCACTTTTTTCTATAAAAAAATATGTCCTCAATCCTTAAGGTACAAATATGGCGTCGATACTATTAATGGACTAAATTGTATATTTACACTTGACAAATTAGTACTAATGTATACAATTGGCATATATGTTTACTCGTATCATTGAACAAAAAATAAACCAATATTTAGAGACAAAGACAGATAAAATACTCTTTGTTTGGGGACCACGACGATCTGGAAAAACAACATTATTGTCAAAAATAAGTAAAGAAAACTCTATTCTTATTTTTAATTTTGATTTTCTGTCAGATCGCGATAAATTCGAGCCGAGAAGAGAAATTCTTGAAAAAATAGCAAAAGAACATAAAATCATCCTTATTGATGAAGTACAAAGCTATCCAGAGTCAACTCTTTCTTTAAAGCTTCTTCATGATGAGTATAACGTAAAAATAATAGCAACGGGAAGCAGTGAGTTGAGACAAAAGAATGAAAAATTTGATAGCCTTGCTGGAAGATATGAAGAGTTATATTGCTTGCCTTTTTCAATAAAAGAAATATATGAAAACATCCCTCATAAGGCATATGATACAGATGTGTTAATTGACCAAATGCAGAATGATATACAAATATATGGAGCATATCCTGAAATATATACGTCAAAAGAATCAGAGGAAAAGAAAATTAGTTTACTTGAAAAAATTCTTGAAAGCTATGTATTAAAGGATATTGTTACGTTGTATGATTTAAAAAACATTAAGCTCGCTAAAGATATTCTTACAAAAATTGCGCTTCAAATAGGGCAAGAAGTGTCATTGCGGGAGATCGCAGCCTCCTTACAAGCAAATGTTGTCACTGTATCGAATTATATTGAAGTATTTATTAAAAACTACATTCTTATTACACTCCCATCTTTTAAAACAAATATTCGCAAAGCAGTATCGGCAAATAGAAAGCTTTATTTTTATGATCTGGGCATAAGGAATATTCTCGTTAGAGATTTCCGTAGCTTAGATATCCGCCCGGATAAAGGAGGCGTATTTGAGAATTTTATTGTCTCAGAAATGGAAAAAAGAAAAAAAATAGGGCAGCTGCAAATGAATTCCTATTTTTATCGCGAGTATGGTGGCAAAGAAGTTGACATTATCTTAGAAAATTATAAAAAAGAATATCAATGTTTTGAGGTTAAAAGTACTTTTAAGAAAACTTCATCAATTTTTCCTCTTCCTCATACAACAAGAACAATTGATAAAAAAAATTATTTTGAGGAAATAAAAAATATTACCAACCTTCGGGGTTGGAAAGATTACTCTAAAGCTCCAAAATTATAGCCTTTTTAAATCTCGATCAAAACTTAAAACTGTACTCTCCTGACTTTTTGCTTTTAAAAAAAGAATAACGTCAATAAGGTCTATGTTTTTTTCCAAATAAAACAATAGAGCTTTTCTTAAAACCTCTCTATCAGGGACCTCGATACTGTTAATTGCAAGAAGAGTTGAAAGATATTTAAAAATAATTTTACGGTTAAGTTTATAGACCTTCCTTATTACATATTCTATTTCCAATATAATCTCGGTCAAAAAAACCAGCCTAATTTTTTCCGATCGAGCCTCTTGAAAATAATTATCTGCAATTCGCCATTGGCTAAGATTATCTTTTAAGACGAATCGAAGAAAAAAATTGGTATCAACAAAGTATTTCTTCATATCTTTTTCATCTTTTTTTGATAGCTTTCGACCACTGCCTCGGCTCCTGCTTTTTCTTCAATTTTGATTATTTCTTCAATTGATTTATCTTTTAAAGCGTATTGATTGAGAGAACCTGATAGTTTCATAATGTCTGGTTCCGGTTCCAAAACAACATAGTTTTTTTTCAAAGTAAGAATCACTTTTTGAAGTTTTTCTAAACCTAACCCCTTTCTTATTTTAGCCGGAATGGTAATCTGACCTTGAGAAGTAACTGTTGCTGTGTATATCATATTCATTAACTATATCAACTTGCATTACTTTTGTCAAGATGTATTAATTTTGGTATAATTACCATATGAAAAAACTTATTGCTTCACTTCAACAACAAAGACAATTCCATCTCAAATCCCAAGGCCAGAGCATGCTCCCCATCTTGCAACCAAACGATGTTTTATATTATAAGAAAACTGCCTTTGCCCAAACCAAACCAAATGATCTTATAATGGTTAAAAAAGGTAATAATCTTTTCACCCATCGAATTATTCATAAAACCAAAAAATCACTTGTTACCAAGGGAGATAACAATCTTGAATCTGATGGAAAAATCTATCCAAGACAAATTATTGCAAAAGTAGATCAAGTAAAACGAAATAGGCAGATTTTTAATCCAGAGAGCCTCTATCTTCTTCAATCAACTCTCTATTTTCAGGAAATCGTCAAGATAAAGAAAGCTCTCGAAAAAGAAAAAATTGATTTTGTTTTTCTTAAAGGTCTTCTCCTTCATCTCAATTTTGAAAAGAGTCATCCAAAACGGATTTATTTGGATTGTGATGTGTTAATAAAAAAACAAGATTTTAACAAGGCACAAACAATATTACAACAATATAACTATAAAAGATCGGATAATCTACTGTCAAAAAGAATAAAAAGAAATATTGGAGAAGAAATGGAAGTGTCTTATTATAAATTGTTAAATGGTTTTGCCATTACCTTTGATTTGCACTTTGAGGTTGATATAACTATTGTGCACTTAAATCAACTTGAACTTTTGTATCCGCAAAAATACATTGATCAGCTTACGCGGGAATTCTTATTAACAAAAAAATCCGTCAAAATTCAAAATGAACCATTCTTTATTCTGAATGCTGAATTCTTAATTCTTTATCTTGCCCTCCATTTCTTCCATCACAATTACCAGGGAGCATTTCGACTGGAGTTTTTGGATAAAATTATTTGTCAAGGACACTTCCGAAGTGTACTTTGGACTGACATATCAAAGAAAATATTAGATTATCAACTGCAAAACTTCGTCTATCCTGTTTTTGTTTTACTAAAAAAACTCTATAAAACTCATATCCCCATTTATTTTTTAAAATCAATTCAGCCTTCCATCTTTTATCTTAATTATCTAACATCTATCATTAATGATCCATCATCTGTTTTTGATGATGAACAAAGAATTAAGGCAGGAGTAAATCGTTTTAAGAACCTTTTTTACCTCTCACCAAGACCTCTATGGATTAAAACACTGGTTTTTTTAAATCCGCAGGTTCTCTACTCTATCTTCTGGGTTGCTACAAGAAGAGTTATTTTAGTATGGTCTTTTTTGCGTACCGGGATACTTCGGCTACGAGAAAAGATTTAATCTCAATTGAAGAGTAGGACTTTTCGATATAATGTATAGGAAGTTCTTTTATGTCATCGAAAAATGATAATTGTTCTAAAAATTGCGCCTCTACAAACTCTCCTGAAAATTTTTTTTTGGCGAGATCTATAATTTTTTCTAATGTGAGTATCTTTTCTTTCATGAGAACAAATAAATCAACATAATCTCTCCATATTGCTCGTCTTCCTATTGTTTGCGCCTTATCTGCGGCAATATCAAATACGGATACAAGCGGCAATCCTGTTGCTTTTACCATTGGAAAAAGCGGTTTGTAATAATACCACAAAAATGTAACTTTCACCCCTCTATTGGTTTTAAAACTTACTTGATCAGCGGTATTAATATAAAAATCAACATTGCCAAATGTTTTTTCAATAGTAAGTCGCAATCTGTTATCAATCTCTTTATAGACAAAAATGTCAAAATCTTCTGATATTCGATGATTGAGTTGTAGAGCTAAACCAGTCCCTCCGGCCAAATATCCACGCTGCTTGAAAACAGATAGATCATTAAAGATTTTTTTTCTCTCCTTATCCAATAACTCGAGGTGTATTTTTGACATAGTATCGTTCATCCCGTTGCCAACTGTTTAAACCAAGAAGTATGTTTTTAACGAAATAAAATCTTTGCCTGCGATAATCTTTAAATGATTCCTTAAAGATTTTAATGATTTCTTCTCTTGAGTAATTTTCAAAAATCCATCTCATTTCTGCTATGGAACCATAGGCAAAAATTTGATGGATAATATAATACTCATCTTTTTTCGAATCAAGCAGGTTGACATCCGTTGACCATAAGACAGATTGCAGTTTTTTCGGAATTCTCATATCAATAGTATACTCTTTTAAAGACGAATTATTATAGTTTCTTAATGATTTTCTTTTTGAGAAGGTCGGTAATAAGCTCTTGATAATCATTTCTTACTTTTTCTCCTTTACTATTGTATTTTTTTACCACTGCCTCGATTATTTCTTTATCGTTTAGGCCTTTTTTCAATTTCTGGAAGATGTAGGAGGCAGTTTCATTAAATGTGTATAAGACCGACTCTTCTCCGTCAAAAATGACGGTTCTGTTATCAAGTTTTTGGACAATGAAGCCTTTATTTATTTTGTATTTTTGCATAGAGGGATTTTAGGATGAGAATAATTGTTTGAGACGCAATCTGTAAATCATACCATAAGCTTTTTTTCTCTATATACTCCAAATCTAGTTTCATCCATTGATCAAAACTTAGCTTATGTGATCCTTTAACAACCCATGAAGAAGTAATTCCCGGCAAAACATAAAATCTCCGTTCGTATTTTTTTGGTACTTTCAATGCCTCCTCTACGGGAAGTGGCCGTGGACCAACAAATGACATCTCTCCTTTTATTATATTAACAAGCTGGGGTAATTCATCAAGACCAGTATGAGAAATAAACTTGCCTATTTTAGTATAACGGGGGTCATTTCTGATTTTAAATACCGGTCCATCTGCCTCATTGAGATTTTGGATTTTGGATTTTAGGTTTTCCGCATTTATCACCATCGTTCTTATTTTATACAGCCAGAATGGCTTTTTATTTTTCCCCAAGCGTTTTTGCTCGAAAATAAATGAGCCTTTTGAGGTTGTTTTGACCAGAATATAAAGTAGGAGAAATAAAGGAACGCATACAATTAATAAAATGAAGGCAACATATTGATAAAACATTTGCTGAAGTTTCTTCATAAATATGTATGCGAAAGACGAATCACTTCTTTTTGGAAGAATTTTTTTACTTCATTCCATGAGATTTTTTCAATCATTTCGGGCATATCGGAATTGTCCGCATCTTCAAAGTACGAAAGACTGGTAATAATACTGTATAAATTATTGGCAAGAGCTTTATATTTCCGATCATAGTATTGGAATGCGTCTTCAAGCGTTATCCCTTTTTTAGTGAGAAATAAAAGGTCAATAAAATCTTTTTTTGTTCCCCTATCCATAACTGCGGCTATCTTCATTGCAGCTATATCTCTTGGATCTAAAATTGAAATTCCTTGAAATAACACCGGATTGAAAAGAACTGGATAATTATAGAAAAATAGGCTAAATTTTACCCTATTAAATAGGCCAAGAAGTGTATTTTTCTCGGCCGCTTCTTGAAATACAAAAGTCCCAATTGACTGTAAAGATTTCATTATTATTTCTCCTTTAAACGCTGTTGGGGTAAAAAAATCAAAATCAACCGAAATACGATGACCGTAATGTAAAGCTAAAGCAGAACCACCGGCAAGATAAGTTTTTGCAGGAAGACATTTAGCATTTCCTAGTAAGGCCAATGCATCCTGCGCATTTTGAGATAAGGTTCCTGTAAACATAAGACGTCCTTTTGAGGAATGTTTAAAAAAAGTGCCCAAAAATAACCTATTTTTGTTCTAAAATCTCTTATTTTCATGAAGGTTTCTTGAATTGTTTTTTCAGAAAAATTTCTCCTTACCCATTGAACGGCTTCAATATTGCCTTTATCTAATAAGCGGTTAATAACAAAGTACGGTTTTTTCGCCGGATTAAGTCTTTTGACGTCAACATCCCAAAAATACCTCCATAATCGCTTTGGGACTTTTTTTGGTGTTTTCATATAGTATAATTATATCATTATGACTCTCAAAAAACTCATAAAATTTTCACTGGACAACTATTTTATCTCTATTTTCGTTGCTTGTATTTTGTTCGTTGGATTTGTTTCTATCTACAAACTTTTTTTTGCAAAATCAACGTATGTTTATGCAAAAGTCAAAATGGGGCAGGGTCTCTGGTGGGCATCCACTGCAAAACCGCCCATCTGGTTTGTAGAATCGCTAAAAAAAGGCGATGTCCAAACAAATCTTACCGGTACACCGATTGCAGAAATTCTTACTATTCGATATTATCCGTGGTATTCGTCAGGACAATATGATCTCTATTTGACTGTAAAACTGAAAGTTAATGGCAATCCAAAAACCGGTAAATTTAATTTCAATCGCTCAACCATCGGCGTTGGCTCTCCTATAGATTTAGAATTCCCTTCGGTACAAATAAGTGGAACAGTTATTCAACTTGATACTAAACCTATTGAAGAAAAATTGGTAACGAAAATAATTACTTTAACCAAAAAAAATGCCTATCCGTGGGAATATGACGCAATTCAAGTTGGAGATAAATATTTCGACGGCGAACAAAGCGTATTTGAAATTTTAGATAAAAAATCAACCGATATTGCCGTTCAAGCTCCTGATGTGTATGGAAACAATACAGGTTCTACTCTAGATTTAAAAAAATACATTGCAGTTAGAGCAAAAATCAAAGTACAGAAAAAAAACAATCAACTCATTTTTGGCGAAGAACAGATTATTAACCCGGGAAAAACAATTAATATCTCCACTTCCAATTTTACCTTCAACGAGTATGTAGTGGGAGGGGTTGAGTAACTTTATTCTCCCTATTTGATACAATTTCTACATGTCTAATGGAGCTGAACAAAGACTTCTTGAGAGATTGGAAAATCACATATATGCTCCAATCTATAACCCTTTTGAATTGCCAGCTAGATTAAAAGGTGAACTTACGTGGTTTGGTAAACGCATGATCCAGGGATATTTTGGCCCAGCAGCAACATATGATCGTTCTCTTTCAATGGATGAAAATTTCCGTCTACCCCATCATTCTCTTGACAGAATAAAAGAACGTCGGGGAGAATTATTAAATGCATTTAAGCAATCAGATGAAATCCAAGTTAACTATGATAAAGATATCTTAATAAAAAAGCTTCATGATGACTGGGTAATAATAAAAAAAGGCGAAAAAGAAGAACTATCCTGGACAGAAGAAGCGGTTGCACTTACGAGCGCTTACTTTCAATATAAAAAAGGGGGTGAAAAAGAAATAGAGCTTCGTGACAATCAATTATATTATATGCTTCAACTGATTTTAAATAAGGGAAAGTATGAATTTGGTTCTCTTGAAACAGATGCGCGCGGAGTAGAATTACCAACAGGTGAAGGAAAAACATATGCTTTTAATCTTGCTGCTGGTATTATGGTTCTTCGAGGGGAAAGAGTCCATATTATAGAACCTAATTACATTTCTGCAACAGAACATGCGGCTGAGATGGGAGAATTTTTCTTCGATTTTCTTCATATGCAAACCGGCCTCGTTATCGACATCCCCGAATCTCCTGGCGAAGAAAGGAAAACTGTTGTTCGTCCAACTGGAAGAATTGACAATATTATTGAACAAAAAGGAGTTCGAAAAAGCTATCTATTCGGTGAACATTCAAAATTTAAACTTGTTGCATCAGGTAAATTACTAGCAAAAGGTAAGCCCCCTATTGAAATAGGATTAGAAGAGCTTTCCGGGGTAAGCGGCAGAAATACTGCTTGGGGCCAGCAGATTGTTTTTTGCGACAAAAGTTCTGTGGCATTTGATTATCTTGAAGGAAAACAAATTGGATCACCTATCATAGAAAATACATATGGACAACCTGAATTAAAGAGTGTTACTGCGATGATTGCCGAAGCAGAAGCCTCAATGCTGATTGAAGCTAGTCAGCCGTTTGTTTTATCGAGGAAGAATATTGAAGGTAATGAAGTTTGGGACCACATTCTTGATGAAATTGGGCTTGATACAACTGTTTCTCTTAATGAATTGGTGGGTGAAGAAAGTCTCGCTCCCGAAGAAAAAAGACAGTATGCGCAGATTGTTATTTTTAGTCTATGGAATGCCCTTGAAGAAAATCAGCATCTGTTTGAACAAGGAGAAGGAAAAGATTATGAATATGCACAAGGAAATTTAAATATGTCTGTAAACGCAATAGAAAAAGCAAAACAGCTTTTAAGTTTTACGCTACAAAGAGCATTTCCAGATGAAGATTTACGAACAACGTGGATTCATAATAACACGCATATTATTAATGCAGCACTGTATGTTTTTTTTGGAATGAAGCTCGGAAGAGATAGTTTATTACATGATCAACAACCTATCCTTCTTGATCAATCTGGGTTTCCGTTAGAAAAACATCAGCTTCATTCAATCTATCATGTGTTTCTTCAACTTCAGGATCATTGGCAAGAATGGAAAAAAGAACCAGGAAAGAAAGAGAATCCTAATGAAATTTTAGGAGATATTATTACTCAACATGGAAAAGATATCACTATATCTGTAGTAACTGATAGAATTCTTCCTTTTATTCTCTATAAAAAATATGGAAAATTACGTTTTAGCTCCGGCACCCTACTCTCTACGGCTCAATCTTTTTACAAACTATATCAAGCAGAGGTTGTCCAAGCATATCGACACAAAAAGATTGACAGACCTGATACTTCATATACTTTACCAAGTAGCGTTTGGATAGAATGCCCTGATGGAGGTTATGCAAAAGTTGCATTTCTCCCTGATTATCTTTTTTTACAACAAATAGTCCAGAGAGTGAAAGAATTACGTTTGACCAAAAGAGCTGGTTTAATCGTCTGCGCAGACATTGAAGAAGCCCGTGCATTAAAGGAGCTCATGCCCGAAAAAGAAACAATTCTTATTAGCGCCGAAGAAGAGTTAGAAAAAAGGGGCAGGCTTGCGGATGAAGTTAAAACCATATCTGAAGGAAATATTGTTATCACTACGCTTATGGGCGCAAGAGATATTAATCTAAAGATTAATAATCCTGAAGTAATTGGTGTCGGACTACCGGCTGACGAACAAACATTATGGCAGTTATTGCAACGAGTGGTCCGGGGAGATCTCACTGGTTCACGATTGTTGTTACTAAGTAACAACCATCTTAAACCTATAGTAAAAGAATATCTATTCCATTCAGGATCTGAAAGATTGCATAAAATACGAAAAAGAGATTTTGAAAATATCTGGAATAACTTATTGGCAGATAGAAAAAATTCAATGAAGCTCTTTGAAATGTGTCTTCAATATCTCAGAAGACAGGATGAAGGGACAACCAAACATCTCGTTCATTTAGGAATACGTGATGAACGGCTCGAATACTGGAAAGAGACCCTTATCAGGCGATGGAAACAAGAAAGAAGGACCGGTGGTGAGGAAATAAATCTTCTTTGGTCCTCATTTCTTGAAGACATAGATAAAATCTTTAATTCGTTTATGCTCGATACTCGTCATAGTACTCTTAAAGAACTCGATTTAAAAAATGCATGGCAAGGATATGTTATTGATAAAATTATAACTACCTATTGACATTCAAGATAACTTATAGTATTATATATACTAAATGGGAAGAGGACCTTTTGATAAACTTCGAGCGGATTTCTCTAACTTTACTACCCCAGTAAATCAACCAGTTGATAAATGGCTTCGTGAACCCGTACATGCATTAGGTGGTCATTTCACTAAAGGACAATTATTCGGTGCTGGAGCAATGGCATTATCTGTAGCTTGTGATGCTGGAATTTTTGCTTTTGCACAACAGAAAGATCAACAACAGGGAGAACAACAGGAAAAAACCGATGCAGAGAATACTGCAAAAGCCTCTGTTTTTAACCTTACGAAGAACCCTTACTTTCAACGGGAAGCAAAAAGATTTTTTGGAGAAAAAGCTGCTTCCATGAGTATAAACACTTTAATGCTAAAAACCGATCAAGGTTACCAATTCGAACAGTACTACCCTATTATAGATAGGCAAAAAGATACAACACAGGCACTCCAGATTCTTCCAATTAATGTAGACGGAGAAAAAAACGCATTTGCTCTGATAAATAGAAACAATGGCGCTGTTATTTTTGGCCGTTTCTTCAAATTTGGTAACGACCTTATTGCAACAGATGAGCCGCAAGGAATTTCTCAAGATGGAGGTTTATTAGGTAATGTTATTTTCCAGTTAAAAGATGCTTTTTTTAATGGTGATGCCAGTAAATTGAATAATTTAGCCCATTTACAACTTCGAGCTAAAGACGGTAAATACTATGACTTGAGCTCTGAGGACAACTTAGCTGACTCTAGACCAAGAGAGGTAAATGTTAGTATTAATCAAATAGCTGAGGGACGGACTGATATTACTTCGAAAGCGGCCGACGGGATCATGACGTCTCCAGGAAAACTAGTCGCCCATCTTGTTAATTTAAATCAATTGTCAGACATTTCACCTGCATCGCTTGTAACCCCCACGCCAGCCCAAACAAGACAATTCACTCCGACAGCCACAAGAACAGCAACAACTGAAGCAACTAAAACATTGACAGCAGAACAACAATTTAAAAATTTTCTGACTACTCCTGACGCCCAAAAAGCAGTTTCTCAATATGCAATTGCATTCGGCCTTAATGCGGAAGCAGTACGAGGAGAATTGACATTCCAAGAAAAAACAGGTGTAAACGGAAATAAATTCGCCGTCGCCGTAACCAAAGACGGTACACCACTTATGATTTGGGACAAAGATCAAAAAAGTGGAGAGTGGGGGTGGAGAGAGACAACATTAAAAGCCCTTGCTGAAAAAAAAGATATTTTGATTGGTATGACTGCTACTTACTTCAAATCTGTTGATCCAAGAGTGTTAGAAGTCGTTGAAAAACAGTCTAACTTGTTAATCACTGAAAATGATTTAAAGTGGAATAATATTGAACCTCAACAAGGACAAATTAATCAAAAAAGAAGCGATCATTTCAAGAATGAAACTCTTGTAATAGCTAAACGAAACAAGATGCAAATCATAGGACATTCTTTGATCTTTTGGGAAAATTACCCAGATTGGTTAGTAAATGGAGGCCTTACAAAGGAACAATTACAACAAGCTGTTAAAAATCATATAAAACTTGTAATGGAAAAGTTTTCGGAAATACAAATTTGGGATGTAGTGAATGAATTTCATCCGAACGGACCAAATGAAGACTTTTTAAGATCAAGATTGGGAGATTATACAGAATTGGCTTTTCAATCAGCAAGAGAAGTTAATCCAAATGCAATATTAATTCTTAACGATAATGTTAATAATACTGAAACAGATTTTAATTTTAGCAATGATCTAAAAATCGTTAAAAATCTAAAGTCAAAAATTGTTAACGGTAGACCTTTAATCGATGGAATTGGAATGCACATGCATTTGGACGGATCTCAAGAAATAAATGTTAATAAATTAATAAAGGCTATGCAAACTTATGGAGTACCGGTTTATATCACCGAGCTTGATGTTGATATGACTAACGTAAATCTTCCTGAAGATCAAAGACTTGCAAAACAAGCGGAGATTTATGGAAAAGTAATGCGAGCTTCCCTTGACTCAGGTGTTTGTAAATTGTTTGGAACGTGGAATACAGGTGATAAATTCTCATGGTTGGAAGATAAAGAAAGCTCTGGATTTAAATCAATAAAAGCAGATCCAACTATGTTTTTTGATGACCTATCTCCAAAACCTAGTTTCTTCGCTGTTATGGCTGAACTGGTAAAATAATAAGGATGAAAGATCAAAAAAGACTTTTTATTATTACCAAGGAATCTACTGGTGGTATTAATACTTTCTTAAATCAAATGACGCTACTTGACAAAAAAATAAATATTCACTTTGTGTTTTATAAAAAAAGCGACTCCAGATATAAGCAAAGTATTTATTTAAACAAAAATTATCCTTCTAATAATTTTTTTATAAAGATGATCATATTTTGTAAAAATATTATTAGCACATTGAGATTACTAAGAAAAATCAAAAAAAATGATAGAATTTTGACGTGTGACATATATTCATTAATCTTGGTTAATCTTTCTCTTGTCCTGATGACAAAGAAAATGAAAGTTTTTACATTGATTAATACAAATCTTTCCCAGGTAATTAATAAGAAAGGCTTCCTGATTAACAGGATACTATACTTATTCATTAAAATACTGTTAAGAAAGGTTTATAAGGTGATTTTTGTATCGAAAAGATTGGCTGAAGATGTTATTAAAAAATATAGTTTGAATAAAAAATCTACAACGGTTATATACAATGGTATTGATATTAAGCAAGCTCAGATTGAATCAAAAAAAATGAATAAATTGATAGAAAAAATAAAAAATATTAAGGATTTTAAAATTATTTTCTGCGGAAGATTAGAAGAGCCAAAAGATATAAAGACTATTTTTTTATCACTCAAAGAAATAAATCTTTCTAATGTTAGATTGTTGATTTTAGGAGATGGTTCAAAAAGAAAATTCTATGAAAATATGGTTGACGAATTAAATTTAAGCAATCAAGTAATTTTTTTAGGTAATCAAAATAATATCTATCCATTTTTAAAAACTGCCGATATTTTTGTTTTTTCATCTTATTGGGAAGGTTTTGGTAGAGTTATTATCGAAGCCATGGCTCTGGGAAAACCAGTTATTTCTACTAATAGCCCCTTTGGTCCTTCGGAAATACTTGATAATAATAAGTTTGGGTTCTTAGTTGGAGTTAAAGATTATAGAAGAATAGCTTTCTATATTAATGGATTAATAAAAAATAAGAAATTACTTAGACTTTATCAATCTTTATCAACTTTTAGAGCTAAATACTTTTCTATTGAAAAAATGTTATCTTCTTATGAAAGTCTTTTTGCTACTAATTAGAGACTACTCCCTGAATAATACCTCTTAATAAAAAGAATAGTAATTGGGGTGTCGATGTAAAAGGATTGAATAATAAAAAAATAATTACTAACCACGATGAAATACTCAAGGCCTTTAAAAGCTCGTTTTTGCTCTTCATTATTAAAAAATCAAGTCTTAACATATTAATGATTAGGCATATAAAAATAAACAATCCAATTAAGCCGGAATTCACGGCTACACTGATAAAGACATTGTGTGGATCTTCTATCCTTATATAATTCTTAAATCTATTCAAAGTGTCTGATTGACTTTTTTGCTGGCTTGCGGAGCTTAAATTGTCATAGAAATTTCCAACGCCTACTCCAAATAATGGAGAGGATTTGATTATCACTATTGACTCTTTCCAATAATCTATTCTCGTCTGGACCGTAGACGTATTTTCAATATCGAAAGGATTTAAACTCTGAAAGATATTTGTTTTTTGACCGGTATAACCAAAGAATTTCGTAACAAATAAAGAAAAAAAACAAATTAATATAAAATAAGTTAAAAATTTTTTAAAATAATTCCATGAAAAAACAAAGGATAAAATAAAAGATAAAAAGAATAGTACAAATTTAGTCCTCCAATTAGACAGAAAACAAGTGATTCCAATTAATAATATAAAACCTATCAAAATATTTTTCTGTATGGCATTTTTACTTTGGCTTATTAAAACAAGAATAACTGGTATCATTGTTTCATCTAAAGAATCCCCGAAAAATTTATATCTGCTCGCTTGAAATAAAAAATAGGAGAGAGATTTGTCGGTTAAAAATAATTGAAAAAAGGATTTACCAGACACAGGAAATGTATATAAAAAAGACTCCAAAATAGTATTAAATAGTGTTCCTAAAATCAAGAACCGTATTGCAAAGGAATAATTTTTTTTACCTATAATAATAGAACTAACAATAAAAATTCCAACTGAAAAAATAATGTCTTTATAAAATAAAATATAATTTTGAATATTTTCTGTAGTTACGACAGAGATGCTTTGAGAAATAAAAAATAAAAGTACTAAAATAGGAATGGTTAAATTTTTTTTCTCTGATTTATTTTCTTTTCTTAATAAAAATGTCGAAAAAATAAGTATAATCACGAGAATACGAAAAAAATTGTGGGTATTTATATATGGAAGAGTCGGTATGATGCTAAATGAAGGCAATCTTACTAAAAAAAATATTATACCTAAAATTATTATTGGCCAGCTAGTCATAACGTATTATAAAACATTGTATTCTTGTGACGTATGAAGATACTTCTATTAGGAAAATGTTTAGACGGAGGAACGGGTACTTTTTTTTTCTCGATGATAAATTTAGAAGCTAAGGAAAAATCGAATATCAAAATAATCCCAGTTGTCTTAGAAAAACCTTCCTTTACAATACCACCAAAAAATATAAAAATTAAATATTTTGCTTCTTCTTCCTCTTATCCAGAAAGATATAATCTATCACCAAATTTTATCTTTCTTCTAATTAAAGAGCTTTTTTGGCTTAATTCGATTATAAACAAAGATCATCCCGATTGCATTATAAGTATTGATTTTCATTGCGCCCTATTATCCGAGTTATATAAATTTATTTTTAATAGCAAAATTAAATCTTTGGTCACCTTTCATAATAATTTAAGAGGTGTTTTTGAGAATAAAGCGACTCCCCTTTTACGTTTTTTTCTTACTCATATCGCAGGTTTTTTCTTAAATAGAAGTAATCAGGTTATAGGTGTTTCTAAAGAATTGTCATTTGATATAAAAAAACTTTTAAGACTGAGAACAATACCTAAGATCATTAACTATGGTATTAAAATTAACAAATTAGAATTCATATACAAAGAAAGAGTTAATAATAATATTATTTCTATAGCCCGTTTTTTTGAACAAAAAGACCATCAAACATTATTAAAATCTTTTGTAATTGTACAAAATAAAATTAAATCCGCTAAACTTTTTTTAGTTGGTGACGGACCACTAAAAAACGAGTTAATAACTCTATCAAAAAAATTAAAAATAGATAATAAGATTGTATTTACTGGATGGGTTAAAAATCCAATCAGATTATTAAAAAAATCGGCTTTATTTGTTCTTTCAACCAAAAGAGAAGGGTTTGGGTATGTAATTATTGAGGCTATGTCACTTGGATTACCAACAATTGTAACAGATGCTCCTTTTGGTCCTTCTGAGATACTTAATGAGGGTAAATTTGGCATTCTCACACCTGTGGGGGATGCTAAAAAAATGGCTGATTCTATAATAGAATTGCTTTTGAACAAAGAAAGATACATATACTATTCAAAAAAATCTATTGAAAGAGTTCAGGCATTTAATATAAAGAACATGTTAAAACAATATGTCAATCTTATAGATTCTTAATTATTCTCCATAAACCTAACTTTTCTATTTCCCACGAATGAAACCAAAAATGAACAGACGTATTATTTTCTTTAAGCTTATCAATTAAGTCTAAATGCTCTTTGTCAAAATGCTTTATTCTCATAAACAAACTATAAAAATCAAGTCTTTTAAGGCAATTTTTTAAA